>JAEEGL010695698.1_pt1 | contig 20796 bp, 22 predicted proteins | sample 9134231 | NCBI WGS metagenome assembly JAEEGL01 (sample SAMN16246548, study PRJNA631951) | gut metagenome | biome: gut microbiome; feature: rumen; material: fiber-attached | host: Bos | place: Iran: Karaj | collected 2018-10
AATGAAGCTGTACCATAAGTTCCGTTTGCTGCTTGTTCTGTCAAATCTCTTACACGTTGTAAGTGTGTTGAAATTAATGAATAATGATCTTCAAGAGTAGACATCATATCTGCGCCCATTGCTGCGTTGTCTGCTGCTACGTCTAAGGAACCTAACTGAGTTTCCCAGTTTCTTGCGATTGAATAACCTGCAGCGTTGTCACCAGCGTGGTTAATTTTGTAACCTGTGGTCATTCTTTCAATTGCTTTGTTAAGATTTGCTGTTGCGCCTGCTAAATTTCTCTGTGCTACTAACGAGGAGATGTTTGTGTTAATTGTAAGTGCCATAATAATCCTTTCTGATGCCACACTTTATGTGTGCGTCCATGCTTATTCCATATTTCCTTAATTCCTTACTTCGAAAAAAAACTAACGCTATTTTTAAAAAAATTTACAAAACTTTACATTTAAAGCCCAAAAACCTTGTTGATGCTATACTTTAGCATGTTGTTGGAGATTGGAATGGGCTTAATTAAAGTTAACAATTCACGTTGCAAATCATGTTATATTTGTGTGAATACCTGTCCTAAGGGACTTATAAAAAAATCTAATAATACAAACCGTTTAGGGGACTATCTCGTAGAATTTGATGATCCTAAGAATGAATGCGTTGCTTGCGCAATGTGTGCAAAAAGATGCCCGGATGTAGCAATTGAAGTATTTAAAGACCAGGGGTAAATAATAAATGATCGAAAATAATCAAAAAGTTTTAATAAAAGGCAATTACGCTATTGCTCAGGCAGCTATAAATGCGGGGTGTCAATGCTATTTTGGGTACCCAATAACACCACAGACGGAAATTGGTGAATACTTGAGCGCTAAAATGCCCGAACTTGGGCGTGGTTACGTTTCGGCAGAGAGCGAAATCGGGGCTATAAACATGGTTGTCGGCGCTGCTGCAACTGGCGCGAAAGTTATGACATCATCTTCTTCATGTGCTGTAGCCCTTATGCAAGAAGCACTTTCATATGCATGCAGTGACGAAGTTCCTGTTGTATTGGTTAACGTTATGCGTGCAGGTCCCGGACTTGGTTATGTATATCCCGCGCAGGGAGATTACAATCAATCTGTGTATGGCGGCGGAAACGGCGATTATAAGGTTATCGTTCTTGCACCCTCTACGGTTCAGGAATGTATAGACTATACTTACAGAGCTTTTTATTTGGCGAGAAAATACAGAAATCCTGTGATTCTTCTTGCTGACGGACTTTTGGGACAAATGATGGAGCCGGCGAGTTTCGGAAAAGACCCCTATCCTGAAGTTGATGTTTCTTCCTGGGCATTGACCGGAGCAAAAGGTCGTGACGGAAAAGCAATATATTCTTGCGCTCGAGATGAACAAGCTCACATTCAGAAAATATATAATTTGTTCAAAAAATTTGAGGTTATTACAGAAAATGAAACTTCTTATGAAGAATTTGAGACTGAAGATGCAGATGTAGTATTAACCGCATTCGGTTCTATGACACGCAACATTAAAGCTGCAATCAAAGTTTTAAGAGAAAAGGGAATAAAAGCGGGCGGATTCAGACCGATTACGCTTTCACCCTTCCCTGCAAAACGTATAAATGAATTAGCAACTCAGGGCAAAGATTTTCTTGTCGTAGAAATGAATATGGGACAAATGTTTAAAGATGTTAAATATTCAGTTGAAGGAAAATCGCAAGTTTCACTAATCAACCGTCCATGCGGAGAATGGTTAAGTGTAGAAGAAATCGTAAAAGCAGTTGAAAAAATCATTGGAGGTAAGTATGCAAGCTGTATTTAGTACTCCAAAATCCATGAAAGAAGGTTTTAAATATACTTTTTGTCCGGGGTGTGACCACGGAATAGCGGTTCGTCTTGTTGCAGAACTCATTGATGAATTAAATTTAAAAGAAAATACTATATGCTCGACTTGTGTCGGATGTTCGGTATTTTTGTATGATTTTCTTAATATTGATTGCGTAGAAGCTCCGCACGGAAGGGCTTGCGCTTCAGCTACAGGGGTAAAAAGAACAAACCCTGACAAATTTGTATTTACATATCAGGGAGATGGAGATTTTGCTTCAATAGGTTATGCGGAATCCATGCATACGGCCATCAGAGGTGAAAAAATTTCTGCGATATGTATAAATAACACAACATACGGAATGACAGGTGGACAGCTTGGCCCTACAACACTAATGGGGCAGGTAACAACGACATCACCATTTGGAAGAAATGAAGAATATTACGGTTATCCAGTAAAAATTGCCGAGCAAATCGCACTTTGTGACGGAACTGCATTTTCGGCGAGAGTCGCTCTCGATTCGATACCGCATATAAATCAAGCCAAACAGGCCTTAAAAAAAGCTTTTGAGTTTCAACTGCAAGGATTAGGTTTTGGGTTTGTTGAAATTCTTTCATCTTGTCCGACAAATTGGCATATGTCACCTGAAGAAGCTCATGAAAGAGTTAAGAATGAAATGATACCGGTGTTCCCGCTTGGAACATTTAAAGATTTGACTGTAAAGGAATAATAAATAATGGAAAAGAATTTTATATTAGCAGGTTTTGGCGGACAAGGAGTACTTTTGGCGGGTACAATTCTTGCAAATGCATTTATGCTTGCTGGCAAATGTGTTACGTGGTATCCGTGTTATGGTGCGGAAATGAGGGGCGGAACCGTTAACTGTGAAGTTGTTGTATCTGATACAGAAGTAAGCTCTGTTCATAAACAGGATACAGATTTTGCACTCGTTTTAAACCAGCAGTCATTTGATAAATTTGTCCAAAGGGTGAAAGCAGGCGGTACAATCATTGCTAATGCTACTCTTGTGGCACTTACGAAACCTCGTGATGACATAAAATATGTTTTTGCAAAAATGGGAGATATTGCTAATTCTTTAGGCTCAAGCAAAGTTATGAATATGGTTTCTCTTGGTGTACTTTCAGATGTTTGTGATATTGTTTCAAAAGAATATCTGGCAAAAGCGGTTGAACTTGTTTTAGGCGAAAAGAAAAAACAATTTCTACCTCTGAATCTCAAAGCCCTTGAATCCGGCTGCGGAGCGTTGGTATAGCTTATTGCAAATACCGGAAAGCCCCTTACATTTTTTCTTATAGCAAAATTTTTTTTTACGGGTTTTGGGGTAAATATGCAAGGATGAATATTTAAGGAGTAGAAATGCAAATATATCCGATTAACAATATTAATAACAATCCAAAATTCGGAGCATTGAAGGGTTTAAGATATGCAGGGGAATTCAATCCATCAACAAACTATGAACACGCAAAAATTGTTGATGTAGTAATCAATTCCAAAGCAATAAAGCAATTCGGTGAAAAATATAATTTTTTAGCGAAGTTAGAATATACTTATCTATATGAGCCTATTACAATGACCCACTATTCCAATCCAAATTATTATTCTCTAGAATTAATACCTGCTCCGGTTGAACAACCTCAAGAACCGAGATTAACATTATGGGAAAGAATATTTGGCAAGAAGAAAAATAATGCGGAAGAAAAACCTCCTATTGAAGAAACACCAAAAGAAGAAGAAAAAATCGAAAACCTGCCTACAGAAATTTTAATAACAAATGTTATGGAAGAATATAATAGTGATGCTATTAAAAAATTCATCCAACGAATAAAGTCAGAAACACTTGATAGCATTGAATATTCTTTACAATATTATATTTACGAACAAAATAAAGAACGGCAAGAAAAAGAAAACCAAAGGCAAGAGCATTCTCGGATACTGAATGAAATCAATAATATATAGGAACTGAGACAATCTATATATTTTATGCCAAATAGTCCAGAATAGCTCCGCCGATTTCCTCATTCGCGTCAAAGTTCGCATTTGGGGGCGGATTAATTGAATTTCTTATGAGCATCGCAATCAGAGGTCCAAATGCATCAGGGACTTTTGTTTTTCTGTAAATTCCTGCAAGAAAAGTCTGTATATTAGGTGAATTTGTACCGTTGTACCTTGACAATTCGGGATATAATGCTGCCACCTTATTTACCTCTACGCCTTCATCAATCATACAATTAAGTATAAACAAATCTTCTACTACCTCATCTTCGGACAAGGGATTTTTTAGAGACTCTTTTATTACAGGTAATTCAGACTCGCCATTCTTAATCCGTTCATTTACCGTCGGCGAGAATACACAATAATTTCTTGTTTGATTCGGATACAATACAACCATCAATATATTCCTATGTAGTAATCATAGTACAAAAAATATATAGTACAAAAATCCTGCACCCAAGGCCGGCACAAACGGCATATAATGGAGTTTTGTCCCTGTCCTCATGCTTTTTATAGTTAAAAATGTAAGAACTGCACCTGTTAATATTAAAAAACCTAGCACCCAATAGGCTTGCTTAAAATATATATTAAAAGAAATTCCCATAATAAACAGAGATGAAAACAGAAGTGTTAATGCATCTTTATTTTTGTATCTGTCATACCAAAAACTCGGTAAAACAAATACCATTGATGCAATAAGCGAATATAAAAGCACCCAGCCGATATTATGAAGCCCTACCAATGCGCCAAGAGCAGCCGCCACATATGAATCAGCTTCTCCCATAGCCCTGCCTTTTTTTAACAAATATCCCAGTCTTGCAATAACTTCTACTATAAGGAACCCTAAAACCGCCCCCAAGAGAGCTTCTACAAAGTGGTGCAAGCCACTTACACAGAATGCATAAATTAAACCCACAACAGTTACTGCAATTGCGTAGGTACAATCCACAATTTTCTCTTTTAAATCGGTTCCAACCATAATAATTAGGCATGACACTGAAAACATTAGCAGCAATGTTTTTAGATTGATCCCGAATTTAAGGAAAATCGAGAGAAAAAGAATCCCTGTAACCAATTCAACAATCGGGTACTGAATACTGATTTTTTCCTTGCAATATGCGCATCTCCCTTTTAACAAAATATACGAAATCACCGGTATATTATGCCATGGTTTTAGTTTTTGGCCACATTTTGGGCATTTAGATGGCGGAAAAACAATACTTTCACCACTCAAGGAACGCAAAATTACAACATTATAAAAGCTTCCTAAACACAGCCCTACTATGAATACTAAAACCGCTAAATATGTCATATATAACCCTCAAAATAACGTTCACTCTATAACTTATTCTGTCTTGTCTGTCTGCTGGCGATTACCCTTTTTGATTTCTTCATCAGCGACTTCATCAACAATTAGAGATGAAATAATATTAAAAGCTTGCTTCATTCTTCGGGTAACACTCATTGGAGAAACTCGCAGCGTTTCTGCAATTTCCCGTTTACTCATGTTTCTCTTATAGTACATGTCAACAACTATTCGCTCATTTAAAGGCAATTTACACAAAATATCGTTTAATATAATTTTTGCATCTGCATATTCAGGCCGATTTTTGTAATTTTCATCAGCAAATAATTCTTCAAAACCCAAAGTGTCCGGAGCTGTATACACATCTTCCAGATATACGGGGTGTTTTCTTCTGTCAATTTGCATTGCCAAATCCACAGATTCCTTACTGGTGTTCAACGCAAAAGCCACATCATCATTTGTTAACAATTGAAGTTCTTCTGTAGTAAGAGCTTTGGTAAAATTATGTATACGAATAGCCAGTTCTTGTATGTGCCCCGGTATTCTGATTGCACTAAGTTTATCTCTGAGATAGTGTTTCATTTCACCAATAATATAATACCCCGCGAATACTCTAAAATTATCATTTTTTTGGTAAGAGAATTTATCAATAGCCTTCAAAAGCCCTATAAATCCTGCCTGAGTCATATCTTCAACAGGGTCGTCGGAACGTCTTGCAATTGTACGTGCAATCTTACTAACTACCGGAATCATTTGTTTGACTATACGAGCTTTTGCAATATCCTTCTCCTTTTCTGTAGAATTACCGTGATATATTTCAAGCCACTCATATATTTTTTCAGAATTGTTATTCTCCGATAGATTATTTTCCAATGTCATAAACTCCGTACTCATAGTGCTATGATAACATAATTATGCTCTATCTTACAAGTAAAATATAAGATTGATTATAAAATCTGCAACAAGCATATAAACGGTAGACAATACAGCCGCTTTTGTTGTTGAAATACCAACATCTTTTGCCCCACCTTTTGTAAGATATCCCTGAGTCGCACAGACCAGAGCAATCAGAATCCCAAATACAAACGCTTTTAACAAACTTATATAAATATCTCTTGTACTTAACCAGAGCCAAACAGAGTTCATGTACCTCGATGGGTGCAAACCAATTGTACAGTATGAAACAACTAGTCCGCCCACAATACCGACAAGTTCAGCAACCAAAACCACCATAGGAACCGTTATTGCTGCAGCCAAAAGTCTAGGAGAAAAATAGTAACCTATGGGATCAACTTTTAATGTTTTAATTGCATCAACTTGAGAAGTAACCTGCATGTTCGCAATTTCTGCTGAAATTGCAGTTCCGGCTCTTGCCCCTATTGCTAAGGCAACAAATCCCGGAGCAATTTCTCTTATCATGACTATTGCAATAGAACCGCCAACATAAGCCTCTGCACCTGACATTAAAAATTGTTTCGAGACTTGAATGGCAATTACAGCAGCAGATACAAATACAACAACAAGAGAAATTATCAATGAATCATAGCTTATTGAAGCAGCCTGAGAGAGCACAGAAGTAAATCTCGCTCCGCCACTCATTACATAACGGATACTTAGAAATAAATTTTTGACACAATTTCCCAAAAAATCAATCATTTTTTATCCTCGTTACAATTATAGTATAAATATTCTATATATCATATTCTTGTATGATTTTTCTGTTATTTTTTAAAGTTACCTGTTTATCATGTCGTCAAACATATTGACTTTACGACAAAAATTATTAAAACAATATTACGGTAAACATAGGAGATTCTGTTATGGGAATGGCAGCATCACAGGCTAGATACCTGGCACTGACAGCAAGAAAAACCAATACTGAATATGAAGGGCAACAGATAAACCAAGCGAGAACAGCACTGGCAAATCAAAGTGCTAATTTGTTTAACAGGCTCTTGAACATGGAAGTTCCTAATCCGCCTAAAACATCTGATTACACAAAAGTCCAGTATTCGTATTCTGATGGAGAAAATGCTTCCGTAATAGATGAATGGCAACAATTATCAGGCGTTAATCCCGACTATAATTATCTTGTAAGAAGCCATTATTACGCTTCATTGTACACAGGCGCAATAAGACAATTAACAGATCCTCAAGTACAATTGGGCGGGAATGGCACAACAATAGATGACTGGAATACGATTTCACTTAACAGAAGGCTTTTAGATGCCGCTGATACAGCACAACAAGATGCATATAACAGATTACAGCAAACTATATCAAGAGAAAACATTGATATATATAACCTGCAAATAGCTGCTTATACTAATAATGCAGATTATAAAAATATTGATACTGCTATTGATCAATATGAAAAAGTTGAAAATGTCGGATACGATTTATACACATTAACCAATCGTGAGACACCTGCAGATTATACAGTAAAATACTTCAATGATCCCAACAACGTAACCACTGCCGGAAATCGTACCGATATTCAAACTATTCTGCAAGGTATTCAAGATATGCTTGACACAAACCTGCTAGACAAAGATACTTTAAATGCGCAGTTGATTAATACCGGAATTATAATTGACGATTCAAATATTTCTAAAATTACTGAAAATCTGCCGGGAGAAATAGGAGCAGAGTACAACGATATACAGAAGGCTCTTTTAAATCTGTACGGTTTGGAAGAGGACGGCAACTTTTCAAGAATAGTAAATATGAGTGATATAAATGCAATAGTTGCCGATGACACAGATGGAGACGGTATTACTGCACATCCGCACAATCTTGACGGAACTTTTCTTGCTGACTCAACTCCGGGGAGTACTATTAATTCGCTAAGTTATTATGCAACTGATATCCGCGATAACCATATTGCTAATATTACAACTGATCAGGCAGCTTATAACAGTGCTTACGACAGGTACCAAACATTATTAAATAACTATAACAACAATACAACAAAACCGACATATATTGGAAATTCAGAATTGACACCTTTGATAGAACTTACAGATGAACAAAAGGTTGAATTACTACAAGTCGTACACGATATGAATGCGCAGAATATTGATACAGATATACTAAATTGTTTCGATTCGGATAACAATTACTTGGGCGGAATATATAGTTTCCAAATGAACGGAACGACTTATTACACAACACAGAATAGTCTTGCCGAAGCATATGCATCCTATCCTGGGAATCATAGCAACAATGTAATTGATGCACAATACAAGATGCCTTATTATAATGCTTCTTATATAGATACCAGAATTGAAAAAGAAAGCTATGCTCTGCTTGAAACAGATGGAAACGGAAGATTTAAAAGCGTCAAATTTGATAATGATAGCGTCGTTTATAGTTTAAATACAGAAACCGTAACTGATGAAGTAGCCTATCAGGATGCTATGAACAAATATTTGTACGAAAAAGATAAATATGAAAAGACAATTGCTGATATAAATGCAAAAACTTCAATTATCCAAAAAGAAGACAGAACTCTCGAATTGAGATTAAAACAGCTTGATACAGAACAGCTTGCTCTGAAAACAGAAATGGATGCTGTTAAGAAAGTTATCAAGGATAACGTTGAATCTACATTCAAGACATTCAGTGATTAATAATCAGACTCCACATATAAATTCCACAAAGAGGCGGGTAATCTCTCTCCTCTTTTTTATTTTTGTGTTAAAATCAGGTTACGGAAAAGAGAAGGAAAAAAATGAGTTTAAATGTATATTTAGGGATAGACGTTGGCTCTGTAACGACAAAACTTGCCCTTGTTAATGAATCCGGCAAATATATAGATTCATACATGTTAAAAACCGCAGGTAAACCAGTTGTAGCGGTACAGGAAGGCCTGCGGCATATACAGTCGCAAGCATTGACAGAGTACAATATTCAAGGAGTCGGAACAACAGGTTCTGGAAGAAATCTTGCAGGTGCTTTGGTCGGCGCAGATGTTATTAAAAATGAAATAACCGCACATGCTGTCGCGGCGAGTACTAATATTCCCGGAGTTCAAACAATTCTGGAAATCGGAGGTCAGGACAGTAAGATTATTATACTTCGCGACGGTATTGTAACAGATTTTGCTATGAATACCGTTTGTGCAGCAGGAACCGGGAGTTTTCTTGACCATCAAGCACAAAGGTTGAATGTACCAATAGAAGAATTCGGTGATACTGCACTAAAATCCGAGAATCCTGCAAGAATTGCAGGCCGTTGCGGTGTATTTGCGGAATCCGATTTAATACACAAGCAGCAGCTTGGCTATCCTGTTGAAGATTTACTATATGGCTTATGCCAGGCTCTTGTAAGAAACTATTTAAGCAACTTAGCTTTAGGGAAAGAACTTTTGCCGACTATATCTTTCCAAGGTGGAGTCGCTACAAATTCCGGCATGGTCAAAGCGTTTGAAGAAGCCCTAAATACAAAAATCGTTGTACCTGAAAACCACCAAACAATGGGGGCAATAGGTGCGGCTCTTCTTGCTATGGAAAATCATCAGTATACAGAATCGCCTACCAAATTCAAAGGCTGGGAAGTTGGAAATATGAACTTCCAATCAGTAACATGCCAGTGCACAGGGTGTTCAAATAATTGTGAAGTAATTACAATCTTAGAGGGTTCTGAGCCTGTCGGGCATGTCGAAAAAATAGGTGATATAAAAGGAAATATAATCGCTCGCTGGGGCGGCACTTGCGGAAGATGGGATGTAGCGTAAAGAGGCCAAAGTACTCAAGAGGTAAATATTATGATTAAATTAAAGAACTTTGAAATAGGAAGTAATAAATTAACAATTCTTGCAGGCCCTTGTGCGGTTGAAACCCTTGATATAATGAGAGAGACAGCTGATGGTTTAAAAAAAGTTTGCGAAAAACTCGGTATAAATTATGTTTTTAAATGTTCTTACGATAAAGCAAACCGTTCTTCAATCAATTCCTACAGAGGCCTTGGAATGGAAAAAGGGCTTGAATACCTTGCTAAAATAAAAAAAGAGTTTGATTTACCTATTGTTACAGATATTCACACTCCTGACCAAGCACCAATTGCAGCAGAAGTAGCAGATATTTTACAAATTCCCGCATTTTTATGCCGCCAAACGGATTTACTTGTCGCAGCAGCAAAAACCGGGAAAATAGTTAACATTAAAAAAGGGCAGTTTCTTGCGCCCGAACAAATGAAATCGTTGGTTAAAAAAGTTGAGGATAGCGGAAATAAGCAAATTATGGTGACTGACAGGGGTGCAACCTTTGGCTATAACAATTTGGTATCTGACTTTAGATCCATTCCTATAATGAAAGAATTTGGGTATCCCGTCGTCTTTGATGCAACACATAGCGTTCAAATGCCCGGATCGAATGGTGATTCAACCGGTGGGGACAGAAGATTTGTTCCTGTTCTTGCAAACTGCGCAATGGCAGCCGGTGCAGATGTTCTGTTCTTTGAGGTTCACCCGAACCCTGACAAAGCACTCTGTGACGGACCGAACATGCTTTTCTTAAGTGATACCGAAAAAGTCTTCTCAAAATGCAAAGAAATTTTTGAAATTATGAAAAGTTAGCAATGAAGCAATTTGGTCGCATTAGCTTCAGGCGTACCTTTCAGCATAATATCAAATATACTTTTAATAGGAGTCTCTTCATGATATTTCCTTGAAAGCATGCTCCACATCAAATCAACTTCCCCAATTTTTTCAATATCTGAAGCTGGAATACTATCTTTGTAGATATATTCAATTGCCTCTTTTCTGTGTTTATATTTAGCAGCTTGATTGGCTGGTGCGCCATGAATACAGTGATCTACATTTGGTATATTATGCTCTTTCAATATTTCTTTTAAAAAAGTATTAGATAACTCTTGTTCTTCTGCTCTACCCATCCCCTTTTGAAATAAATTACCAAGCGCTCTCGATTGTGGAATGGCCTCATCATATACAAAATCTGTATACATAAAATCATGCAACCTATTTTGACTGCGTATTGCTAATTTATCATATTCTAATTTAGTTGTAGGTATTCTGAATATTACAATTTTATCCTTTTTCTTTGAAACTTGATTTAATAAATAACTTACGTAATTTTTGTCATTACAAGACAATTCCTGCCATCTTTTGAAGCAATTCATTAAATCAACTGTACAAACACCTTCTCCAAACAATGCATCATTATGCGGGCGCAAGAATCCGTCTTTCATAATTGCTCTATAATTACGCTTCGTTGTCAGATGGTACAGAAATCTAGGCATTTTCTGCGAAACCGCATTTCTTAAAAAATTTACTGCTGCCGGAGCCATAAAATTATTCCCTCAATAATTACTCTATATATACAAAGTAAAATTGTTATTCAAAATTGCCTTGTATGTAAATATTTGTTACAATGAGTGCATTGAGAGGAATACAGATTGTTAAAATCAGTAAACAAATCAAAACCTTTAATTGGGAAAATAACCATTCCGGCGGACAAATCAATTTCGCACAGAGCGGTTATGCTTTCCTCTCTGGCAAGAGGTAAATGTGTAATAAGCAATTTCTCGAGCGGCATTGACTGCTGGTCCACTTTGAATATTTTCAAACAATTTGGTATCTGACTTTAGAGCAATTCCTATAATGAAAGAATTTGGGTATCCCGTCGTCTTTGATGCAACACATAGCGTTCAAATGCCCGGATCAAATGGTGATTCAACCGGTGGGGGCAGAAGATTCGTTCCTGTTCTTGCAAATTGTGCAATGGCAGCCGGAGCCGATGTATTGTTCTTTGAGGTTCATCCAAACACTGACGAAGCGCTCTGTGACGGACCGAACATGCTTTTCTTAAAAGATGCTGAAAAAGTGTTTGCTAAATGTAATGAAATATTTGAAGTTGTAAGAAATTAACAGTCGAGCAATATTGTTACTTGAGCTTCAGGAGTGCCTTTGAGCATAGTATCAATTTTAGAATATGCTTATGCGTTAAAATCTAAATTAGACATTTGGGGGATATATGCTTCATCACTATTCGTACCCAAATATTCACTAATATATTTTTTTACAATTTCGTAAGCATTCTTGTAAGTATTTAGAATTAATCGTTTATCTTTTCTATTTTCACATGTTCCCATTGCATAGGCAAATAATTGTGCAAATATTTCCTCGCGTGCTTGATCACCATAGTCAATTTCTTTGTCATCTATCCCATCTTCAAGCACAATGTCGTGAAGTTTTTTATCGTCAAAATCATAAACGGAACCGAAACGTGTAGGAGAAAAGTACCATAATTTTTCACACAACTTATCATTTTCTGTTTTTGATTTACCTTGGAACGCAATGTTCAAATCTTTTCTCCAAGCTTCTCGGAATTCTTCAGAATCACTCAAATGCTCTTGCTTAAAATATTTATCTAACAATACATAATATTCGTATTCAAACTCATGAGAGAATATATCTTCTACTGGAGCCTGATACTCCCTGATTTTATCGTATAATTCAGGATCCGATTTCGCAAAATACCTATCGAATATGTGTCCGAGTTCGTGTACCGCAGCATTCTTTAATTCATCTGTGTTGAGAATTTCAGTTGTAAGATATATTTTATTTGTAGTATTTTCTTCTTTTTCATAAAGAGGGTTTGGTGTATAGGCAATATGCTCAGCATCTATATTACTACCCATTTCATTCCAGTTTTTGTATGCATATATATTTAAAGTATCAAAAAATTCTTTGTTTTTCGAAGATTTGTTCACTATTCCAGTAAAAACTTCCTGAATAACATTTTGTGATTTTGGTTTGATTTTTTTACTAAAATGGTATGATATACCACCATCATAATTTGCAATACCGTTTTCCATAATATCCTCATTAATATAAAACTTTATATATTTAAAGTTATTTTTTTTGTTAAAATTGCCTAAAATTTTAAAATTTGTTACAATGCTTAATTATGAAAGGCAAAACGTGCTTAAAATCGTTCAAAAATCAAAACCTTTAAAAGGTGAAATAGTAATTCCTGCTGATAAATCAATATCTCACAGGGCAGTTATGTTTTCATCCCTGGCGAGTGGTAAATGCAGAATTAGCAACTTTTCAAGCGGAGCAGACTGTTGGTCTACTCTTAATATATTTAAGCAGTTAGGTGTTGGTATAAATGTAATTGATAAAAAGAACATTGAAATTATATCAGACGGAACACTAAAAAAATCATTTTCACCCCTCGACGCCGGCAATTCCGGCACGACGACTCGTTTGCTGACAGGAATCCTTGCCGGCCAAGATTTTGACTCAGTAATAATCGGAGATGAAAGCCTTTCAAAACGACCTATGAAACGTATTATCGAACCATTGACCCTTATGGGAGCCAAAATAGAATCCCAAAATAATCATTTACCACTGAATATATATGGTCAAAAATTGCACGGCATAAGATACACTCCACAAATAGCAAGCGCCCAAGTCAAATCATCGATTTTGCTTGCAGGATTGAATGCAGAAGGACAAACTACAGTAATTGAACCTTCGAAAAGCCGAAATCACACAGAATTAATGTTAAAATACTTAGACGGAGACATAAAAATAAATAATAATGAGGTGACAGTTACTCCATCTATATTAACCGCAAAAAATATTGATATTGTCGGAGATATTTCATCAGCAGCATTTTTCATTGTCGCCGGGCTTATAGTCCCAGGCTCAGATATTATTATCAAAAATGTCGGAATAAACCAAACCCGAACTGGGATTCTTGATGTTGTCAGCCGTATGGGTGGCGGAGTAGAGGTAAATAACAAAAGAATTTTGTCAGGAGAAGAGTGCGCGGACATAAGGATTCAATATACAGATTCACTGAAAGGTTGTACCATTGAAGGTGATGATATTCCAAGATTAATTGACGAACTGCCTGTTATCGCAGTTTTGGCATCACAAGCTGAGGGAGAAACCCTGATTAAAAATGCAGAGGATCTACGAAATAAAGAATCGGATAGAATTAAATGTCTTATAACTGAGTTGAAAAAAATAGGCGTTAATATTGATGAAACTCCGGACGGGTTTATCGTACAGGGCAAAACAGAATTATCACCAAAATCCGACTCACCACTGGAATCATATCATGATCATAGGTTAGCTATGAGCTTTTATATTGCCGGTTTAATATGCCAGAAAGACATATATATTAACGATTTCGAATGGACTAATATATCATTCCCAGAATTTGAGCAATTAATAAGCGAACTATAATAAGCGTACTTTTTACAATTAATGAATTTTAATATATTAAGATATATTAACTCATATATATTACCCGGAAAGGCGCTATTAATTAGTAATGCGGCGTTTTATTAAGTTTTGTAAAATAAACATTATTTGTAATGCTTGACTTATTTTGCTGATGTGCAATAATGTAAATGCACACTTTAAGTGTAGCCGAAACACTAAATAGCAAAATAACCCCAAAATCATATAAACTCCTAGATAATAAACACTAATAAAGACCATTAGGATGCAGAAAACAAATCCACTCGACACACACCGGGTGGTTTTTTTTACTTGCAATAAAATAATTGTCAGACGAGTTAAAAATAATTTAATAAATTCTTTTAAATAATATAGGATTTTGATATAATTGTCGTGATGAAGATTCTATACAGAGCAACCTACTCATACCAGATTTTTAAACTTTTCTATTCGCAATTTGAAGATTTTGTTTCAACATTGGGCGGAATTGCGGGTTATTGTATTGAATTTTTGAAAGGTTTAAAGACTTTTAATACCAGCAAAAAAGAAATTCTGGAACAGTGCGCCAGATTCGGAGTTTCTTCTCTTCCTATAACGCTTTCAATAGTCGGCATGACATCCATAATTGTTTCCATGCAAGTTGCAGGAGAAATGGTCAAACAAGGAGGGGGAAATTTTGTCGGTATGTTAATGGCAATATTGACCGTTCGAGAACAGGGAGCAATAATGGCAGGCTTTGCTATAATTTCTATGATTGGGTCATCCTTAGCATCAGAAATTGCTACTATGAAGGTTACCGAACAACTAGATGCAATTCAGGTTTTGAAAGTTAATCCGGTGCACTATCTTTTTACGCCGAGGATAATTGCAGGAACTTTAATGATGCCTTTAGTGGTTATTCTTTCATCATTGTTTGGTATACTTGGTGGTGCAATCGCAGCAAATATCACATCTGAACTGTCTTATAAAGCTTATTTTGACTCTGTTTGGTTTGGTTTGAGTATGCATGATTTGAATGTATGTGTATTCAAATCAATTAGTTTTGGATTTGCAATTTCTTTAATTAGTTGTGCTTGCGGAATGGAAGCCAAAGACGGCGCAAAAGGAGTAGGTATTGCGACAACAAAAGCCGTAGTTTGGTCCTTTGTTGCTATTGTTATAATAGACTTACTTTTTGCAGCTGCATTTTTCTATTAGTAAAAATATTTATGGTTATAAATAAAAATATTAGGAAAACACTATGGGAATACAAGTAAAAAATTTAGTAAAAGAATTTGATAACAAAACGGTCATAGACGACCTCTCCTTCAAAGTAGACGACGGAAAGATTCTTTCTATTATCGGTTTTAGCGGTTCCGGGAAAAGTACGGTATTAAAACTGATAAGCGGACTAATTGAAAAAGATTCCGGAGAGATTATTACATCTGGCGGCGATATTGCAATGGTATTTCAATATTCTGCTTTGTTTGATTCTTTAAATGTATTTGACAATATTTCTTTTGCTCTTCAGGAAAGAAGAGACCTGCGAGGTAAGTATACACAAAAGGAATTAGAAAAAATTGTTGCAGAGAAGCTTGAATTGGTAGGCTTGTCGGGGATTGAAAATAAGTTTCCGGCCGAACTATCAGGTGGCATGCAAAAACGTGTAAGCTTTGCAAGAGCAATAGTGACTGAACCCAAAATAATATTGTACGACGAACCTACTGCAGGCCTGGATCCTATTTCATCAACCCTTATAGAAGACTACATAGTGAGATTAAAAAATGAAACCCACGCCGCTTCGATTGTAGTTACACACCAAATGTCAACGATTCGGAGGACGTCAGATTCCGTATTAATGTTGTATAATGGGAAAGCGGTTTTCGAAGGTACACCTGATGAACTTTGCGCAGAAAGAACAGAATACACTAAGCAGTTCGTTAATGCAACAATCGAAGGCCCGATGAGAATTAATGTTTGATATAAATGAGGTTTATAAATGAAGATTTCATCGTCATTTAAAGTAGGATTATTAACAATAACAGCACTTTCAATATTTCTTTTTACAGTATTGTGGGTAAAAGGAAGGTCATTTTCATCAGCTGAACGTATTGAAGTTCATTTTAAAGATGTTAACGGAATGCGCCCAGGTTCAGGGGTTCAAATGATGGGACTTAGAGTCGGTCAAGTTGAAGAAATTACTCCGGTTATAGAAGGAGAGGACAGTTATGTTAAATTGAAATTTGTTGTGACAGAGCCTGGAATTAAAATTCCTACGGCATCTATGCTTACAATACAGCAATCGGGTTTAATAGGAGAGCAATTTTTAGAAATCACCCCTCCCAAACTTCGTTCTGTTTATATACCTGTTGTAAATCAGCAGTTGCTAATGGCCGATTCAAATGTTGAAATTATGCTTGACGAAAAATACTATAATGTCGGCAAAGTCAAGAAAACCCAAATATTGACTTCACAAATGGTTCCTGAAGAGATCAGAGATTATATAAAAACTAATTATGCATACAAAATTGACTACTACATTGACCTCCCAGGACTTCTTGTACCAAACTTTATGAAAGGACAAATTGTCACAATCAATGGAGAAAAGAAGTTAAGAATATCCCCGTTGGATAATACTCCGCTTCCGTATCCACATCAAACTTCACCATATACGGTAGTTGAGCCTATGAGAATCGCAGATTTTATGGATTTGCAATACAAAGCAGCTGAATCTTTAACCGAAACGAACCGCGTTGTTAATGAATTATTGAATGATAAAATGATTGCAGATTTGTCAACATCAGTTGCTAATTTTAAAGAATTAACGGCACAAGCTACAACAACATTGGAAAAAGCACAAAAACTTATTGATGCATCTAAAAACGATATAGATACAATGTTATGGCTTCTTACAGATGCAACTAATAACTTTAACAAGCTCGCAACTAACGTAAACGGTATTATAACAGACGAAAAATTCAAACCGGCAATGTATGAGACAGCCGATGCTATTGCTAGTTTGTCTAAGCAATTAACCCCGATAATAGGAGCCGTTGATTCAAAAGACTTTGCCGAAGATTTAACAAGTCTTATGAACAACTTGAAGGAAATATCCGATTCAGTGAATGTTATGACTAAAGACGAACATTTGAAACAAAAAATATCTGATTCTATAGATAATTTAAACATTACAATGTGTGAAGTCTCTAAAGCTATGGAAACTCTGAACGGAACCGGCGAAAAGGATAATCTAAAACAAATAGTTGACGATACTTCCGAAACAGTTGAAAATCTTAAGAAATTCTCTGAAAAATTAAATAAAAGATTTTTACTATTCCGATTATTATTCTAAAAGTAATTAAATAAATAATGTTTGATTTATGAATTTTATTAATTAGAATTCATAAATCTTAACATTTTGTAAATTTTACGCAATTTTTTAGAACTAAAAAACTTTATATATATGTGTGTATGAAATAAGGTGTATTATTACATGACTATTTTACCGGGTTCATTAGATTATTTATACTATAACGGTATTTTGGAACATATACCGTATGAAGCCTATGAAATGGTTATGGCATCGCCTTCCGGAACAAAGCAAAATAGCATGGAGTCAGAATTGCGGGAAATAAGAAATATGAAAAAGCAAGGGCTTAACGGAACCGCATCGACCTACAATTCCAACATACAAGGATATAATATGCAAAATAACAGCTATCAAAATACAATACAGAAAGGACAAATGTATGGGTACAACGGAAATTCTTATGATTCTTTTAATGGTACAACTAACTATCAGCAAATGGGAATGCAGCCACAAGAAAAAATGTCCGGTAGAAATAACCGTCGAGGATTAAACATCTTTAGAAGAAATGGAGAAAGTGGAGTCAACAATAAGTATGACAGCAGGCTTCAAAATGACGAATACGATTTTAAAAGCTTGATTAATTCCGAATCTAAAGATTCAAAAACAGGGGTTTTAAATTCTCATCATTTATGGAAAGGATTAATCGCCACAGCGATTATCATCGCCACTCCAATTCTACTTATTAAAGGTTTAATAAAACCTAAAGCCGCAAAAAATACGGCTGCTAAACCAAAATCAAGACGCTGGTTTAAGAAGAAGAATCCTCCACCGCCACCAAATACAACAACACAATCCACTAATAAGAAAAGTTTCTGGTCAAAACTGGATCCGAGAAACTGGTTTAAGTAATAAATAAATTACGAAGCCAAATATAAGTTTAAAACCAAATGTAAACCGTACAACGGTTTTATACAATTAACCTTATTAAATACCTTATTAATTAACCAATTAATTCCGCTTGAGTTTCCGCTCAAGCTTTTTTTTATGGATTCATTATAGCAATTAAATATGCTATTATAGATTTATGGAAGAAAAAGAGTCAAAAAAAGTTATAGCTTTGATGTCGGGAACTTCATGTGATTCTATTGATGCCGGGCTTTGCGAGGTATTCCCCGACATGTCGGTTAAACTTATTCAGGGAATAAATCATCCTTACCCCGAGCATATTCGTGCAAAAATATTCTCGGCATTTCGAGATGATATCGGTATAAAAGAACTTTGCCAGCTCAATTTTGCCGTTGGGAAATGTTTTGCGGATGCAGCAAATATTTTGATAGGTGAGTTTGGCAAACCGGATTTTATATCTTCACACGGACAGACTGTTTATCACTACCCATTTGATGAAAAGCTTGATAACATTTCCTTAAAAAGTACACTCCAAATCGGAGAAAGTTCTGTAATTGCGAAAGAAACCGGCTGCACTGTAATCTCCAACTACAGAGAGACCGATATCGCACATGGGGGACAGGGGGCGCCTTTGGTTTGTTTTGCCGACGAAAAATGGTTCAAAAATTCTTTGGTGCAAAACATCGGCGGAATATCAAATGTAACCGTTGTGTCTGACGAATGCGATACTTTTGGGTTTGATACCGGCTGCGGAAATATTATGATTGATTACTGCACCCAAAAATTTTTCGGACAAAAATATGATAAAGACGGCTTAATTGCATCTGAGGGAAATATTTGCGAAAGCTGGCTGAATTGTCTTTTACAGGACGAATACTATTTCCTTGAACCTCCCAAAACAACGGGCAGAGAATATTTCTCGACAAAATATATAGAAAACATCCTGAAATCTGCGCCTCCGGAACCAAAAGATATTATTGCAACACTTACTGCATTGACTGCAAAAACCATAGCACAGGCATATGAGCGTTTTATTTACCCACAAGTTCACGTAGATACTGCAGTGATTGGCGGAGGCGGAGCTTATAATAAAACTATGATGAAGTTTTTAAGACAATATTTACCCAAAAGAATTGAACTAAAGACACACGAAGATTACGGAATTTCAAATAACTTCAAAGAAGTTATGGCATTTGCTCTATTGGGTTATTGTACTTATTACGGAATACCAAACAATCTTCCCTGCTGCACAGGCGCTGATAAACGAGTCGTTTTGGGGAAAATTACAAATTACTAAAACTTATCCCTGATATTTACCCCTCCATTAGCTTGCTGTTCCAGGAATATGCAACACCGACATAAGGGTCGTCGGCATCATGAAGCATTCCTACTTTCGAAACTTTCTTCAAGATTTCTCTAAATTCTTTTGGTGTTTTTTTGAGTTCATCAATGGGATCTTTTTTAAAATTCATACAGTCTTCATCCAAAGATTCACATATAAATTTTGCCCAGGCTTCGGCAAAAATTTCCGGATATTGCATGCCATTTTTTTGTTGTCTTGCTGCGTATGCACCCAAGACATCAAAGACTATTTCATTTTCTTCGTCGCTGACTTGCCTTGCTTGGCTGTATTTTATGCTTTCTTTATAATCATAACCGTAACATTTAGCACAATCATGTATAATTTTATTCTGAATTGCGTGAATCCATTCGTGTATGAAATATTGTAAAAAATGTTGGCTGCTATTAAAATAGCTATGATTATTCATATGATAATGAACCTGTTCAAGGCTTGTAAACATGCGATTATTCAAAAATATAGTATGACTGTCAAAATGTTGTCCGGATTTTAAAATATTATCTTGAGCCTCTGCCGTTGTAAAAAAGGTGTTAGCTAATTTTTTATGACTGTCATCAAGCTCCCAGGGATTAAAAGTATATATACCGCGCGGAAAAATAAGATTTAAACTGGAAAAGCCAAATCTGTAATCATGCTTGTCTCTAAATTTTTTGAAAATATTTGCGCACATTCTGCATGCGAGAGCAAAAGCCTTATTATCTTTAAAATCTAAATTATATCTAAAATCAAGCCAATCGGTATAAGGAGAAGATTTGAAATACTCCTGAACTTTTGCAGGATTAGTATGCTTTTCTATCTCCATAATTTGGCTTGTTAACCCTGCCTTAAAACCTATGTTGTTTATTTTATCGATTCTCATACCAGGTATAAAAACCGTAAAAAATATTTTTGCG
>JAEEGL014549890.1_pt1 | contig 20796 bp, 18 predicted proteins | sample 9134231 | NCBI WGS metagenome assembly JAEEGL01 (sample SAMN16246548, study PRJNA631951) | gut metagenome | biome: gut microbiome; feature: rumen; material: fiber-attached | host: Bos | place: Iran: Karaj | collected 2018-10
AGTATTATTTTCTTCTATAGTTGTATTTTCATCAGGAACAGTATTATTTTCCTCAATAGTAGCATTTTCTTCTACTACGTCTTTAACTTTCATTCCGTTTCCAACTTCAATAGTTATATCTCTAAAATTAATGTTTTCAACAGTAGCTCCTGATAGATTATCCATGAACACATAATTGAATTCATTATTATCTTCATAATTCTTTGAAATTTTGAAATTGAAAATTGAATAACCTTGTCCATCAATATGACCACTAAATTCTTTGTTTGCTTTAGCAAATGAGAAGTCATTTCCATCTAAATCAATATTGTTATTAATTATGTAATATTTATTAAAATAGCTTAAATAATCATTTCCATTAATTACTGTGAAGAAATATGCGAGTTGAGATCCATCATTAATAACATATGGATCATTAATATTACCTGTTCCTCCACCAAAACTTTCAGCTATACTTCCATCCCATATAGTTGAACTAGTTTTTTCTGAAAAAGTATTATATAACACAACAAAATTCAACACTAAAAATACTAGTATTGCTAGGGTTAAAACTTTATTTTGTTTAATTTTTTTGAAAGCTTTTTTAAGCATACAAAAATCTACTCTCCCATCATAGAAAAATTATATCAAAAATAACGTTTTTTTTCAATAAAAAAACGTGCTTTTTAGCACGTTTAATTCATATTTTTATTATGGTCTTCCTGGATCATCAAGAGTTAATGAAATAGTATAAGATAAGTTAGTACCAGATGCGTTGTTTTCGCAGTCAATATCTTGACCTTCAACCCACATATATACTCTTACTTTAGTAACACCAGCTTCTAATTGATCAAATGCTGGATAATATAGATTTTGTTGTACAGTTCCACCAGTATTACCAGTTACATATGCATAATTATTTGCTGCTGTTGAATAAGCAGCATTTGTTCTAACAATAGTACCCCACTTTTGAGCATATTTATTTGTAGCAATTGCTCCAAGAGGTGGGTTAGTTGTTGTTAATGTTTCATTTGTAACATTACCATCAATACCATAGTAATTGATTGGACTTCCACCAGTTTGTGATGGAGTTGCTGGGTTTGTTGTACCATTAAATCCATAGTATGTAGTTGCATTGTTGATACCAGTTTGAGTGTGAACATCATAGTTTGGTTCAAAGATTGTTACATCGCTACTACTATTAGATGATGAACCTAATCCTTGAATATTAGATGTTGTATCTGTAGATGTAGTATTACCTAATTTTAAGAATGCATATCTAGCAGCATTTTGTAGACCTTTGTCATCTTGAACAGTTTTTGGAACTACGCCACTACCTTTTTCTAGATAAACAGTTGAAGCCATCTCTGTTTTTAGGAATATATCAAAAACAACATAAGCTCCACTAGTATCATTTGTAGATCTAGTAGTTAAAACCATTCCACCTCCAGAACCACCTTCTACAGTTCCAGTATAGAATTGTAATTTACCATTAGCAACTGTACCACCAGTTGATACAGGTGTCATCCCTGCTTCTATAGTATTAACTGCACTTGAATATGTTTGAGATGCACCTAGTAAATCAGTCTTAGTTAAAAGTGATTTCCATGTAATACCATCAGCTGATATTTGTAGACCAGATGTAGCAGAAATGTTTACATCAATAGTTTCAACTTTAACAGTTCTGTTTGATGTGAACCATGCATATGTTGCTGTTGATAACATAACAATTGTTAAGAATAACAACAATACAAGTGATCTAATCTTTCTATTTCTTTTTTTCTTGTTTACTTTACTCATAAAGCACTCTCCTTATCTAAATCTTTTATACTTTCTTCAGTATGCTCTTCTATAATTTTCATATCTAATCTAGCACGGCCACCAATTAAAGGATCCAAACACTCAGGATCATCTCCTTCAATCCATATTACAACCGTGATTCGATCAAATTCTCCAGGTTGCATATTTGCTCTTTTTTGTAAAATTATTGTTCCATCTTCATCAGTCCTAAAAGGTGTTGTTTTTTCTTGGCAAGGTTGAGACCTATTACCATAATACGCACATTCAGGGCTACCATCTAATGGACTAGCTTTAGCATAAACGTTTTTTTCACCGTTAACAATTATCATTATTCTTAATGCTTCATCTGCATTTCGAATAACATCTCTCATACTAACGTTGTACCAATAATTAAACATTAAATTACCTTGATTTTCAATGAAAAATGTATATGCTACGTAATTTTCGCCATTATGAGATCCTTCGGCTTCAATATCAATGTTACTTGGAAGCCACTTAATGGAAATATTATCCATAAATTGAACATCCTTGGCCGTTAATATTCTTTTAGGCATTGGATCGTTCCTGCTCTCATACATAGCTAAACCACTATACAACATATCATTGTTATCAATGGATACTGAGAAACTACCATCACTGAAAAAAACTTTTAGGACAAGGAATATCACAATAAGTATTAGCAATAGTATTAGCAGTGCTAGCTTAATGTATTTACCCATTTTATGCCAGGTTCTAATTCTATCTGCCTTTACTACGACATCGCCCTTTGCCATAATCACTCCTTTCAATCATAGTAGTACAATATGATTTCACCTATCATACTGACTTAATTATAAAAAAATTATTATTAAAAATCAATACCCCAAATAAAAAAAATGTCATTTGACATTTTTTTTACTTAGAAATTAAATCGCATATTAAATTAGATATTTCTGTAGGATTATCTAAAGGTAATCCTTCAATTAATCTTGCTTCTGAATATAATATTTTAGAATAATTCTTAAGTTCATCCTTATTATTCTCAAATAAATCCTTTAATTTATTAACAATTGGATGATTTTCATTAATTTCTAAAACTAATTCAGCTTTTTGATTATTATCAATTGGCATAGCATTAAATACTTTTTCCATTTGAGTACTTATAACACCCTGTGTAGATAAAAATACTGGATGTGATGATATTTTATTTGTTAATCTAACATCAACAACTTCTCCACTTAAACTTTCTTTCATAAAATCTAACATATCTTTAGATTCTTCATTTGCTTTTTTAGTGTTTTCTTTCTCTTCTCTAGTTTCTAAATCAAGTGAATTATCACTAACGTTCTTAAATGGTTTATCATCATATTTTTCAAGCACTTGTAGTGCAAATTCATCTACATTACCAACTAAATATAAAACATCATATTTTTTATTTCTAACTTGTTCTATTTGTGGTAATACATCTATCTTTTCATAGCTTTCACCACAAGCATAATAGATTTCTTTTTGTGATTTAGGCATATCAGCTACATATTCATCTAATGTAATTAATTCTTTCTTATTTCCAGAATAGAACATTAATAAATCTTTTAATTTATCTTTATTAGTTCCATACATATCATATACACCATATTTTATTTGAGTACCAAATACATCAAAGAATTTCTTATATTTATCAGGATCTTCTTTTAACATATTTAATAATTCATTATGTATTTTAGTTTCTAATGATTTAGCTATTGCTAATACTTTTCTATCATTTTGTAATGTTTCACGAGATATATTAAGTGATAAATCATCACTATCAACAACTCCTTTAACAAAACTATAATAATCTGGTAACAATTCTTCACATTTATCCATTATTAATACACCATTAGTGTATAATTCTAATCCTTTTTTATACTCTTTATAATAATAATCAAATGGTGCATGAGAAGGAATAAATAACAAAGATTTATATTCAACTAAACCTTCTACATTATTATGAATTACATGTAATGGATTTTCCATATCCATAAATTTAGAAGTGTAAAAATTATTATATTCTTCTTCAGTAATATTCTTTTTATCTTTCTTCCATAAAGGAATCATTGAATTTAAAGTTACTTCTTCAGTATAATCTTCATATTCTTTATCAGAACCTTCTTTTAATCTACTATTAGTAACTTCCATATTAATAGGATATCTAATATAATCACTATATTTTTTAACAATTCTTCTAATAGTATATTCATCTAAGAAAGTTGAATAATCTTCATCTTCTAAATCATCTTTTAAATATAATATTACATCAGTTCCATTAGTATCTTTTCTAGTTTTTTCTAAAGTATATCCATCTATTCCCTCACTAGTCCATAAATATGCATCTTCACTACCAGCTTTTCTAGTAAGAACCTCTACTCTCTTAGAAACCATAAAAGCACTATAGAAACCAACTCCAAATTGCCCTATAATTTCACTATCTTTTTCTTGACTCTCTTTAAATTTTAAAGATCCTGATTCAGCAATAGTACCCAAGTTATTTTCTAACTCTTCTTCATCCATTCCTATACCATTATCTCTAATGATTAATTTTCTTTCTTTTTCATCTCTTTCAATAAAGATTTTTGGATTACTAGCATCTAAATCTTTATTAGTTAGTGATAAATATGATATTTTATCAAGAGCATCACTAGCATTCGAAATTAACTCTCTTAAAAAGATTTCTTTGTTAGTATAAATAGAGTTTATCATTAAATCCAATACTCTTTTTGATGATGATTTAAATTCTCTCTTTTTCATAATTCCTCACTTTCAAAAAATATTTTAATACTAAAATTAGCACTTGTCAATAGCAAGTGCTAACTATTTAATTTCATTTAATTCTTCATCAATTATTGAATACAAATATGTATAAACTTTCTTATTAGAAATACTATTTATATACTCTCTATATCCGTTTAATTGCTTTATATAATCATCATTAGATACATTCTTTAATTTGTAATCAATTATATCAATATGATCATCATATTCAATCATTAAGTCTATAATACCATGATAATCTATATTATCTTTTTGATATAAAAATTCATATTCATGATATATATTAGAGTCTTTTATATTTTTTAATAAATCATTATTTAAGAATTTAGTTACTTTATTCCTAATAAATTCATCTTTTATAATACTAGGATTATAATTCTTAAAATCAATTAATTCTAATACTTCATGTATTTTAGTACCAAATTCCATATTATTATGTGTTTCTTTAGTAACAATATTAATATTTTCATGTGAGAAATGTTTAGATTCAACTTTATTACAATCAACTTTTATTTCATCAACTTTAATCTTTTCACATCCATTACACTCTATATCTTTTTTACTCTTTTTAAATAAATATTTCTTAGTTAATTCTAAATCTTTTAATCCAATATAACTAATATATTTATTTAAATCTTCAGTACATGAATAAATCATTTCAGATAATCTCGTGAATTTAATTCTTTTTTCATCTTCTATTACACCACTAAGTTTTTTATTATAAAAATTTGATTCTTTTTTAGGTAAATAGATAATTACTTTTTCTCTTGCTCTTGTTAAAGCAACATATAATAATCTTATCTTTTCACTTATTTCTTCTTTGATGAATTCATTCATAAATAAATCTTTAATAATACTTGAATTACTATCTTCTATATTAGATGGAATCATTATTCCATATTTTTTATCAACCAGAATTTTTGATTTAACGTCGCTTAAATTATAATCATGATCCAAATCAGCAAAATAACATATTGGATATTCTAAACCTTTAGATTTATGAATAGTCATTATTCTAACAGCATCTACACTATCAGTTCTATTTTCAAATTGAATATCTATGCCTTCTTTTAATACATCATCTAAATAATCTCTAAATTCATATATAGAATAACCAAGATTATTAAATGAAGTTGCTAAATCATATATAGTATTCATTCTAATATTTATTTCTTCATAATCACCTATTTTATATAATTTATTATAAAAATCAGTTATATCTAATATCTTTAAAAATAAATCCCCACATGTTATTGAATTAATAGATTCTATATTAGAAAAATCTTTAAATAATTTAGTATTTTGATATGAATTTTTAATAAATATTTTAAATAATTCATTATCATTCATCTCATACAAGAAACTTCTTCCAATACTTATAAAATCATATTTAAAATCAACATCATAATCTTTATCATTAATTCTAATTATTAAATCAATTATATTTCTAATTAAATTAATATCTGTTCCAGTAGTTAATTTATCATTTCTTAAAATAGATAATGGTATTTGTTCATATTCAAATATCTTTTTATAATCATCAAAATATTTACTTCTATCTAAAATAATAACAAAATCACTATAAGTAGCATCTCTCATTTGAGATGTTTCTTTATCAAATACTTTTATTTTATTCTTTATTTTTTCTTTAATATCTTTAGCTATAGCAAATATTTCTATTTCATAATTAGAATATTCTTTTGTTTCATCTTTATCATATTCAATTATTTGCATATCATAAGAAATGATATCTTTTTTATCATCATATAAAGTATTACCATATTCCATTTTATGACTTTGAGTATATTCTGCTCCACCTATTTCATTATCCATAATTAAAGAGAACAAATCATTTATTCCTTGTAATACTTCTTTTCTACTTCTAAAGTTCTTTATTAAATCAATTTTCTTTCCATTAATATTTTTAGAATAATTATCATATTTTTCTTTAAATATACTTGGATTAGATCCATTAAATCTATAAATAGATTGTTTAATATCACCAACCATATATACATTATTATTCTCAATTAATTTAACAAATTTATCTTGTATATCATTAGTATCTTGATATTCATCAATCATTATTTCTTTAAATGAATACTTTATTTCATCTCTAACATCATCATTTTCAGATACTATTTTAATAGCATTAAAAGCTATATCTTTAAAAGTATAAATATTATTGTCTCTTTTATAATTATTTAATCTTTTGATATACTCTTCAATAATAGAAACAATACATAATACATATTTTTTAGAATCAACTATATCTTCATATATTTGTTTTCTATTACCATATTTACCTAAATCAAATAATTCATCTAAATAATTTTTAAGTTCTGCCTTATAAGATTTAGATTCATCATCACTACCTCTAGGCACTATTGGTAATTTAATTTTAGAAAATGTACTTAATGTATCTATATTTGAATTTAATATTGATTCACATGAATCATATAATTTTTGAACAAAATCACTATCAAAATAATTATCTGCTAAAGAAAGATAATCTTTAATATATTCAATTTTATTGTTAATAACTTGTTCATATTCATTTATTAATCTATTTATATTTTCATCTTTATAATAATTATTCTTAATATTATTAATAAATTCTTCACTATTAATATCATTATCTATACTACGAGCTAGATTAAGAATTAATTCTTTTAACATATCATCATTTTTAATACAATACTTTTTAATTAATGAATTAAAATCATCATCTTTCTTTAAATAGAATGAATCAAATACATCGTCCATTATTTTACTTTCTTGTATTTTGATTATTGATTCATCTGTTATACCTATATCTTTAGATATATTTAATAAATAGTGATACTTTTTAACAACACTAAGAGCATAACTATCAAATGTAGTTATATATGCAGAATCAAGTAATGTTAATTCATGAGATAATTCTTTATTAGAAGAAATTTTCTTTCTAATTCTACTTTTCATTTCTTCAGCAGCTGCTTTAGTAAATGTAAGTATTAATAATTCATTAACATGAGTACCATTTAATATCTTTTGAAGAACTCTTTCAGATAATACTGCTGTTTTTCCACTTCCAGCACCAGCACTTACTATTATATTTGTTCCACTATCATTTATAGCTTGTTCTTGTTCTTTAGTCCATGCCATTATCATCACCTCCAAAGATATTATTTGGTTTTGGTAAAGATACTATATCATCATTTTTCATAAAGCATATATCCTTATAATTACAATATTCACATCCATAATTTTTACCATTTATTTCTTTAGGATTAATATCAAATTTAGCATTAACAATGTTATCAGCGGCATTCTTAATATTATTATCAATAATAGTATTTAATATTTCTATTTCATCATTACTTATAACTTTAGAATATGAATAAAAACCATCATTAGTTGTTTTCATACTCTTAATAATATTTGAATCATTATAAGAAGTATCTACTTTAGATAGAATGTTTATATCACTATTAGAATATCCTTGTAATTTAAGTTTATCTTTCTTTTTATTAATATCTGTTTCATTATTTAGAATCTTTTGTAAATAAAATCCACCTATCTTTACATTTTTAATAATATTGCTATTCTTTATTAAATATGCATATACAGGTAATTGCATCTCTAATCCATAAATATTATTATCTATATTTAAATGTGGATTACCAGTCTTATAATCAATAATAGCGCATATAGTATCTCCATCAAATTCATCATATAATATCTTATCTACAAAGCCTTTAAATGTAATATGTAAATCTTTATTAATTTCAATAATTATTTCTTTTTCATACATACTTTTCTTTAATTGTGTGTAATTTAAACCATTTTTAATAACATCTATTATTAAAACTAATTCATCTTTTAATATATCTAAAAAAAACAAATCACTATTTGTAAACTCAAATTTCTTTTTATAATATTCTACTTGATTATTCCAAGCTAATTCATAATCATACTTTTCAACAAAACATTCTGATAATATTTTATGAAAAATACTGCCAACTATTGTTTCAAATGTTTGTTCATATTTATTTAAATCTAAAATATTAGATAAATAATATCTATAAGCACACTGATAATAAGTATTAATACTTGTATATGAAAGTGTTAATGAATTATTTAAATAATTATTTAGATCTTTTTTATCAATTCCTTTAAATTTATTATCATAGCTTAAATATTTTAAATCTTTATAATTATTCATTAAAATTCCTAATTCATCATTTACACTACCATATTTTCTATTATTATCTAATAATTTAACAAGTTCTAATTTATTAAATGTATTTGATGAAGAATAATCTATATCAATTATTTCTTTATCTAATAAATCTTCACTATAAATACTAGATACAAATATTTCACCTTTAAGATTATGTTTAGAGTATGTTACTACAAGATTTTTAATTCTTTTAATATAGTTAGTTATATTAATAGTTTCATATTCATTTAACTCACTAGATTGGCTTATATTCATTGATATTTTATCTTTATCACTTAAATAATCTTCATCTTTATATTTAATTGGAAAAGATCCTTCATTAAAATTAATTAAGAATACATAATCACCATCTTTAATATCATCTAAATTAACTACCTTTATAGAATTATCATATTTATCATTATCAATTCTAATACATGATAAATCATCTATAATAAAATCTTTTATTTCATTATAATCATCTATAAAATAATAACTATTTACAATATTAATAATATTTTTAAAAATATATTCATCTTTATCAGTTTTAATATATTTTTTAATTTCATCTATTGTTTTATTAATATCACTATCAAAATTATCAAAAAACTTTTTAACTATTAAACTACCCAATATACTTTCACTACTATTTAATTCAACTGGAATATTAAACATTTTAAAAGTCTTTTTAATAGTAAAAAGATATGATTCATTAACATTACATAATTTAATATTATTAATGTTAATACCTTGTTTAATTAATTTACATATTTCATTAGCAACAAAAGATACTTCTTGTTCTTTATTATTACATTCATATATTTTATTTTTTATAAATCTATTATCTTCTTCAATATATTCAACATTAGAAAAACTTTCTAATTCTTTAAATATATTAGTATAAAAAGAATCTAGTTTACCAACATTATAAACTACAATATTTTTATTTTTTAAAAACTCATGAAATAACTCATTATATTCTAATAAATTATTTTTTATTAAATCATCTTTTATTTTTCTTAAAAAATCTACTTTTTTAGAATGATATTTATCATCTATATAATAAATACTATCTATATATTTTTTTGATACATCATAAATAACATTATATTTTTTACTTATAAAATATAATGCTTCTTTATCATAGTTAAAATAATAGTTTTTCTTTAATTCACTTAGTGTAATTATTTTTAAATTAACTAGTGTTTTTATTTGATTTAGAAAAGTATTTTTATAACTATCTCTTATAATAATTATTTTATTATTAAAGTCATTCATAATTAACCTCTAACATTTAAATTATATCATATAGTATTTTTATAAAAAAGTATGATATAATGTACTAAGTAAAGGTTGTGATAATGTGAATAAAGGGAATCCAGTAGTTGGAGTCGTAGTAGGATTAATATTTATAATATTGTTATGCTTCTTTGCATATACAGTATATGGAATTGTTTATAGAGCAGGACAAGAAAGTGATTTTGCATATTTAGGAGATTATACTACATTTGTTAATTTAGAAGATAATATGTCTCCAGAATATGAAATAAATGATTTAATAATAGCTAAAAGAGAAAACTATTATTCAATGTCTGAGACAATTATTTATAATTATAATAATTCATATAGATTAGGAGTTGTTGTTAAAACTACAAGTACTAAATACTATATAGGAGATAGTGCTGATGCTAAAGACGAAGATTTAAATGAAATTACATATCAAGATATAGCAGGTGCTGTTGAAAAACGTATTCCAAAAGCAGGTAGTGCATTTAAGATATTAACAAGTACTGCTTCATTAATAATAATAGCTATTATGTTCTTATGTTATATGATGTTTGCTAAGGAGAAATAATGGCTATAGACAAAGTAAGAAAATACTTTAAGAAATATAAAATTGATAATAAAATAATTGAATTTGATGAAAGCAGTGCTACTGTTGAATTAGCTGCTAAAGCATTACATACTGAAGGTAAAAGAATTGCTAAAACTATGTCATTTAGATTAAAAGATAGATTTATATTAATAATACTTGCTGGTGATGCTAGAATAAGTAATTCAAAATATAAAGCTTTCTTTCATGAAAAAGCTCATATGTTAAAATATGATGAAGTAGAAGAAATAATTGGTCATCCACCTGGAGGTGTTTGTCCATTTGCTATTAATGATGGAATTGATGTTTATCTAGATGAGTCATTGAAAAGATTTGAAACAGTATTCCCAGCATGTGGAAGTACTAATTCAGCAATAGAATTAACTATAAAAGAATTAGAGAATTATTCAAATTATAAAGAATGGATAGATGTATCAGAATATTAAAAAACTAGATTAAATCTAGTTTTTATTTTACCATTTTATATCAATAGCAAATTTCTTAATCATAAACTTATAAACTACTAAGAATAATCTAAATAATCCTATATTATATAGAGCTTTTACTATCCATAATTTATAATTAACACCTTTATTCTTTAATACATAAAATAATTTAATATATTTAGATTTCTTATATTTAGGAAAATTCTTTTTAAGAAACTTTTTATTATCTTTTAATACTTGCTTAAAATTAATATCTTTATTTTCAGATAATCTATACATCATAGATATACCTAAATGTAAGAATGCACATGTATCAACATATTCTAATAACTTTGGATTTTCTTCTTTATAATAATTTCTTACTTCAACCATACTTTTACATGTAGGTTCTAATTTACTAATATCTATTGTATTCATAATAGAATCTTTTCTAATCATATAATAAACTAAACTTTCATTTACAAAAGATACGTTATTAGCATGAACATATAATAATTGTTGAAACATTAGATCATCTACTACTCTAGGTATATTTTTCATTTTATACATATTATCAAATAATTCATGTCTAAATATTTTATTCCAAGGAGCTCCATTTAACATTAATAAATAACCTGGATTTTGTTTAATATTAAAATTATATTTACTGCTTTTACACATCTCTCTTGAATATATTTTATTTGTTTCCATATCTATTCTATCAAAACCACAAACTGCTATATCTGAATTATTTCTAATAGCATTACTATATAATTTTAAAGCAAAATCTTCATTAACATAGTCATCACTATCTACAAAACCAATATATTCACCAGAAGCCTTCTTTACCCCGTCAAAACGTCCTTTCCATACTCCTTCATTTTCTTTATCAATAATTTTTATTTTATCTTTATACTTTTTTTCATATTCTCTTAATATTGATAAAGAATTATCTTTTGAACCATCATTAATACATATCACTTCTATTTCACTAAGTGATTGATTAACTAATGAATCTAAACATCTTCTAAGATATTTTTCAACATTATATACAGGAACAATAATACTAAGTTTCTTTTTCTTTTTCATATCTTTATACTAACAAAAACACATTATAAAAGCAAATCTATTATTAGATTTGCTAATAATTATCTACCTAAAGATAAACATCTTTCTAAATTATCTACATCTTTAATTAAAATATTTGCTAAATCACTCAATAAATCCAAAAATACTTTTACTTCTTCATCAATATCTGATCCCCACGCCCATAAATTAGTTAAATTAAATGTATAAGCTTTACCATTAACATCAAAATAGAAATTATTATGAACTCCATCTAAAACAGGTGGTATTTTAATATCAAAAGGATCTAAGTCTTTAAATTCATTTTCATATTTAGAAATAATATCTAACACTTTAGAACTATCAGTAGTGAATGTAGCATTTTCTAATTGTTTTTTATGATTTTCATTATCATAGATACATATTACATTATCTTTCTTATCATTAGTAATTATTAATGTAGATATTTGGACTCCCCATGCATCTGCTAAATCATATCTAAAAATAATATTATATTTTTTATTAATATCTAGAATTAATTTATCATATTTCTCAGCTATTTTATCCTCTTCTTCATGTTCTTTTTCATGAGGTAACTCTTTTTTAACCAATTCATCATACTCATCTTGTTCTTTATCATATAAATCCATTATATCTTTAACATATTTATCATACATAATATCACTTCCTTATATTTGGTGTTCCATCTAATTTTTGTTGATTAATCCATACTTTCATAACTAATGAATGGGGTAATATCTTTGTTAAACATTTTTGAAATCTATTAACAAATCCATAACAAGATATATCTTTCTTAGAATTATATAAATCTTTAATAGCTAATTCCATTACCTTCTTAGGATCATACATTGCATTATAATTAATAACTACTTTCTTCTTTCCATCATCTATTGCTCTATCAAAGAATTCTGTTTTAGTCCAATAAGGAGTTACTGATAAAACATGAATATCTTTATATTTTAATTCTTGATTTAAAGCCCTAGAATAAGATAATAAGAATGCTTTAGTAGCTGCATAGTCATTTATATATGGTATAGGTTGAAATGAAGCACATGACACTATATTCATTATCTTAGAACCTTTTTTCATATAAGGTAAACTATAATCAATCATTGCTATAGGTGCTTTCACATTTAAATCAACCATATTTAATTTAACTTCTGTATCTATATTCTCAGAATGATCAAATATACCAAATCCAGCACAATTACTTAGTATTATAATATTAGGTTTTTCTTTTTCAAGTTTTTCTTTATATTTTAATAAATCTTTTTCATTAGTTAAATCTAATTTTAAAGGTACTATTTTATCACTAACACTCTTTTTTAATTCAACTAATCTTTCTTCTCTTCTAGCAATAGCCCATATTTCATCAATATCTTTTTCTTTATCAAGTATTTGTAATAAAAACTCTTTTCCCATACCTGAAGAAGAACCTGTTACAACTATAATCTTTTTCATAAAATCACCATATTTAGTATATCATTTTTTATTGTCTTTTTATATTGTTTATGCTAAAATATCAAACTTATGTGAGGAGGTTAATATGAATATTGCTGAATATAGTAAAAGCCAAGATTCACTAGAAAATAGAGAAAAAGCTTTATTTGAAATGTTAGATACTTTAGATAAAGATAGTTTTGAACTATTTGGTGAAATAATTGATTTAGATGTTAACTCTTCTCAAGATTTAGAAAAACTAATTGTTAAAACAAGATCATTAATTCAAACTTATTTAGAAACAAATGAAGCATTTAATTATTTATATGTTATTGAAGCTAAAAGTTACATATATATTTTAGGAAGATTATTATTAAAAAGCTCATTTGGTTTAACAGCATCAGTTACATTTATTATTATTAATATAATTCAACATATTTATTCTATGTTAGTTGTTTTATTAAGCATATCTTTATTTTATGTAAATCAAATAAGAGCAAATAGAAAATTCTCTGAAGAATATACTGATACTTATGATAAAACATTAAAATTCGATGAAAAAAAATTAAAAAGAATAAAAGATACTTTAGATAATTGCTCTAGACTATTAAGTGGTAAGATTAAACAATCTGGTGATAATGGATTAGATAGTGTAATTACTTTTGCTGATTATTATTTATCTTTATATTCAAATAATATGATTACCATAGATGAAATAGAAACTTTACCTCTTGGCATTAAAAATATCATGATTATAATTTTAAATCAAAAACTAAATAAAAATGAACATGATTTATCAACATTGTTAACTGCTTTTAGTAATAAGAATAAAGAATTAAAATTAAAAAAATAAAAGAGAATTTAATTTCTCTTTTTATGCTGTTAAATAAATAATAACCATATTATTTTAGAAATTAGATGACTTCCAAAATGAGCTAACATTGAATAATGAATACTATATTTTCTATATAGCCATCCAAAAGCTAATCCAAATGCTCCATTCATTAAGAAACATCTAAGTAGTATTAATCCATCTAAGTGACCAAATATTTGAATAGTAGATGGTAAATGTCCTGCTGCAAATAATAGTGCTGTTATTATATTTGATATAACAAATACCTTAGTTGGAATTTGTTTTTCATCTTTATAAAATATTTTAGATATTATCCATACAAACAATGACATTAAAAATAATCTCATTAATATTTCTTCAAATACACCACCATAAGTAAAACTCATAATTATGTAACTAATAGTTGGTTTAGCAGCAAAAGATTCGGCTACTCCTGGTATAAGTGCTCCAAAGACATATCTATCTACTACGCTTAAAAATAAACCTCCAATTATGGAAATAATTATTGTATTTCTTATTGCATCATTATCACATTTATATTTCTTCCACAATCCTACTTTATTAGATAGTATAATTCCTAAACCGATAAATATAATTGCATATATTATACTTTGAATCATCGTAATAGCTATTACCATATTTTTAGAACCAACTTGTTTAATAGCTTCTTCTAATTCTTTCTCCCCCACTAAATCAATTGAATAAATAGTAGTAAAATATATTCCTATAATACAAGCAATAAATGTAAATACAAAAAATTTCCAATTTTCTTTAATATATTTCATAAGCACTCCTTTTTAAATTTTTCCTTTACTACATATGCATTATTGTATCTTTTTCTATGTTTTCTATTACCACATCATTAAGTGGATGTTTTTTTAATTCTTCTAACTTTTGCTTATCCATATAAGGTTCTAATATTTTCATATCTGTATAATCTTTTGGTCTTTTCGTAAAACCTTTTAAATGATAAACATTTTCAACAGTACCAGTTCTAAAAGATGTACCCATAAATTCAGTAGGTACTTCTTCATATCTTAATTGAGTACCAATAGGATCAGATCTTCTTTCTAATACGTCTACTTCTACATTTCCTTCTTGTAAACGATGAGAATACTCTGTCATAGTTATAGAATTATCTTTTTCTCTTCTAAATGTGAAAAATCCTAAATGAAATTCATTATTTGGATTTTGTGCTAAAACAAGATGAGGAGGGTGATTTACTTCCATTTCATGATATCTTTCTAAACTTGGAAATCTATCATCATGAAATATATATCCACTAGATTCAATTATTTCAGCAACTTTTGGAATATCTTCTTCATTTACCATTATATCTATATCATCATGATATCTAAATAAAGGTATACTTTTCTTTAAAAAACATGGTAAAGCTCCTACTATATAATAATCTATTCCATATTGATTAAATAAATTAGCAAAATAAACAATAGATTCTTTGACTAATTTATGATTATCTTCCATAGACATATTTCCTTCAACATCATTTGAATACATTTTATTTAATAATACTTTCATTTTTTCAACAGGAGGACATATTGTTGGATTTATATTACTGATTATTTCAAGAGCTGAAGTATATAATTCTTCATTATTTCTTAATTTTCTATATACAATCTGAGATAATTCTTTTATTACAGTTTTATCATCCATGGAAGAATATCTTAAATATAATTCTTTCTTTTTTTCTTCACTTACTTCTATAATTTTTGATAAATCATCTATTACTTTATGTAACATATTATCAACTCCAATTAATATTATATCATATAAAAAACACTATATTATTAATGTTTTAATTATTATAAAATTTCAAAAGTTCCATAACCTCTTATTAAAAAGACCTTTTTAAAGGCTTTTAAATATATAATACAATAAAAAAATACTAGCAAAACTAGTATTTTATTTATTATAATTATTTTCTTCTATTTTCATTTATCATTTTAGCTTCTATTAATTCATTATTATATTCTCCATCCCATGAATTAACCAAATTATTGCAATTCTCTATATCTATAGGATTAAATGTTATTGAATTATCTTCAATTTTATTTTTATAATTTAAATATAAATCATATGCAATATCTAAACATATAAATGGATACATTGATATTAATTTAGCACCTTTATATGACATTCTATTTATTACATCATATGTATAATCATTACTATATCCTAAATACTTTATAGTCTTTCCATTATATTCCACTTCAAACAATTGTAAATTACAAATTTTTATAGGAACTACTTCATTATCTTCACCAATTACGTATATAGTACCTCTTTTAGCAAACAATTGAAAATCCTCATCATATTCTCCTTGAGAAAGTTCTTCATATCTATCATAATATTCATTTCTAATAGAGTCATATGCACTTTCTTGATATTCCGCCATTACTTCTTCTTGTTGAGTTTCAACCTTATTTGAATTATTCTCTCTATTATCTATACTTTTTTTAACTGATGCAGCTCCTAATATAGTTAAACCGGCTACTGCTACTGCCGCTGCTCTTCTTTTAAATTTTTTACTCATCTTTTTTAATCTCCTCTACTATTTACAAATTGATTCATAAAATCATACATCTCAGGTGCATAAATTTTCATTAATTCAGGCTGCAAAGTATAATATCTAAATAATTCAGCAAATGCTTCACATCCATTAAAACTTCCATCTTCATTTCTAGGTATTACTCTTTCTATATAATTACTTGATGTTCTAGGAACATCATCTGAATCAGTTGTCCAATAATTATACATAGTATTTGCATACTCATCTTCCACTGGATATAAATAAGGGTATTTTTCAAATAAACGTTCCATTTCTTCAGTAATTATAATAATTTCTTCATCTGATAATTTACCATTAACCCTTAACGCATTGTCATATGCATGACCCATTTCATGAACAAATGCATAATTAAATGGATCAACAGCATATTCTCCAACAGGATAATCTGTGTAAACAACAAAATTTTTACCGAAAGGAGCCCAATTTATACCACCATAACTTTCATCCAAGCCTACAGCTCGATAACTTTCACAAATTAAAAATGGAGTATCTGATTCTACGATTTCATGTAATGTATTTGGAAGCAATCTTCTAAATGACTTATAGTATTTAGGAACACTTTCTCTAAGATATTTACTATTATCTTCATTAAAACTAATTAAATGAAGTTTAACTAAATCATCATTTATTACTGAAAAACTTGCAAATAAATATTTAGCAATTTCTTCAGGATTATGATTTACATTACATACATCGTATAACATATTTTTGTCATCTCTTGATAATGGGGTAATAAAATATCTAACATTATTTTCATAATCTATCTTTATTGAACTTCTTTTAAATAATAATTTATATTGAAATTGTCCAAAATGATTTTTATATTCTTCTGGAAGATCATTGTAAGGGTCATTCATATAAGAATCATGTAATGCAATAATAGCGAATTTTTCGAGATAGCTCCAATTATTCGGGTTTCTTGGTTTTCTTTTTTTCATGGCATTTCTTGCTATTATTTCCATCATATAATTAAACTCTTCTTGTTTATCTTCATCATAATACAAAAATTGCTTCAACGAGTCTTCAGATGAAACGTCCAAATTATTAATGTATTCTGTAAGATTTTTCATCTCACTAAAAGATAAATCCTTATTATAGTTATCAAACATTTCACCAGTAATACCCCATTCTGTTTCAAGTAATTGATTTCTTAACATTGTTGTTCTATTTAATGAATTTTTTATACTTAATGAAAAGCCTTGATATCTACCTCCACCATTAATACATTTAGTTACTTCATTATAATTATCACTACTTTTAAAATCAGATGGAACCTCTAAACCATTCAAAAAAGAAACATTTTCATCAATGTTATTATCAAGAGTTTTTAATATAGACCATGCATCAATTACATTATTTAAATCATAGTCAACTATTCCTCGTGAATCATAATTATCAATTTTTTTAAAATTTTCTTCTTCAACTGAATTCATAATAAACACCTAACTAATCATAAGAATCCCATTCTCTATATACTTTATTGCTTGCTGAAGTTGCACAAAAACTTTTTGATTTTCTAGCTTCTAGTAATTCTTCTTCTTTTTCCATTATTTTTTTATTACACTCTTGTAATAATAAATCTAATGCATTTTGCACATTTGTTGCACAACTAACACACATATTTAAATTAGTATTTATATGTGATTTACTAATAGCTTCTTGTCCTTTAATAAAAGATGATTCTAAATCACCTAATCTTTCTTTTCTTTCTATTATTTTTATTTTTAAATTATTATACTTATCTATTTCATTCATAATATTACGTATATTTCTTCCTTGAACTTCCACGCATTCTTGAATTTTAGCACTAGTTGCTTCATAATCTAATTCAACATGATGTTTCAAAACACGCGTAATTTTTTCCCCATTATTATTTTCATTCATATATATCACTACTCACAATATTCATATAATTAATTATATCAATCATAATTAAATAATACTAGTCAAACTAGTATTATTCTATTATATTATAATTTGAATTATTATAGTGTTTTTCTTGATTCTTCTGATACTACAAATTCAGTTGCTTTTAATACATCCTCTTTTAGTTCTTTAATATGTGGATATTCAACTAACTGTTTCATATAATATACAATATCATATATAGCTAATCTTTTATACAAATTTTGAATATTAATAATCTCTGGATAGTATTTTTCTATATATTTCATTATATTAGAATAATCTTCTAATTTAGTATACTTTTCATTATCTTCGTTAGCAAATTTCCATGGCTTTCTAACCATTCTATAAATAATGTCTAATTCAAAATCTTTAGGTGCATATAATGATCTTTCAAAATCTATTAGTTTAATCTTTCCATCTATATAAAATATATTATCAAAATGCAAATCATTATGTATTAATACAAATTCATCTGATACTAAATATTTTGAAAAATTTAAATATGCTTCATCTATCCTAGATAATTCTTCTTTTGAAAATATACTTAATTCCTTAACTTTGTTATATGCATTATTAAATATATCTTTTGTTTTTTGAATCCAATCATATGATTTACCTTTATTACTATGAAATCTTTTCATTGCTTCACATAATTGTTCAATTATATTTTCTCTTTCTGACTCATTCAATTTATACCATACATCATATAAAGATACCCCATCTATTTTTTCAATTATTTCATAAATATATGGAACATCTCCTTTACTAATATCTGAAAAATATAATTTAGGAACTAAATCATTATTCTTATTTGAATTATAAAAATCAATTTCTTTTTTAAACTTTTCTTCATTATTTATATTTGTACATATTTTTAATATATAAGAATCATTAACTTTATATAGCGTATTTGTAAATCCAACATTTATTATTTCAATAGAAGGATTATCTACAAAAAGTGATTTATTCTTTTCTATAATTTTATTAACTACTTCATCCATAATTATTACTTCCATATAAATTATATCATAAAAAAAGCCCTTTATATTTGGACTTTTTAATTTCTATAAATCAAACAAAAATGCTTTTAATACAATTAAAAGTGGTATTATGCCTGCTAATGATAAAAATAAAAGAATAAATCTATCCCTAACTCTGTTAGGATATATATAAATATCAGGATGCCCTTTTTTTATGTATATATTGACTGTATTTCCAACTTCTAATTTTTTATTATAACCATACCCTTTATCTTCAATTTCATATGTTTTACCTAAATAATTAAATTCATACTTATAATGAGCAACATTACCACCTGCATCTGGTGTATCTATTCTCTTAACTTCTTTATCAGTTACTGAACCCTCTATTTTTTCATAATATGTCATTTTTATAATCGTAACAACTGCAGGTATAAATAATAAACCAAAAAGAATAGTTAATAAAATAAGTACCAATATAATTATAGCTAAAATTTGTCCCATAGTATTCCTCCTAATATCAAATACATTATAACACAAAATAAAAACTCACATAAGTGAGTTTTTTCTACAACTTTGTTTATACTTTTTACCACTGCCACATGGATTTTTAAAATCACTCTTTTTCACTACTCATCAATGGCTGAGGGTAACTAAAAGGTATCAAAAGTTTATAAGTTTTTTGTCATTTTTTTAGATGATGATTTCAATTTTTTATAGATTTCAATTTTTAATTCTTCAGATAACATAGGCATATCTTTTAATGCTGCCATAAAATCTGTTTTTGAATAATTATTTAAAGGTTGCTCTTCAAATTCTAAACTCCAATCAAATGCTGAATAATCATCCTCTTCTTCAAATTCATTTC
>JAEEGL015748853.1_pt1 | contig 20796 bp, 16 predicted proteins | sample 9134231 | NCBI WGS metagenome assembly JAEEGL01 (sample SAMN16246548, study PRJNA631951) | gut metagenome | biome: gut microbiome; feature: rumen; material: fiber-attached | host: Bos | place: Iran: Karaj | collected 2018-10
AATCACCATGGCTTTGGCTTTCACCGCCGTAATCACCGCTTCATGCTGCTGGGCCGCAAGAGTAATTTTCAGCTTTTCCTGCACCTCTTTTAAGGCGGATAACGGCTCTATGGGCCACTTTGGCGGCTTTCCCGCGATAATATTACCCAATAATTCGGCTGCAGTGCACTCCAGCTCATAATAATAGCTGGTATAGAGCGGCGTAGTCGGCAATACTTCGCCGCCCGGCCCCAAATCATTGGCATCGGCACAGAGTTTGCCGCTTTTCAGAGCGAGAGCTATTTGGTCCTGCACCATTTCCGGCGGCATATTTACCATAAAAGAGGCTTTTTCCACCAACTGCTCGCCGGTAAGATAAAGATGCCCCTCATCACCGGCGGCATTTATCACTGCCTGTAAAGCGGCCACAATGCGCCGGGGGTCATTCTCCTCCATGCCCATGGAAAGAGCTATTTTATCGGCCGTGTGAAAGCCGATGCCGCGCACCTCTTCGGCCAAAACATAAGGATTATCGCGAATAATCCCCAAGGCTCTATGGCCAAAACGATGGTCTATTCTTAGCGCCTGGCCAATGCCGATATCATATTCCTGCAAAAAAACTATCAAATCCTGCAAATGGCGCTTTTCATGATAAGATTCAACTATTTGCTCGGCTTTTTTGGCGCCGATTTTGGGCACCTCTTTGAGGCGCTCCGGCTCATTCGCAATGATGCGCAAAGAGTCCGCGCCAAATACTTTTACAATGGCTTTGGCTGTAGCTTTGCCGATACCGCGCAGGAAGCCGGAGCCTAAATAGCCCTCAATGCCCTTTAAAGTGGTGGGGAGCTCCACGCGAAAAGATTCCAGCTTAAATTCTTTGCCCCACTGCACATCATAGGCAAAATAGCCGGTGAGCTCCACCTCTTCACCGGCTTCCACCCCCACCAGGAGGCCGGTCACCACCAATTCGCTTTTTTGGTAATCAAAGACAAAAACGCCCCAATTGGTAAGCTCGTTATAATAGCGCCGCCGGCGCAGCGTGGCTTTTATAGTCTGGAGATTATCAGTCATCCATGCCCTTGCGCTTTAAGAAAGCCTGAACATCGGCTTTTCTGCCCATAAAGTTTTCATAAAGTTCATCAGCCGGCCGGCTACCGCCCTTTTCCAAAATTTCATGGCGCAGACGGCTAGCCACTTCGCGGTTAAAAATGCCCTCTTTTTGAAAGACGGAATAAACATCGGCATCTAAAACCTGGGTCCAAAGGTAGCTATAGTAGCCGGCCGAATAACCACCGGCAAAAACGTGGCGGAAATAAGGTGTGCGATAGCGAATGCCCACTTCCAGCGGCAATTTTTTCTCCTCCACCATTTTGGCTTCAAAAGCCATGGGGTCGCCGCTAAAAGGCTCGGTAATGGTATGCCAGGCCATATCCAGGTAGGCAGCGGCCATGAGCTCGGTAGTGATAAAGCCCTGGTTAAACACACGCGCCGCTTGCAATTTCTCTATTAATTCCGCAGGCATAGGCGAGCCGTCTTTATAATGTTTGGCATATACTTTGAGAAATTCCGGCTCCAAAACCCAGTTTTCCATGAGCTGCGAAGGCATTTCCACAAAATCGCGCGGCACATTGGTGCCAGCCTGGGAACGATATTTAGTATTTGAGAGAATGGCATGAATACCATGGCCCAGCTCGTGGAAGAGCGTCTCCACTTCATCGAGGCTCAAAAGCGCTGGAATATCGCCGCTCGGCGGAGTAAAATTATGCACATTGACAATCACCGGCGGAACGCGCTGGCCATTTACTATTTCCTCGGCCACCACATCGTTCATCCAGGCGCCGCCGCGCTTACTCTCCCTAGGGAAGGAATCCATGGAAAGAATGCCAAGTGTGCTGCCATCGCTGTCTTTTATTTCATAAATAACCACATCGGGGTGATAAATGGGCAAATCATGGCGTCTTTCAAAAGTAATGCCATAAAGGCGCTCGGCCAAAGTTAAGGCACCCTTGCGCACCTCTTCGAGGGCAAAATAGCTGCGCACTTCTTCATCATTAAGGCCCAGCTCACTCTGACGGCGTTTTTCCATATAATAAGACCAATCCCAGGGCTCGGCTTTGCTGCCCTTCATCTCCGTGATTTTAGCCAAATCAGCCTGCGCGGCGGCTAGGGATTTTTCCCATATCGGATCCATCAGGCTGTAAACGCCGGCAGCATTTTTAGCCATATTTTTCGCGAGTACATAATCGGCATGGTGCGGATAGCCCAAAAGCTTAGCCCGCTCAAGGCGCAAATTGGCAATTTCCACCGCCAGAGCCTTATTATCTAATTCATTGTTATTATTGCCTTTATTTATATATGCCTTGTAAAGTGCTTCACGCATTTTGGCACTATCGGCAAAGCGCAACACCGGCTGAATACTGGGGTACTTCAAAGTAAAAGCCCAGCCGCTCTCGCCCTTGGCTTTGGCCGCTTCAGCCGCCTGATCGATGACAAATTGCGGGAGCCCTGAGAGCTCTTTTTCATCTTTTACCAAATAATAATACTTATTTTCCTCAGCCAGCACATTATCGCCAAAAGTTAAAGTGGCACTGGAGAGGCGCCCGTTTATCTCTTTTAAACGGGCCTTTTCGGCTGCCCCGAGCGCTGCACCGCCGCGAATAAAGCCATCGTAATAATCGCTCAGTAACTTGTCATCAGCCGCATCAAGCTTAAGAGCATCTTTTTCTTTATAGAGCTTTTCAAGGCGCTTAAAGAGCGCTTCGTTCATGGAAATCTCATCTTCATGCGCCGAGAGCATGGGCGAAATTTCCTGAGCCAGTTTTTGCAGATCATCATTGGTGTTCATGCTGAGAAGATTATAAAAAATACTGGCCACCCGCTCCAGCTCGCGGCCGCTATTCTCAAGAGCCACGACAGTATTCAAAAATGTCGGCTCTTCCTTATTAGAGGTAATAGCCGCAATTTCTTCTTCATGATGTTTCATGGCCAGAGTAAAGGCCGGTTTATACCAGGAAAGCTGATATTTATCCCATTCGGGAATCATAAACGGTGCCGGGGACGGTTTTAATAACATTTCAAAATCATTCATATTTTTCTCTGCCACTTTCGGTGAATCGGCCGTAACTCCTGTAGTTACACAGCCATTTAAAAGCATTAAAACAGAAAATCCTAAAACTTTGCGCACTTTCATATTACCTCCGGAAGGAAAAGCACAAACATACCATGGCTAGCAAAAACAGCCATGTTTTGCAAGAGGCCGCCGTGAAGAGCCGGAAAGGACCAGAGCTTTTTTATTAAAAAAATCGCTTTATGCCATTGATTTACCATTTTTTTCACTTTATGCTACGGGGCAGTATTGATCGATCTCTCGTCGATCTAAGGAGCTTACCTATGGGAAGTGCATCAGAAATTGATAGTACAGCCGGACAATATCTGGAATTTATGATTCACGGTTTTATGAATGGTCTCATCACTTTACAAGAGCTAGAGGGCATTAACGACCAAGAGATGGAAACAATTTACGCTCTCGGTTACAACTTTTTCACCTATGGCAAATATGAGGCCGCCAAAGACATTTTCACCGGGCTTACCGCCTATGCCCCTTACACCAGCCACTATTGGCGCGCTCTTGGTGCCGTCAATCAGCAAGTTAAAGAATATTCCGACGCCATTGCCGCTTATGATATGGCTGTAGCCAACGATCCCAATGATGTGGTGAGTTATGTCTATAGAGGCGAGTGCAATATCCTCTCTTCCAATGTTGAAGCCGGCAAGGAAGATTTGCACAAAGTGCTTGAAATAGCTCCTAATTTTCCTGAATATCAACCTTGGATGCAGCGCGCTCAATTGCTTTTGCGCCTGCATGGGGAGGGCTGAGGATTATTCAGATGCTGGAGAGGCTAAAAGAATTTAACAGGCTATCTGCCGCCTTTAATCAGGCCCGTTCGCTTCCAACCTTGTCTGATGCCATCTTGGCTTGCTTAAAGCAGATGAACGGTTGCGCCAGAGGCGGTGTTTGGCTGCGCCCTTATCGCAGCAATGAACCGGTGCTCATGGGCAGTTTCGGCTATGACGACGGCAGTTCGCCCATGCCCCAGGTGCACAATGCCTATAATTTGCTCTGTGCGCCTCTTTGTTACCGCGAAAGCATTTTGGGCTTTATTCAAGCCGAAGCACACGACAGCACCTCTTTTGATGAACTAAGCCAGGAACTCTTTGCCACTCTGGCTAATCAAGCTGCCGTAGCTCTAGAAAACGCCCGTCTCTTTGCCGATGTGCAGGAAACTTATGTAGAAACCATCAGCTCTCTGGCTAATGCCCTGGAAGCACGCGATAATTACACCAAAGGCCACTCCGAGCGGGTAACGCAATATAGCATGGCCATTGCCCAAGTTATAAATCTGGAAAGCGAGCGTCTGCAAATTCTAAAACACGCCGCCATGCTTCACGACATTGGCAAAATTGGCATTAAAGATATTATTTTAAATAAAAACGGGCGTTTAACCCAAGACGAACGCGCAACTATCGAGCGCCATTCGGTACTTGGCGATTTGATACTCGGCCCCTGTACTTTTTTGGCCGGCGTGCAAAAAATTGTTCTCCACCACCATGAGCGCTATGACGGCCTCGGCTACCCAGAAGGGCTAAGCGGCGAAAATATTCCTTTGGAAGCGCGCATAATTGCCGTTGCCGATTCCTTTGACGCTATGACTTCCGATCGCCCTTATCGCCAGGCTCTATCTTTGAAACACGCTATTGAGGAATTGCAAAAAGGCGCCGGCACCCAATTTGATCCGGCCTTAGTAGAAGCTTTTCTCTCTTGGCTTAGCACCCACCATCTTCTTACCCACATCGCCGGCAAGGCTTCTGAAGCTGCTTAATTATTCTATAAATTAGCCCGGTTATCGTTTTATTACTTTTTTTTTAAAAAAAAGCTTGACTCTAGGAGCGCTTTTTAATACAACCGCCCTTGCCCTGAGTGCCTGGATAGCTCAGTAGGTAGAGCAGCGGACTGAAAATCCGCGTGTCGATGGTTCAATTCCGTCTCTAGGCACCATATTTAAAATATAAGCCCCGGTTTTCCGGGGTTTTTTTTTACCTTTTTTTCTTGCCGCGGAGCTTCTCATGAGCACCTTAAACCTCTTTGCCGAAGAAATTGATACTACTGCCGAAATAGACCATTTGATCACCACCATATCAGCCGCAATAAATCTGGCTCCCAATAGACTCTTTTTGGCCCCGCATAGCGGCAAAGAGGAAGCTACAGACATCATCTTAGAGGAAATGCCCTACCCGCCTCCGGCCAATGAGGATCTCAAACCAAAGCGCACAATCACTATATGCTACTTTAAAGATAATAACGATGGAACAGTTCTTTTGGCCATAAAACCCGCCCACCTTGCCCTACTTGCCATGCCGGAAAGCGCTGTTTTGGGAAAACGCACCCAATCCTGGCAACTGATTTCTTTTGCAAAAGATGATACCACCCTCTTAACCTACATAAAAAGCTTAATTAAACTGATTATTGATAGCTATGAATCCGCTTCTGCATTTGGCTGTTGCAGCCGCTTTAAAGAGTGTGCGGCCGGCGGTTACTGTATGCACGAAAATATTCTTTATGCCAAAGGCTGCTTTTACGGAAAAAAGTTTAAATCTGGCTGGGAATAATTATTATTTGCCAGAGAGGCAATAGTTACCGAGGCTGGGTGAGGCACCGCAGGTTTCTCCGCAAAGAGCACAATTACGCTCTAATATTTCGCCGTTTTCGCACCAGCGGGCAATACTGCCGGCACATTCACCGCTCCAATTGAGTTCGCCGCATAAGTTTTCACGGCACCGATAATCACCCTGCCCATCGGCCCGGCAAAATTTATTGGCTGCGGCACAATTCTCATATTTTACTTCACCATTCTCACACCATCTGGCAATTGTGCCGTTTAATGTACATTCTCCCTTAGCGGTAAGATCCAAACAACCGGTTATTTTGCCTCCGGCCACATCGCGCCTTTCAATCCAATCCAAGCTGTAATCTACCCGCGCATATTCATCTTCATCAACACAGGACATATCACCGCCGGAAACAGTGCCGACCACACGCAAAATACCATCAGGCATGCGGTAAAGTGCCGGCCCGCCGGAATCGCCGGAACAAACAGAGCTCTCACCTTTACCGTCAACAGTAAAGTAGCCATCTTTAACTTTCACCACTTCTTCTGCGGTCCAAAAGCGCTTGGTATTGTCATCCATACCGCCACTGACAGTAGCGCCGTAACCAACATTTTGCACCTTTTCGCCAAGCAGGAATGAGATATCAAAAAAATTGAGCTCTATGGGTTTAATACCGGGCATTTTGGTTAAATCATCCTTTAAGATAAAAATGGACACATCGTTAACACTGGATTCGTGGGCATCTTCATCCCAGTCAGGATAAGAATAATATTTTACTATTTCAAAAAGTTGCGGGCTATCAGCCATATCCTCGCCAATACCAAAGCTATAATAAGCGGCCGGTTCAGGTTCATCCCAGCCGTATTCGGGAACAACACAATGAGCCGCACTGATAACAACATTTGGGGCCACTAAAGTGGCTGTGCAAATATTGCTCCAGCCGTAATCTTCAAAATAATACATAAGAGCCCCAATGGCTCTCTTTTCCTCTGGAGAAATATCAAACATAGTGGCGTCGGTAGAGCCGTTAACTATATTCAGTTTTCTGGCTTCTTTTACTTTCTGCGCCAAACAGGCTTTAGACAAATCCGGCGCTTCATCAGCTCCATTAGCAGCACCTTTGGCAGATGAGGTATTCCCAGGTAAATCAGATTCTAAATCAGTCCTGGAACAAGCGCCCAATACCATCATCAAAGCAGGCAACATTAAAAACGATAATATCCGCATTTTTTCTCCTGTTCTGCCAAAGGCAAAACCAAAAAACTAAATTAAAGAGTATCACCCATAACAAGATGGAAACAAGATCAAAGAGGCCATTTTTTTCAAGTGCACTTCAAATAAAATTGGTTGATTGATGAATCAGATGAAGGAATTTGGTGCCGAGGGAGGGAATCGAACCCTCACGAGCTTTCGCCCAGAGGATTTTAAGTCCTCTGCGTCTACCGGTTCCGCCACCACGGCACCTAGGGCTTGCTTGCTAGCACCTCTTGCCGGTTTTGTCAAGAGATGAAAGAGGCACATTGTGAAAAATTCTTATTTTGGCCATAAATTTTATATCAATCGCGCAATCTGCTATAAGGTCTTTGGCCGTTTTTATGGCCATGACAGGTAGGAGAATTATTTATGCGGCTTTTAGTCACCGGTGCAGCCGGTTTTATTGGCAGTGAATATGTGCGTCAGGCCGTTAAATTGGGCCATGAGTGCATTGTTATTGACAAACTCACCTATTGCGGCGATGTGGCCCGCATAGCCCAGGAAGTTGATAGCGGCGCGGCCACTTTTTATCAGACTGATATTTGCAACCGCGAATTTGTGGAATATATTTTTAAAAAGCATCAGCCTGAAGCGGTAATGCATCTGGCCGCCGAAAGCCATGTTGACCGCTCCATTATGGATGCTTCACCATTTATTGATTCTAATGTTCGCGGTACCCAGGTGCTCCTGGATACGGCGCTCAAAACCCCATCAATAAAGCGCTTTGTCAATATGGCGACCGACGAAGTATATGGCGATTTGGGAGAAACGGGCTTTTTCACCGAAGAAACGCCGCTCTCCCCTTCCAGCCCTTACTCGGTGAGCAAAGCGGCCGCCGATATGCTGGGCCGGGCTTACTATCGCACTCATGGCTTGCCGGTGGTAACTGTGCGCGCCTCTAACAATTACGGCCCTTGGCAATTTCCAGAAAAATTATTGCCGGTTGTAGTGGTAAAAGCCTTAAATAACGAGAAGATACCGGTTTACGGCCAAGGGCTCAACATTAGAGAATGGCTCAATGTCAGCGATGCGGCTGAGGCCCTTTTGGCCCTCACCTTAAAGGGCAAGCCCGGAGAAGCCTATAATGTCGGCAGCGGCGACGAAAGGCGCAATATTGAGGTGGTAAAAGCCATTTTGGCCATTTTGGGTAAGCCGGAAAGCCTCATCACCTATGTGCAAGACCGCCCCGGGCACGATTTCCGCTATAGTTTAAAAACCGATAAAATCGCCCATGAAATAGGCTGGAAAGCCAGGATAAATTTTGAAAAAGGGCTGGAAGATACCGTGCATTGGTATGTGGATAATATGGCCTGGGTAAACGAAAAGCTGGATTATCTCCGCAATTATTGGCAGAAAGTTTACAAATGATGCGCAAGATAGACCAAAAAAAGCTAGTTTATATTGTAAATCTTTCCAATGAGTTAGCCGGCATATACGATTTGGATATGCTATTGCAAAAGCTGCTGGAAAAGGCCAGAAAATTTGCCTTGGCCGATGCCGGATCCATTTATATTAAGGAAGGCGAATTGCTAAAATTCAGCGCCTCGCAAAATGAAACTATGCAAGCGCGCCTGGGCGATGGCAAAAAACTGCCCTTCACTTCTTTTACCATTCCCATCAATAATTCCAGTATTGTGGGCTATGTGGCCGGCAATGGCAAAATTGTCAACTTGAAAGATGCCTATCGCATCCCGGCCAAGGTGCCTTATAAGCTGAGTAAAAGCTTTGATAAACTCAATAATTATCGCACAAAATCTATGCTCACTATTCCTTGCAAAAACGGCCAGGGCAGTGTCATCGGCGTTTTGCAATTAATCAACGCGCGGGATAAAAAAGGCAATATTATTCCCTTTGATAAAGCCGATTTGGATCTATATGGTCATTTTGCTTACAATGCGGCCATTGCCCTCGAAAGAGCTAAATTATTGCGCACATTTATTTTGCGGACCATCGGTATGTCCGAGCTGCGCGACCCGGCGGAAACCGGCGCCCATGTCAATCGCGTTGGCGCTTATGCGGTGGAAATATACGATACCTGGGCGCAAAAGAAAAAGCTCAGCTCGCAGATTATCGAGCAACAAAAAGATGTTTTGCGTATTGCCGCCATGCTGCATGATGTCGGCAAGGTGGCCATTTCTGATATAATTTTGAAAAAGCCCGGACGCTTTACTCCGGAAGAATATGAGATTATGAAGGCGCATACTTATCTGGGCGCCAAACTCTTTAATGACCCCTCTTCCACTTTTGATATAGCGGCCAGAGATGTTATTTTAAACCACCACGAACGCTGGGATGGCCGGGGTTACCCGGGCTATATAGATGCCGACGGCAAACCGCTGGAAGGTAAAACTCAACCTGACGGCAAGCCAATAGGCAAAAAAGGCGAGGAAATTCCGCTATTTGGCCGCATTGTAGCCATTGCCGATGTCTTTGATGCCTTAAGCAGCCGCCGCGTTTACAAAGACGCCTGGAGCGATGATGATGTTTTAAAGGAAATAAAAGAACAGGCCGGCCACCAATTCGATCCGGAATTGGTTGAAGCCTTTCTTGAATCCTGGGACCAAATAAAATCAATTAGAAAGCAATATCAATAATTGCAATTAGTTAGAGATTATCATGGTAATAAGCGGCCTGGAAAATTTTCTTACTGACAGCTCTTTTCGCCGTGGTTTAAAACGGGTGGCTCTCCTGGTTAATTACACCGCTGTCGATAGCCACCTAAACCATGCCATCCCCCTTATCAAGAAATTAAAAGATATTGAAATTGTGCGGATTTTTAGCCCGGAGCACGGGCTTTGGGGCACAAGTCAGGATATGGATAGCGTGGCCGATTCCCATGACCCACTCTCCGGTTGCCCGGTTTTTAGCCTCTATGGCACAAGCGAGGAATCTTTAGCCCCCTCGCCCGATCTTTTAAAAGATATCGATGCTCTTATTTGCGATATTCAGGATGTGGGCAGCCGCTATTATACCTATGCGGCCTCCATTGTGCTCACTATGAAAGTTTGCGCCCAGGTGGGCCTGCCTTGCCTGGTTTTGGATCGCCCCAATCCCCTTGGCGGCCTTGCTATCGAGGGCAATTATATTGAGCCCGCCCTCACCTCCTTTGTGGGCACCATCAATGTGCCAGAGCGCCACGGGCTAACCATGGGCGAGCTGGCAAATTTCTATAATATCACTAAGTTAAATGGAGCCTGCCGCCTCACCGTTGTGCCCATGATCGGCTATAAGCGCAATATGTGGTTTGACGAATGCGGCCTCCCCTGGATTTATCCCTCACCCAATATGCCCACTTTGGAGGCGGCTATTATCTACCCCGGCGGCTGTCTTTTTGAGGCCACCAATTGCAGCGAAGGTCGGGGCACTACCAAGCCGTTTGAGCTCTTTGGCGCCCCATTTATCGATGCCTTTGCCCTAGCCGATGCTTTAAACAAAATGGACTTAAAAGGCGTTTATTTTCGGGCACATCACTTTATGCCCACTTTTCAAAAACAGGCTATGAAAATCTGCGGCGGTGTGGAAATTCATGTAACCGACAGGCAGATTTTTAAGCCTCTTAAATGTGGCCTGGCTGTTATTTATCAAACCAAAAAGCTCTGGCCGCATGATTTTGCCTGGCGCACAAAAGTTTATGAATTTCGCCAAGATGTGCCGGCTATGGATTTACTTTGCGGCACAAACGCCGTGCGCCTTACCATTGATAGCGGCGCTTCATTTGCCGAAGTATATAACAGTGCTTTGGCGCCAACTGACGAGGCTAATCAACAACATCGAGAGGCCTGGCTTTATAAATAATGCGTACTTTCAAGAAAATAGCCCTCTATGGCGGCGCATTTGACCCCCCTCACCTTGGTCATCAGTTCACTTTGCTTTACCTCATAAGTTGCACCCAGCATGATGAAATATGGCTTCTGCCGGCTTATAATCACCCCTTTGGCAAAAAAATGGTTCCTTTTGATTTGCGCTGCCAAATGTGCGAATTACTCGCCGCCCCGCTTAGCCCTAAAGTGCTGGTCTCGCGTGTGGAAGCCGAGCCGGAGTGCGATGGCCGCACTTACAATACTGTGCGCTATTTACAGGAAAAATACCCCGACTGCCGCTTTTCTTTTGTTTTGGGGGCCGATAATCTGGCCCAAAGCCATAAGTGGTACAAATGGGAAGAGCTCTCAAAACTTACTGATTTTATTATTATAGGTCGCGGAGCTATTCCGCAAATAGATGCCATTACTCTGCCCGATATCAGTAGCACCCTGGTGCGCTCGCTACTCGCCGGAGGTAAGGCACCAAAAACCTTGGTTCCGCAAAATATTTTGCAATTTATCGCCGAAAAGCACCTTTACAGCGAGCCGCAAAAATAAAATCGCGCCGCCAAGCCAGGCAAATAGATATACATAAAAGAAGTTAGGGATAAAAAGAGCCTTAAGCTCAGGATTTTTTAGGCTTCTTACCGTTATTGGCCGGCTTCGGCGGTTTCCTATCGAATAAATAAATTTCCTGCTCCTGCCCATCGCGGCTGATAAGCACTTTCACCCTTTTAGCCGGTCGCTTCTTTTCCCACTTGGCTAAATATTTGGCCGCTTCCAAGAGACCTTCGGTCGGCTTATCATCCAAAGAGATAATAACATCACCGGCCTTTAAACCGGCCTGACCGGCAGGAGATTTTGGAGCCACAGCCAAAACAACCGCCCCATTAACCGTTCCGTGCAGCCAAACCAAAGAAGGCATAAAATGCGTTACCGTTAAACCAAGCGCTTTATAGGCTTTCTTGTCAAAATAATATTCGCCCTTAAAATTGCGCGGATTTAATATGCCATGAACTTTTAAATCGTAATACTCGCTCCGCCGGCCATCTTTATATTCCGCATATTTGGCCCAATAAGTGGCAAAATCATCATATAATTCCGGGAAACGGGCCTCAATCATAGCGCTCACGGCTTGAGCGCGTGCGGTAATAAGCTCCTCGGCAGCGGCTTTGGCCTCCTCCCCTTCCGCCTGCTCTAAAGCCTTCATAGCTTTAGTGCGTGCGTCCAGGGCCGGAAGCGCCACCACCTTTTTAAAGGGCTGATTGACGGCAGCTGCTAAATAATAAGAGACAACATCATCAGTCAAAAGCGCCCGCAACAAAGCAGCCGCTTCACCCAAATTACTATAGCTCCGCAAGGTGCGCGTAAAGTGAAACTCTTTGGGTGAGATGCGCTCAAATGGGGGATCGTCAATCCACACCGGTTTTTCGGGGCTACTCGTTTCCAAAAGTTTCGGCTCACCGGGCTCAATTTTTTCTATATGAGCCAGTGGCAAAATGTCACTCCCGCCATCACCGGTTTTATCCAAAGATGGCGCCGTCTTGTCTTGTTGCGATCCACTAAATCCAGGCAAGGAAATATGCCCATAATAACAGCTACTTCCAACCCAGCCAATAGCTCCTGCCGCCGCCATAGCCAGGCAAAGAGTAAGCTTACCGATTCCTGCGGCATGCTTAGGCTCTCGCTGATAAATAGCTGTATCCTCCGAATAGGTATATAATATTTTCTCCATAGAGTTGCGGACAGCTATCATTGAGTCCGGGCGCTTCGCCGGATCCTTCTCCAGCATTTTAAAGACCAGATTACGCAACTCCGGCGGCATAGCGGCAGCCACTTCATCGCTAAAGGGCGTGGGCGGTTGCAAATTAACAGCCATGAGCTGAGCGGCTGGAGAATTAGCCATAATGGGTAAATTGCCGGAAAGCATCACATAAAACATCACACCGAGGGAATATATATCTGTGTGATAATCAATAGGAATTCCCTGTGCCTGCTCTGGTGACATATAGCTTGGTGTGCCAAAAACAGTGCCCAGCCTTGTCAAAGTGGGCTCTTTGCCATCGTTGGAAACAACCTTGGCAATGCCAAAATCGAGTATTTTGGGCAAAAGGCGGTCATTCACCGGCTGGAGAATAATATTTTCCGGCTTAAGATCGCGGTGCACCACCTTGGCACTATGAGCCACTGCCAAAGCATCGGCCATTTTACTGCCCAGTTCACACACCTCGCGCCAGCCCAGCTTACCGTGAATACGCAGATATTTCTGCAAAGTAAGGCCATCGACAAATTCCATGGCCAAATACATCATATTGTTGCTAGTACAACCAAAATTATAGGTTTGCACAATGCCGGGGTGTTTTAAATTGCTGGCGGCTTTGGCCTCGCGGTAAAAGCGCTGCACCATCTCGGTATTATTCCCCAGTTCCGGAAGCAAAAATTTTACGGCTGCCTGGCGATCCATGGTCACTTGTTGAGCCAAATAAACTGTGCCCATGCCGCCTTCGCCAAGAAGCTTTTCCAGCTTGTATTGGCCTAAAATTGTCTGGCCAATCATGGCTTTGGGGTCAATATTATCTGCCGGAACATCGGCGGCAGCCTCTGGCTTTTCTTCCGCCGGAGCCGATTCTTTTTTCTGATATTGCTCATCGAGCCCGGGAATGGTCCAGCCGGCTTCGTCCGGTTTATAACTTTCATCAGGAGCACGATTTAAAGCGCTGCCTTCGGGATCAACTTTAACAGTATCCTGAGGGACATTCATCGACAGCGTTTCCGATTCTTCATCCAAAACCATGACATTCTCGTTGCCACTCATGGCATCTTCGCTGTCATTAATTACATTTTCACTACCGTCTTCGGGGATTTGAGACATAGCGCCTCCTAAGTTTTAATTTTGTGTGGGGATAAGTAAAGCAAATTCTTTACATCAAATAGCGCGTTCGATTTTGGCATTTTTGCGCAAATTCTCAATATATTCACGCATTTTGCTTTGCATTTCGCGATCTTTTAGCTGCTTGGCAACACCCTCTTTGACTTCATCGAACGGCACCATGCCGGCCGCTTTGTGATCGGTTAATTTGATGATGTGGTAACCAAATTGGGTTTCCACCAAACCGCTAATCTCACCGGGTTTCAGAGCCAAGCAAGCATCTTCAAAGGGTTTTACCATCTGGCCTTTGCCAAAGTAGCCTAAATCACCGCCCTGAGCGGCGCTGGGGCAATTGGAAAACTCTTTGGCCAGAGCGGCAAAGTCACCGCCGGCTTTTACTTTTTTCAAAATATCTTCGGCTTTGGCTTTGGCTTCATCTTTTTTGGCTTTGTCTTCCTGATTGTCGACTTTTACCAAAATATGGCTGGCTTTTAATTGCTCAGGCCTATTGAATTGGTCGGTATGAGCATCATAAAAAGCCTTCACCGCCGCGTCATCTATAGCTACTTTAGCCTCAACTTCGGCTTTGACCAGCTGATCGATGATGTTGCCTTCGGCAATTTGTTTTTTCAAAGTATCCAAATCAAAAGAGGATTCCTTCAAAAAGTTAAGGAACTCTTCCTCAGAGGGGAAACGACCTTTAAGCTCTTGCAATTCTTTATTAACCTGCTCTTCCGAGGCCACAAAATTATGCTTTTTGGCTTCTTGGAATAAAAGCTCGCGCTCAATAAGTTTGCCCAAAAACATCAGGCGCATTTCCTGAACTTTTTCAGCCGGAGCGCCCATTTTTTGCAACCTGTTGGCAATCGGAGCAAATTCTCTGTCTAAATCAGCGGCAGTAAATACTTTGTCGTTAACAACAGCAACTTTCATATTGGGATCCTCTGCTTTCTTGTCTGTAGAAGCGTCAGCCGCTTTAGCCTCTCCCGCAGCCGAGGCCATAGACGGAGCTGCCACCTGGTTTTCCTTATTTTGTGGTGCCTTATCTTTTTGGCATGATGGCAAAAGAGGTAAAGTAAGTAACAATGAGAAAATAGCAACTTTTTTAAACATTTTCGTTTCCTTTCCGCTGGCGGCGTAAATCAACCTAAGCCGCAACAAACGCGGCGCAACCTAGCACACTTTAGCCGGACTGCCAATAGGGTATTCAATTTTGGCTTGACAAAATATCAATCCGCTAGAGTATGGTTGCTATGTTGGTCTATCTGCCGCCGTCTTTACCGGCGAAGAGAGGTTAATTTAGATGCAAGTTCCTGAAAATCTTAAGTATTCCGACAAACATCATTGGTTTCGCGCGGCCGATGGCGCCGTGGGCATTACCGATTATGCGCAAAAAAAGCTGGGCACCATTGTCTATGTCGATTTACCACAAGTCGGCACTACCATTAAACAGGGTGAGTCCTGCGGTTCCATTGAATCAACTAAAGCTAATTCCGATTTATACGCGCCGGTTAGCGGCAAAATTGTTAAAATAAATGAAGAAGTCGTTGATGACCCGGAGCCGATTAACTCTTCTCCTTATGAAAAAGGCTGGCTTTTTGTCATCGAGACCGCCGGCGACGCTGAAGCTACCGCACTTTTAAGCAGCAGCCAATATGCCGCTTTAACCGGCGCATAATTATAACTAGCTTACTGGGAGTTAGCCATGTGGACACACCTGCTTCTCACGGCCATGTTGGCTATACCGCATGGTCAAATAGCTTTTGTATTAAACGATGGTACCCAGAGTGACATATATCTCATCTGGGCCGACGGACGTGGGCTTAAATCGATCACTTCCACCATCAGCGCCGACGAAGCCGCCCCGCGCTGGTCGCCCTCCGGCCGCATCATCGCCTACTCCACTAGCAGCGAAGGTAATTCCGGCATCAACCTTTTTCTTTTGGACAGCAACCGCACCATCAAAGTAAGCAGTGGCAACTCCGCAGATATGTTTCCCTCCTTTTTTCCCAACGGCACCATGCTGACTTTTGAGCGCTGGTCCGGCGGGGAACAAACTTATTCCAACCTCATCACCTCTACTCTATACGGCACCAACCAACAAGTCTTGTTACCGGAGGTCTTTCGCCATAGTTGGTCGCCGGTCAACGGGCAATTAATGTTCATCTCCCCCAAAGGCCTGGTAACCACCAACCGGCGCGGGGAGAAGGAAACGGTGCTTTTGCAACAAAATGTCAATGTTTTACAAGCCGAGTGGTCACCCAACGATTTGCTTATCGCTTTCATTGGGGTAACAAACGGGCAAAGCAACATCTATACCATTTCTTCGAATGGAAAAAACATCAAGAATATCACCCGCTCCAACAATATTGAGGAAGAAATCACCTGGGCTCCTACCGGCGATCGCATAGCTTATGTCACCAGGCCCGATCCCAAAACCATCACCAACGAGCAGGAGATGAAAAAACGGGCCATCCGCATCATTGATTTAAAAACCAGGAAGCGCACCACCTTAACCGACGGCACTTCCGAATGTTATTCACCCACTTGGGCCCCCGATGGCACCGGCCTCGCCTTTGTTTGCTGCTATGTCACTACTTCCTGCCAACTTTATGTAGCCGATGTGGCAGCCAACACTATGCGCGCTATTACCACAGCTGGCGGGCGCATCAGCGACCCCAAGTGGTCACCGGAATTAGTCTTTAAGAATAATTGATGCCCTACCCCAGAGCCACATCGAGCGCCATCATCACACTAAAACCGGCAGCAAAGGCAATAACGCCGATATTGGAATGTTCTCCGGCCGACATTTCGGGAATGAGTTCCTCCACCACCACATAGAGCATAGCGCCGGCAGCAAAAGATAAAAGATAAGGCATAGCCGGCACAACCAGCCCGGCGATGAGAATGGTAAGCCCTCCAAAAAGCGGCTCAACCGCGCCGGAAAGTACACCAAGCACAAATGATTTAGGCTTGCTCTTGCCCTCCGCATAGAGCGGCATGGAAATAATGGCGCCCTCAGGAAAATTTTGGATGGCAATGCCCAGCGCCAGGGCCAGCGCTCCGCCGGTGGTAATATTGGCCGTGCCGTTTAAAAGCCCGGCATAGACAACCCCCACTGCCATGCCCTCAGGAATATTGTGCAAAGTAACAGCCAGCACCATCATGGCCGTTCTGGTGAGCCGACTTTTAGGGCCCTCAACCTGGTCGATGCTGCGGTGCAGGTGAGGAATAATGTGGTCCAGTAAAAGCAAAAATAAAATACCCAGCCAAAAGCCGGTAAAAGCCGGAAGGAAAGCCAGCTGCCCCAAGGGCTCCTCCTGTTCAATGGCCGGCACCAAAAGGCTCCAAATGGAGGCCGCCACCATCACCCCGGCCGCAAAACCGGAAAGCGCCCGTTGCACACTGCGCTTTAAATCTTTCTTTAAACAAAAGACACAGGCCGCACCAAGTGCCGTCCCCAGAAATGGCAATAAAAGCCCGATAGTTACTTCTCTCATCGTTTTATAAATCTCCTGTAAAGCTGCTCAAAAAAGATTTTTTCACAAAGATTATCAGCAGTTTTACAGCACAGGCTTCATGGCCTTTACGCAAAAAGCCACAGTAGAAGCATTATGCAATAGAGCTGCCAGCGATGGCGATATTATACCAAGGAGGCCAAGAAGCATAAATGAAGTATTAACAGCTACGATATTGCGGTTATTATTGTCGATTTTGGCCATAAGACGAGAGCCGAGCAAACGAGTTTTATAAAGGCTCTCAAGGCCATCATCACCGGCAAGAATTATATCTGCCGTTTCTCCGGTGATGTCGGCACAGTTGCCCATGGCAATGCCGGTGTCGGCCACTGCCAGAGCCGGCGCGTCGTTGATGCCGTCGCCAATCATAATCACCTTGTGGCCGTCTTTTTTATGTTGCTCGATAAATTTGAATTTATCTTCCGGCAGCGCCCGGCTTATATAGTGATCTATTCCGGCAAGCGCCGCTGCACTTCTCGCTGCGCCTTCATCATCACCGGTAATCATCACGCATTCTTCAACACCCGCCGCATGCAATTTTCTTATAACCGCCGCCGCATTGGGACGCACCGGATCGTTAATGGCAAAAATGGCTATCAGCTCTTTCTCCTCGGCCAGGTATAAAAGCGATTCGCCTTTATCTAGCGCCTCTTTTTGAATATTTTTCAGCTCCGCCGGCGCCGCCACTTTTTCATCATCAAAAACAAAATGGTAGCTGCCGATAATCAGTTTATGGCCCGCAAGCTGCGTGGCAATGCCATGCGCCACTATATATTCAACTTTGGCATGCTCCTCAGGGTGTAAAATTTCCCGCCTCTTGGCCTCATTAACCACCGCATTAGCCACAGGGTGCGCAAAATGCTCTTCAAGACAAGCGGCAATGGCCAGCACTTCATCTTCACTGCGCCCGCCGAAAGGTATAATGCGGACAAGCTGCGGCGTAGCGGCAGTTAGCGTGCCGGTTTTATCAAAGACAACGGTATCGGCCAGAGAAGCATCTTCCAAAAACTTGCCGCCTTTGACAACAATCCCATTTTCCGCCGCCTCCTTCATGGCGCTTAAAACCGCTATCGGAGAAGCCAGCTTCATGGCGCAGGAATAATCAACCATCAGTGTGGCCATGACTTTAGCTATATCGCCGGTCAAAAGAAATACGCCGAGTGACAGCAAGAAATTATACTTAACCAGCGCATCGGCCAAGCGCTCGGAACGCACCTGCGACGACACTTTGAGCTGCTGGGAATTGTCAATCATGGCCAATATGTTCTGCACTTTTGTTTGACTACCCACCGCCCGCACTTCAACAAAAAGCTCGCCTTCCTGCACAATAGTGCCGGCAAAAACCGAGCTCCCGGCCCATTTTTCCACCGCCAGCGGCTCGCCGGTGATGGAGGCCTGATTGATAAGACCTTCGCCGCGCAAAACCATGCCGTCAACCGGGATCATATTACCGGTGCGCACCGCCACCACATCGCCTTTTTTGATAACGGAAAGCGGCACTGTTTTTTCTAAATTTCCTTCTACTTTCTGCACTTTATCATTTTGCGACAGCAGGCGGCCAGCTAAGTCGGAATATGATTTTTTCCTGGTGAATTCTTCTATCGTATCGCCGATATTTAAGAGGAAATTGATATTTGCAGCGGTTTTGGTGTCGCCGGTAATGAGGGCCATGGAGATGGCTGTGGCATCCAGCACTTCCGATTTAAAGAGCTGGCCGCCGGCCGCCGTTTCCACCCCTTTAAGTATCCTTGAGCCCATGGAATAAACGCTTAGCGCCAAGTGCAGTGGCGGTGGCAGAAGGCGCTTTAAATAGTGCATGGCCGTCATAAGCGCCAAATCAAACAAAAGGCTGTCTTCTTTTTTCGGCTCCTCCACCGCCTCAAGCATTTCCTTATTATTCAGGTATTTGTCCGAAAGCGCCATAAAATAGGCCATGATATGCTTTTCGGAAAGCTTTTTTGTGTCATACAAAATAAGGAATGAACCGGTGGTGTAATTTACGCTCACCGCCGTCATTCCCTCCTGCACTTCCAGCAAGCTACGGGCCAGAGCCGCCTGCCGCCTGGTGATTTTTGCCCGGTCATAACGCACACGGATGCGCCCGGGCAGAGAATGTTTTATGCTAAAATTCATGGCTGGCCCTTTCGATTAGGCCTTTTGGGCCTCGGCATCGCGTTCGGCTTTTACGTCTTCGGCATCTTCTTTAATGTTTTCAAAATACTTTTGGGCATCATCGCGCAGCTGCATACCGCCGGCCACAATGGTGGCACAGCCTTTTTTGAAGGTGGCTGTTTTGACTATAGCGGCCACGGCAAAACCGGCTACCATACCCCAAAGAAATCTTTTTGTGCTCTCGTTCATTTTATCCTCCTTAAAAAATTAGTTAGTGCTAAATCTTATTAGCACGGCTAATTAAATATACCTTTCAGTATTAAATGCAACTAAAAAATTGGGGGGGAGAGAGGGCGAGCTAGGTAGTGATTAAGAAAATTTATCAATAGATTTGCCCTTGTTTAGGTGGGCAATCGCCATTATTATGGGCATGACCAGTGCCCATATTGGCCGGGTAGCGAGGTTGGATGACGCATGGCAGAGCCTAGCAAAAAGGAATTATCAGAAACCGATATTCGCACAATTTATATTACTCCGGCCATCACAAACGCCGGCTGGGTTATGGGCAGTCAGGTTAGAGAAGAAGAATCGTTTACCGCTGGTCGCATTTTTGTTAAGGGCAAGTTGGCAGTACGTGGTCAACGAAAAAGAGCAGACTATGTTCTTTATTATAAACCCAATATGCCTGTGGCTGTCGTAGAAGCTAAGGACAACAACCATTATATAAGTGATGGTATTCAGCAAGCTCTTTCCTATGCCGAAACTTTGGATGTTCCTCTCGCTATTAGCAGTAATGGCGATGGTTTCTTTATTCGCTACCGGGGAAATTCTGGCCCCAAAAATGAAAAGGGGGAGCCCATTGCTGTAGAAGAGCGCGCTTTGGAACACTTTCCAACCCGTGAAGAAATCTGGAATTGTTACAAACGATATAAAGGGCTCGATACACCAGAAACGGAATCTATTGCTACGCAAGATTATTTTTATGACAGCGAGGGCTATAAACCGCGTTATTACCAGCAAATTGCCATCAATCGCACGGTAGAAGCAATTGCCAAAGGACAAAAGCGCATTCTTTTGGTGATGGCAACAGGAACCGGCAAAACTTTTACCGCTTTCCAGATTATTTGGCGCTTATGGAAAAGCGGCTGGACAAAGAATAAGGCGAGTGGCAAGACCCCACGCATTTTATTCCTGGCCGATCGCGAAAACTTAATTACCCAAACCAAACGCGGCGATTTCAAGCATTTTAAAGATAAGATGACTATCGTTCGCCACAAACAGATAGATAAAGCCTTTGAAATATACCTTGCTCTTTATCAGGGGCTTACCAATTATGATGAAGATGCTGATGCTTATAGGGAATTTTCGCCGGATTTTTTCGACTTGGTTGTGGTGGATGAGTGTCATCGTGGCAGCGCCGCCGAAAATAGTGCCTGGCGAAAAATTTTGGATTACTTTAAAAGCGCTACGCATATCGGTATGACTGCAACCCCGAAGGAAACAAAAGAAATCTCTTCAACTGAGTATTTTGGCGATCCTATATATACTTATTCGTTAAAGCAGGGAATCGATGCCGGATTCCTCGCTCCTTACAAAG
>JAEEGL016380332.1_pt1 | contig 20796 bp, 19 predicted proteins | sample 9134231 | NCBI WGS metagenome assembly JAEEGL01 (sample SAMN16246548, study PRJNA631951) | gut metagenome | biome: gut microbiome; feature: rumen; material: fiber-attached | host: Bos | place: Iran: Karaj | collected 2018-10
GATCAAGAGAGTTCGTCATGAAGGACGCTTACTCCTTTGACGTAGATTAGGAAGGTCTCGATAAGTCCGATAAGCTCATGTACGACGCTTACAGAAGGATCTTCGACAGATTAGGTCTCGACTACACAGTAGTTGATGCTGACTCAGGTGCAATGGGCGGTTCCGGTTCCCAGGAGTTCATGGTTAAGAGCCCTATCGGTGAGGATGCTATCTGCTTCTGCGACGCATGCGGATATGCTGCTAACGAGGAGAAGGCTACATGCAAGGAAGGCGAGGCTGATACATCTGCTGAGCTTCCTATCGAGAAGATCCATACACCTGATGCTAAGACTATCGAGGAGCTCGTTGCTTTCCTTAACACAACACCCGATAAGTTCGTTAAGACTATCCTCTACAACATCGACGGCAAGATCGTTGCTGCCATGGTAAGAGGCGACCGCGATATCAACGAGACAAAGCTTGGCAATATCTACGATGCAACTGAGATGGATCTCGCTTCCTTCGAGGATGTAGAGAGGATCACAGGCGCTAAGGTCGGATTCGCAGGTCCTGTCGGACTTAAGGAGAAGATCGAGATCGTTATGGACAGCGAAGTTGCTCTTCTAAAGAACTTCATCGTAGGTGCATGCGAGAGCGACTATCACTTCAAGAATGTTAACGTCGGAAGAGACTTTACTCCTGACGTTGTTAAGGATATCAAGAACGTTAAGCTCGGCGACCTCTGCCCTAAGTGCGGACAGCCTCTGGGCATGGCAAGAGGTGTCGAAGTAGGACACATCTTCAAGCTCGGTACAAAGTACTCTGATTCCTTGGGCTGCATCTACCTCGATAAGGAAGGTAAGGAGCAGTCAATGGTAATGGGTTGCTACGGTATCGGCGTATCCAGAACGATCGCTGCTATCATCGAGCAGTACAACGATGAGGACGGTATCAAGTGGCCTGCTATCGCAGCTCCCTACAAGGTCATCGTCATTCCCACAAACACGAAGGATGAGACTGTAATGGGCGTTGCTGAGAAGCTTTATAACGGCTATATCGACGCAGGTTATGAGACACTCATCGATGACAGAAACGAGCGCCCCGGCGTTAAGTTTAAGGATGCGGATCTGCTCGGTATACCGCTCCGCGTTACAGTCGGAAGAAGAGCAGGAGAGGGAATAGTTGAACTGAAGTTCAGAATGGACGGCGCCATGAGCGAGGCCACTGTTGAAGAGGCTCTCGAGGCGGCATCAAAGATCAAGTGAGGACCTGATTATGTTGGTAATGAGAAGACTGGCAGCAATAGCGGCTTCGGCAGCGATCATCACAGGACTGTTCGCAGCACCTGTATCTGCAGCGGTTAATGCATCTCCGGACGGAGCGGTTGTGAAGGGTCTCGATCCTACACAGAGCACTTCGTCATTAAGCATCCAGAATTACTACGCGGATTATGATTCGATCACGTTCAGATCGATCGAAGGAGGAACAACGACACTTTATCTGTCAGGTAATTCCATCGGTGTAGATACTGACTGCGGTACCAATATGACGATCAACGTTAAGAACTCAAGAAACTCCATCGTATCTACAAGCGGCGGCGGAAGAAACGGTTCTTTCACCTTTGATACCGCTGACAACATCGAAGTTAATCAGCTTTACTACATCATGTTCGTAGTTACGGCTGACGGTCAGCAGAGCAGATATGATGATATCGCTCTTACGAAGAAGGATAACGGCGACCTGTGCTTTGTTAAGTCCATGTGCTATGACTTTAACGTAGAGCGCTGCAGCGAGCTGTGGACAGATGAGGCTTCTCTTCTCGAGTGCCTTGAGCCTCAGAACGACGTCGAGTGTGATTCTCCTATCGTAATCCAGACTGCACAGCGTATAACACAGGGCTGCACGAATGACTGGGAGAAGGTACATGCGATCTACGACTTCATGATCAATGAATTCGCATATGACTATATCCAGATCAACGATTCATATACAGGTTACCAGGATGATGCGGCTACACTGATCCTGCGTAAGGTCGCTATCTGCGAAGGCCTCGGAAATACATTCACTGCTCTTTGCAGAGCTGCAGAGGTTCCTGCTGCCGTATCATTCGGTATCGGCGGTGATGTTGACGAGTTTATGCTTAATGACACATATACCGGTGATGAGGGTTGTAACCACGCTTGGGCAGTCTGCTGCATAGACGGCACATGGTATCACATGGATCCCACATGGGACTGCGGCAATGCTTATAACGGTGATTCCCACGATACAGGTACAAGAACTTCAGGAAGCGCTTCCTACAACTGGTATCTGCTTCCTCTTGAAGTATTCTCCATGACACATAAGATCTGCGACGCTGATACTTATCACGGAAGACCTGAGTCCGGCTCCGCAGGTGATGCTCACTACGAGATCACAAGAGACGGTACTATCACGATCTCCGGAAGCGGCACGCTCGATCTTCCTTACGGCTGCAACGGCTTCAGAACAGTCGTATTCACAGACGACTGCACGATCGACACTATCGGAGAAGACTGCTTCGCTGACTGCGATATCATCACTTCCGTCGTGCTGCCGGATACGGTAACAAGGATCGAGGATTACGGCTTCAACACATGTGAAGACTTGCAGTACATATACCTGCCGGAAGGTCTCGAGTACATAGGCTACAGTGCCTTCGACTACTGCGACCAGCTTGCATATGTATACGTGCCTGACAGCGTAACTGAGGTCGGCACATGGGCGTTCGATGATTGTCCGAGAGCGATCATCAGCATCCCGCACGGACTCGACCTGGCTGAGGATGATTACTACATCCCTCCGTACAGGATCATCGAGAGAGGAAGCTAAGATTTGGCTTACATAGAGTTTCATGACGTAAAAAAGGTCTACAGAACTGGTTCTGTGGACCTTTACGCACTTGACGGGACTGACTTCACTCTCGAAAAGGGTGAGCTCTCGGTAATAGTAGGTCAGTCGGGTGCGGGTAAGACCACGCTGCTTAACATCATGGGCGGCATGGACAGACTTACTTCGGGCACCGTTATGCTCGACGGAAGAGACATCTCTTCGTTGAACAACAGGGAGCTTGCACAGTACAGACGTAATGAAGTAGGATTCGTATTCCAATTCTATAACCTGATCCCGAATCTTACCGCTTATGAGAACATCGAGATGGCTTCCCAGCTCGTTAAGGATCCCAAGGATCCCGCAGATCTTCTTGATGCTGTAGGGTTGACTGACAGACGTGATAACTTCCCGGCACAGCTGTCGGGCGGTGAGCAGCAGAGGATCTCCATAGCTCGTGCCATCGCGAAGAACCCTAAGCTTTTGCTTTGTGATGAGCCTACGGGTGCGCTTGATTATGAGACGGGTAAGTCCATCCTTAAGCTTCTTCAGAAGCTTTCTACGGATGAAGGAATGACAGTCGTTATCATCACGCATAACTCTGCGCTGACTGCTATGGCTAACCGCGTAATAAGACTTAAGAACGGTAAGGTCGTAAGCAATACCGTTAATGAAGAACCTAAGAGCATCGATCTTATCGAGTGGTAATTACTTCTGATGACTCCTTATGTTAAGACAATTGCAAGGTCTATCAAGAACAGCTTCGGACGTTTCCTTGCCATCCTTGCGATAATCGCATTGGGTGTCGGATTCATGTGCGGACTCGTACAGAGCAATCCGTCATTTATGCTGACCGGAAATACTTATATTACCGATCACAAGATGTTCGATTTCCGTCTTATATCGACGATAGGATTTGATGAAGAAGATATTAGTAAGATATCCGCTCTTGAAGGTATAGCCGACGCTGAAGGTGCATATTCTGCAGATGTAGTCGCGAGGTTATCTTCGCAGGAAGAGACCTTACGTTCACAGGTCAGGATCCATTCCTTAACAACAGGAGTTAACCTTCTTAAGCTCGAGTCGGGACGTCTTCCTGAGAGTGCGGATGAGATAGTTATCGATGCTTATCTGTTCTCTGATCCTGATGCCGTTATCGGCACGCAGCTGATACTGTCGGGTGCGGCGGGACAGGATGATGCAGATTATCTTACTACTGATGTATTCACTGTCGTCGGTACAGTAAGATCCCCTGTTTATATTGATTTCCAGCGCGGCACTACTGATGTAGGAAACGGACAGCTTACATACTTCGCATATGCAACAGAAGATGCTTTCGACATGGAGTATTACTCTGAATGTTATGTGTACTGTGACACAGGTCTTGATGCTTATTCTGATGAGTATGATGCCTTCGCAGAAGCGAAGGAGGACGAGCTTCAGGATGAAGTCGAAGAGATAATCAATGCGCGTTTTCAGGATCTAATGGATGAGAATCGCGAGGATCTTGCTGAGGGTATTGCTGACTTGGAAGAAGCGAGAGTCGATGCATGTGATGAGCTTAATGATGCGCGTGAAGAACTGGAAGATGCACGCGTGGAATTACAGGATGCATGGGAACAGCTTGAGGATACAAGAGAGCAGCTCGAGGCTATGCCTATGGTGCCTTCGCAGTATCAGGAAGCTTATGATGAAGCCCTCGCTGAATATGAAGACGGATATGCCGAATATCAGGACGGCCGAATCGAGTATTATGAGGGGCTTCGTGACTTCGATGCGAAGATGACGGCAGCCAATATGGAGCTGTCCTATATGTCGGGTGTTCTTGCCAATACGGAAGATCCTGACGTATATGTTCTCGGTCGCGACACGAATACAGGCTATCTTGCCTTCGATAATGATGCAGGTATCGTCAAAGGCCTCGCGAATGTATTCCCGGTATTCTTCTTCGCTCTGGCAGCGCTTGTCTGCTCGACCACGATGCAGAGAATGGTAATGGATGAGAGAAGCATCATCGGTACGATGAGAGCTCTGGGATATACTGATATATCGATCATAATGAAGTACGCGATCTACGCAGGTTCGGCGGCTGTAATAGGTGCTGTCGCAGGATATTATGCAGGCATTAATCTGTTCCCGTTCGTTATCTGGGATGTATACGGAATGATGTATGGATTCAGTGATCTCATGCTTCAGGAATCGATCCCTCTGTTCATTCTCGCGATCATCGTGTCACTGATCTGTTCAGTAGGTGTAGCTGTAGTTACTGCCGCAGGCGAGCTTACGGGAATGCCTGCAGAACTTATCCGTCCCAAGGCACCTGCAGCAGGTAAGAAGATAATGCTCGAGAAGATGACGGGACTTTGGAAGAGACTTCGCTTTACAGAGAAGGTATCCTTACGTAACGTCTTCAGATTCAAGAAGAGAATGTCCATGATGATCATCGGTATCGCAGGGTGTTCTGCTCTTCTTATAACAGGCTTCGGTATCCGCGATTCGATCACTGATGTAGTAGATCTTCAGTACGACAATATAACCACATACAGACTCGATGCGCTTATCAAGGATGGTAAGACTGAAGAGCAGGCTCTCGATGATATCGAAGAAGCAAATGCACTGCTCGGTACATCGTACCAAGGTGTTCCTGTCCGCACTGAGAATGTCACTCATACATCTCCCGATATTGTCCGTGATGTTACGTTGTTCATATCATCCGATCCTTCCGTCAGCAATGCTCTTAGGGCTGCTTCAGAAGGTGTGGCGATGCCGTGGCCGGGTGATGGAGAGATCGCGATAAGTTCGAAGCTTGCAGATAAGAATAACCTTCATGCAGGCGACATGATCACTCTGGGATATGGCGATGAAGGACGTGAGTTTACTCTTCGCATCGCATATGTATTCGACAACTATATCTTCCATTATGCGTTCATTAATGAGGCCACATATGAGGATGTATTCGGCAAGGCTTACAGAGCTTCGGATATCCTCATCGTTAACGAGGTTGATGAAGCTTCTCTTGATTACGATATGTCGCGTGAGCTTAATCTTACGAATGACTTCTCTGATGTGCGCGTGACCGAGCAGTCGAGAGCGTCTTTCGCAAGTACGATGGATAAGATGAATGTCATCGTTGTTCTTCTCATAGGCTGTGCTGCAGCGCTCGCATTCATCGTTTTGTTTAACCTTAACAACATCAACATCTCAGAGCGTGTAAGAGAGATCGCGACGATCAAGGTCCTCGGATTCTCGAGAGCTGAGACAGGAGCGTACTTCTTCAGAGAGAACTTTATCCTTGTGTTCATGGGATATATCGTCGGTATTCCGCTCGGTATCGCACTGCACAGATTTGTTATCGATAAGATCGAGATGGATATGGTCACATTCGAGTGTAAGATCCTGCCGATAAGCTATCTGTATTCGATACTGTTTGTAATCCTGTTCTCAATCATCGTTGACCTCGTAATGAGGATCAAGATCGACCGGATCGACATGGCGGAGTCATTAAAGAGCGCGGAGTGATTGCCCGGAAATCCGCTTTGTGTATCTTATTGTTGTCGAGATTTGGGCGTTTTGGTCTGAAAAAAGATACATTGGGGTTGATGTATCTTAATTTTGGTTGAAATCAGTGAAAATGTGCACGGATTAAGATACATAAGAATATCCAGTCTCTAGATGCTTGCCGTTTTGACCTGAAACCGAGAGAGTTTAGGGAATAAGGGGGTCTGATTCCCTAACTTGAGGTCGATTTGGGGTAAAATGGGCATGGAAGTGGGGAACAATCAGCGATTGATTAAAGGAAATACACCATGATCGAGACGATAATGAACAGAAGAAGTTACCGTGGAAAGTATAAGGCGGAGAAGGTGCCGGTGGAAGACCTTAAGACCATTATGGAGGCGGGGCTCGCTGCGCCTTCGGGATGCAATAAGCAGACGACCAGTCTTATATGCGTTAATGATCCTGAGATACTTCAGAGAATTAAAGACGTCATCGATCCGCCGGTATGCGAGACAGCGCCTGCTATGATCTGCGTGCTGACAAGACACATCAATGCTTACCGTGACAGATGTTTCGCGGTTCAGGACTATTCTGCGGCTATCGAGAATATGCTCCTCGCGATCGTTGCCTTGGGATATCAGAGCTGCTGGTATGAAGGACACATCACGGATGAGGACAGGATCTGTGACAAGATAAAAGTCATACTTAATGTCCCGGATGAATATGAACTCGTCTGCATCCTTCCGGTCGGCAAAGCGGAGGGCGAACCTGTAATGCCAAAGAAGAAACCCTACGAAGAGCGTGCGTGGTTTAATTCATTCCCTGACAATCTGCAGCAGGGTTAACGCGCTTAAGAACTGAAACGAATTCGTCGTACTTGTTATAGTTCCCGAGCAACTTGCCCGAATCATATTCCTTGCCGTTCTTAAGATAGATCACAGTCGAATTAATGCGGGGTCTGCCTTTGAAAAGACGGACTCTCGCGACATCCGAAGTCTTACACACGAACTTGTTCTGCACGACGATGTATTTTGGCGTCAGGAAGAATGACGCCTTGTTTTCGCGCCCGAAGATGAAGATCGAGTTGTGGTTGATCTCGTACATGATGTCGTCGACGTCGAGGTCCTTGAGTGACTTGTTGAGCTGCCTTTTCTCACTTATGTGAAGAAGCCAGATGCCGACGGCGGTGCCGAGCAGAAAAAGACTTACGGCGGTCGGTAGGATGGACACGGCCCCCGCGCCTGAGTTGACGCCGATATACGTGATCGCGACAGACACTGCGAAAAGCACGGCAGCGCCGACAGCGAGATTTCTCTCCCAGCGGGACTTCTTATATATCTTCTCGGTCGTGAAATTATAAACGTTGGTGCTCATTCGTTAATAATAGCATAAGGTGCTACAATGTATTGGTATTTTAATAAAAGGATGGATAGCAAATGAAGAGTATAAAGAAGGTTTTGATCACGGCTGTCGCGATGATGACGGCTATGAGCTTCATGACGGGCTGCATCAAGTACGAAGATCCTAACCAGGCTGCACGTGACGCGCAGGCTGCAAAGCTTGCTGTTTACGAGGAGGAAGCTGCTCCTTTAAGAGACGGCCTTCACCACGTAGAGATGGATATACAGGATTACGGAACGATCTACATCGAGATCGATGCTGATGCTGCTCCGATCACGGCGCATAACTTCCTCGATCTTGCAGAATCAGGATTCTATAACGGACTTACTTTCCACCGTATCATATCCGGCTTCATGATCCAGGGCGGTGACCCGAACGGCGACGGAACCGGCGGATCGGATCATACGATCATAGGAGAATTCGCGAACAACGGCATCGAGAATCCCATCTCTCACACGAGAGGCACTATCGCTATGGGACGTAACGGACAGGATATGGATTCCGCGTCTTCCCAGTTCTATATCGTTCATCAGGATTATCCTTCGATCGACGGCAACTATGCCACATTCGGTCACGTTACAGAGGGCATGGAGATCGTAGATGCGATCGTCGCGGATACTGTTAACTCCGGTCCGAACGGCGCTGTTGCACCCGAGGATCAGCCCGTTATCACAGAAGTTAGAGTAATCGATTAATGACTATCGACGAAGAACTCGAGCGCCTGCTTCTGTCAGAGCGCGATAACGAAGTCAGCCGCTTCGCTTATAATGCCGAGATCAACCGCTACAGCCTGATCGCTGCGGGTGATCTTGAAGGTCTCAAAAAGGATCTCGAGAGGACAAGAAAGAGTACGAATTCCAGAAGAGGAGTACTGTCTTCGGATGACCTTAATAACGAGAAATATCACGCGATCATCATGACGGCGCTCGTCTCGAGATTTTGCATCGAGCACGGAATGGACATCGCGGTAAGCTATACCTTAAGCGATATCTTCATAAGAAAGATCGACCGCGCTTTGACTGCGGAGGCTGTGCGCGCCGTTGCCGATGAGGTAAGGATCGAGTACTGCACCCGCATGAGAGACCTTAGCAAGAAGCAGGTTGTTTCAAGATATGTCGTTCTGGCCATAGACTATATAAGAACTCATGTGCAGGAACCCATCACGGTCGAGCAGGTCGCGAACGAACTTTCCGTTAACTCGAGCTACTTAAGTAAGCTCTTTAAGAAGGAGATGGGCAAGTCGATAAGCGAATATATAAGGGACAGCAAGATCGAGATCGCCGAGCATATGCTGCGCCACTTGGACGACACGTCCTTACAGATCGCGAACTACCTGGGTTTCTCGTCGCAGAGCCACTTCATACAGGTGTTCCGCAAGCAGACGGGAATGACGCCCGAAGAGTACAGGAAGAAGCACTATCACCAAAGCTGGATAGGCGAGGTCGACAAGCCTTAACGGTTATGCGACAATCAGTTGCGTAATAAGGAGTTTAATATATGTCTTTTGATTTATTTGATGCAATTGTTTCATTCTTCATATCTATGGTCCCGCTGATCGAGATCCGCGGCGGCATCATCTATGCTCTCGGTTCGGGTATCCCGACGATCCCCGCTTACATCATCTGTATCGTCGGCAACATGCTTCCAGTACCGATCATCTTCTTCCTCGCGCGTAAGGTGCTCGAGTGGGGTAAGGACAAGAAGTTTATAGGTAAGTTCTTTACCTTCTGCCTCGAAAAGGGTCACAAGGGCGGACAGAAGCTCATGGCAGGCAAGAAGGGCGCGTACGTTGCACTTTTTCTTTTCGTAGGTATTCCGCTTCCGGGAACGGGTGCGTGGACAGGAACGCTTGCTGCAAGTATCCTCGACATGGATTTCAAGAAGAGCACGATCGCTGTTATGTGCGGCGTAGTCTTGGCAGGAATCATCATCGGTATTCTGACGATGCTCGGTATCAACATACTTAAGTAATAATGAGAAGTTTTATCGTAGACAATTCATTGAACGGTGAGCACGTCGTTAAGGCGTGCACTGTTAAATTTCCTTCGCTTACCAAGGCGGACCTGTATAAGGCGCTGAAGCACAAGGATATCAGGATCGACGGCAAGAAGGTCTCGACCGATATGAAGGTGCTTGCGGGGCAGGAAGTGCAGGTGTGGTTGCCGGACAGCCTTTTCGAAGGGCAGGAGGCGAAGAAGGATCACTCCAAGGATTACTCCATCGTGGCGCAGACTGACGGCATGCTTATCGTCAACAAGCGCCAGGGACTGCCCGTGCACAGCGGCAAGACCACGACAGATAATCTCATCGACATCGTAAGGCAGACCGCGGGGTATAAGGACGCGGAGCTTGTGCATAGAATCGACATGAATACCGGCGGCATCCTCATGATCGCGAAGAACAAGGCTTACCTTGAGGACGCGGTGAAGCTGTTCCGCGAGGAGAAGGTGACGAAGCGCTACCGCTGTCTTGTTGTAGGCAAGATCCCGGCTGACCTCGGTGAGCCCGTTGTTGCGCAGGATGAGAAGCTCATGAGCGAAGTGTCGGCTTACCTTGAGAAGACACGCTCGGGTGAGGTGTATATCCACGACGTTAAGCAGGAAGGCGATCTTCCTATCAAGACAAGATACAGAGTGCTCGGTTACCATGACGGACTTTCTGAGATCGAGTGTGAGCTCGTGACGGGAAGAACGCATCAGATCAGGGCGCAGTTCGCGCACTTGGGTTACCCGATATTAGGTGACGGCAACTACGGACGTAATCAGGTTAATCTGTGCTTCGAGAGTAAGGACGGCGGCAAGATCAAGCATCAGCAGCTGTGGTCGACGGCACTGATGTTCGGAAAGATCTCTGACGATAACCTGCACAGGGAATTGTCGGGACGAAAGTTCTCGATCGAGCCCAGATATGAGGTAAAGGAGTTCCAGTGATACGTGACCTTGAGATAACCACGGGAGCTTACGACAAGCCTCTCGTTACCAAGGGGATATACGAGGACAGGGAGTCGTCGCTTTACATAAAGTGGAAGCAGATCCACGAAGGCGATAAAGAGCATTCATTCTACGAGATTACTATGGACAAGCTTACCGGCGTGGCTACTGTGTGCCGCTCGGGTGAGTATAAGAGCAAGCTTGTCTTCGACACTGCACGTAAGACTGCAGGCGTAGTTCATACACCTTACGGAGACATAACAACGGATATAAAGACCGAGTACATCAACCTTCCTTCAGTGCTGTGCCCGAAGTTCGAGATCTCATATGAGATGGGCGCGGACGACATCAAGAATGTGTTCTCGGTGAAGCTTTTGTAATTTCATAAGGGGGGATCACATATGGCGTTAAGAAGAAAGTTTATCAGGGTGGGAGCTTTGATCCTTGCATCCTCTGTGATGTTCGCGGCATGCTCGTCCAAGACTGACAGACGCGACCGTGATGATGACGAGGAGGAAGTTACAGAGACATCGGAGAGAGTCGTCGAGACATCTGAAGAACCTTCCGAGACCAGACCTTCTGAGACTGCGGTAACCGAGACTTCGGAGGCTCCTGTCGTAGTAGATGAAGCTGCGATGACTGTAGCCTACGCGGCGATACTAGAAGAGTATGAGCCCTATCTGAGACAGGTAGAGGATGCCCAGTATTCTGGACTGCCCTCATGCGCTTTTTGTGATCTGACGGGCGACGGGCTGCCGGAGCTTATCATCCAGTATGCATCCGACGCGGAGCGCGGCTATTCGGGGGAACCCGGTTACTTCATGTGTGCAGATATGCGTTTCTTCACTTATGACTTCGGCGCAGGACAGGTCGTCGAGATGCTTCATGTGGAGAACACTGCTCTTAACGCAGGCGGCGGCTTCAATGCGGATGCCGTTGTGCTTGATAACGGAAATGTCATCGTTACTACAGGATGGGGTGACGAGGATTCCGAGTACTTCATCGACGAGTATGAAGTGCAGGGCAATGAGCTCGTTCAGATCAATGAGCTTTATCACGGTGAGTTCCTTCAGGGCGAAGGCGATGACTGGTATTACGAGGAAGAGTATGAATTCAATGATGCTTCCATAAGCGAGGCTGATTACAACGGCTATGTCGATTCTTACGTCAGCTCGTTCTTGGAGGTCTTGACTTACGACCCGTTCTATTACTCCGATTGGTATCAGTCGACTTCCTGGAGCGATGCCGTAATCTCTTCCGACAGCGCGATGTTCACTTACGACGAGCTGTATTCCATGCTGGTGAACTGATATGAGAAGAAGACTTGTTACCGCCGCAGCTTTGCTTCTGACCGCATCGGTAATGCTTACCGCGTGCTCGGCTGCGCGTAAGCCGCACCGCGAAAATAACCGCAGCGACAACGATGGCAGCAACGGCTTCACACGTCCTTCCGTAACAGAGACTGAAACATCTGCTTCTGCTGTTCCTTTCGCATCGCAGGTGCAGTCAACGTTCTGGGATAATTATGACCCCGATATCGCGGCTGCATATGCTGTCGTATTGTCTGCACATGAGGACGGGATAAGAGAATTCGAAGATAACTTCCACTCATGGAGATGTCCTTCGATATGCCTTCTCGATCTTGACGGCGACGGTGTGGATGAGCTTATGTTCAAGTATGTTTTCGAACCCTGTTATGCTGATTTTGAGGTGTACAGTTATGATGAGACTTCAGGTGAGGCTGTGTTGAGATTCCGTACTCTGGGGGAGACGGAGACCGGCAGCTGGGGTTGCTCCAACGACATCGTGCTTCTTGATGACGGCAAGATCATGATCTCGAATTACTACGGAAGCGGCGGCGAGTATCATTATTGGATCGCTCTTTATGATGCTGCGGCTGAAGGGGATTATCCCAATGTGGATTTGTGGGAACTGGAGGAGCAGATGCCGGACATGTCTGCCGATTGTGTTCCCGTATCCGCGGCGCATAATGCAGCGTCATGTACCACAGACGCTTTCTATGCGGCTCAGGCCGACATGGTTAGCCGTATCGCAGCCCCGATCCTGCCTTATACGAGCAGATGTTATTATGACGATTATACTGTCCGCGACATCTTCGGACGTGACTGGAACGCGATACCCGGAAGCGTATTCGAGCAGGGTTCTTATATGTTCTTTGATGATTACATGCTGGCGGTGCAGTAAATGATCTACATAACGGCTGATCTGCATTTTTGTCATGATAAGGAGTTTCTGTATGGGCCTCGCGGATTCACGTCGTGTGCCGATATGAATGAAGCTATAGTTAAGAACTGGAATGAGATCATCACGCCGGAGGACGATGTATATGTGCTCGGTGATCTGATGCTCAAGGATGATAATCTCGGTCTGTATTATTGGGATAAGCTTGTGGGTAAGAAGCATGTCATTCTCGGCAATCACGATACGGATACAAGGATCGAACTTTATAAGGATTGTCATGATACCGTGGTGGAGGGGTTTGCCCTGCGTATGAAGTACGGACAGAACACATTCTTCCTGTCGCATTATCCTACGCTTGTAGGGGATAATCACGAGGAGGGTAAGCCTCTCAAGAATTGTGTTATCAATCTGTGCGGTCACGTGCATACCAAGGATAAGTTCTATGACTGGGATAAGGGCCTTATCTACCATGTAGAACTTGATGCGCATGATAACAAGCCGGTTAGTCTAGAACAGATAATCGAGGATATATATTTTTCACAAAATAATCAGCAGTAAACCTATTAATTCTGATGCCGTTAATGATTATTACGGTGCTTTTGTATGTGTTACAATCACAGGGGTTGGGGCAATAACGAGGTTAAAACAGAATTATGGCAACAGCACAAGAAGAATACATTAAGGCAAGAAAGCTCGGAACCAAGGAATATCAGAAGGCCTTGAGTGAAGGCCGCTATCCCTATCTTCCGGCTCTTGATCATATGCTTGAGAAGAGGACTACTCTTAATGAGATTCCTGTAGGAACCATTGAGATCCCCATCTCTTTTATTGTAGGAACGGTAACGACCGGAAGGCAGGATTCGTTCGCTCGTAATTTCATGCCTTTGCTCGCTCCCGATACAGAATTCGGAACAAAGTGGATAAGTCTCATGGAATATCAGACCGAACATGGTATCGATGATGCCATCAAGGTCATTGAGTTCATGGGTAAGTTCTATGTGCAGGAAGGCAACAAGCGCGTATCCGTAATGAGGTATCTTGAACAGCCGACGATACTTGCCACGGTAACGAGAGTAATGCCTCCCCAGACTGATGAAGATGATAAGGAAGTCAAGATCTACAATGAGTTCCTGAAGTTCTTCAAATGCACTTCGATATACAGCATAACGTTTACAGAAGAGGGCTCTTACCAGAAGCTCGCTGCTGTCGCAGGACAGACTCTTGACGAGCCCTGGGATGAGGACGCAGTCAAGGATCTTAAGTCCGCGTTCCTCGCCTTTTCGAAGGTTTACATGTCGACGGGCGGCAAGGCGTACACGACTATCACGCCGGGAGATGCATTCCTCGTATATCTCGACATGTATAAGTACGATAGTCTTAAGATACCCGTGCAGGACGAGATCAAGAAGAACCTGTCTTTGATCTGGAAGGAGATACGTATCAGAGCCAACGGCAACCAGATCGTATTCTCCGAGGAGCCCCAGCTTCAGAAGAAGACAGTTATCCCGATCATAGACAACATCATGAAGAAGACTTATTCGGAGCAGAATCCTCTTAAGGTCCTCTTCCTGTATGACGGCGATGCCACGAAGTCACGTTGGATCCACGGTCACGAAGAAGGCCGTAAGGATCTTGAGGAAGTATTCCCCGGTGTCGTAAAGACTCTCGCATGTGACTGCAAGGATACTGAAGAAGAGTTCGAGGAGGCTGTGGAAGCAGCAGCTGAAGACGGAGCAGATCTTATCATCACGACTTCACCTGTTCAGATGGAGTTCGCGCTGAAGGCTGCGGTAAAGTATCCGAAGATAAAGTTCCTTAACTGTTCGGTACACCTCTCACACGAGGCTGTAAGAACGTATTACGGAAGAATGTATGAGGCGAAGTTCCTGCTCGGCATGATTGCTGCGACGATCTCGAAGGATCACCGCATCGGTTATGTATCGACCTACCCCATCTGCGGCAACATCGCCAACATCAATGCATTTGCGATCGGCGCTTCCATGGTCGATCCGGAAGTAAAGATACATCTTACGTGGTCGTGTCTTAAGGAAGAGTACTGGCGTGAATATGTAAGAGAGAATCACTTCAGTGTTGTATCAGGACCTGACCTTATCAAGCCGAAGAACGCTGATAATGAATACGGTCTGTATACGATAGGCGAGGACGGTGAGATCACCAACGTCGCTTTCCCCGTATGGAACTGGGGTAAGTACTACGAGCTCATCGTACAGACTATCCTGAACGATGCATGGGATGTAGAGAGCGCAGACGCGAAGGATTCGGCTATTAACTACTGGTGGGGAATGTCGTCGGGCGTAATCGATATCTACCAGTGCGATACCATTCCTTATGAGACATTAAAGCTCGTATCGATAATGCGTAAGGGTATGACGTCTGACGTGCTTAATCCTTTTGACGGTGAGTTAAGATCCCAGGATGGTGTCGTGAAGGATGCTCTAAGCCCGAAGCTTGATAATGAACAGATCATCAATATGAACTGGTTGTGCGATAATGTAGTTGGATCCATTCCGACTTTCGATGAGTTGACTGAGTCCGCACAGAAGACGGTGCTTGCTAACGGTATGCCTATCATAAGCACCGTTGAGAAGCAGGAGAAGAGCGAGACTGCAGAATAATGAAGATACTAGTCGTAGCTGATGTTGAAGATAAGCTTTTGTACGATCACTTCGATAAGAAGCGTGTCGAGGGCGTTGAACTTATCGTTGGCTGCGGCGACTTAAGATCCGACTATATGGACTTCCTCATAACGATGGTTAACGTGCCTATGATCTATGTGCGCGGCAATCACGATGACCAGCAGATCAAAGAACCGCCTCTCGGCGCAATCTGCATCGAGGACCGCATCTATAACTACAAGGGCGTTAAGTTCATGGGTCTCGGAGGCTCATACCGTTATAACCCGAACGGGAAGAATATGTTTACGGAAAGGGAAATGAAGTTGAGGGAACTAAGGCTTCTTCCCAGGGTCAAACTTAAGGGCGGCATCGATGTTCTCGTTACTCATTCGCCTGCAAAGGGCTACGGAGATCTCGAGGATCTTCCTCACAGGGGATTCGATGCGTTCAATGACATCATGAACCGCTGTCATCCCAAGTATATGGTCCATGGCCACGTGCACATGAATTACGGCAGGATCAAGAAGGAGTATGATCATCCGTCAGGTACAAAGATCATCAATGCCTGCGGGTTCAGTATTATTGATGTCTGATAATAAGATCAAAGATACCGATTACACGTTCGATAAAGTTCCGCTTACTGCCCGTAAAGGCTTTCTTGCGATGTTCTTTCTCCTGCTCGGATTTACTTTCTATTCCGGAAGTATGTCCGTCGGTGCGAAGCTCGGCAACGGATTTGATCTGAAGTCTTTCTGTCTGGCGGTTCTTATCGGAGGGTTGATACTCTCGGTATATACAGGAATTCTGGCTTACATAGGTGCACAGACAGGTCTGTCATTCGATCTTCTCGCGCAGCGTACGTTCGGAAGTGCAGGAAGCATATTGCCTTCGTCATTGATAGCGGTTACACAGGCCGGCTGGTTCGGCGTAGGCGTCGCGATGTTAGCCTGTGCAGCGGCAGATGTTATAGGATGCAGCCCGTGGCCGATCGTATTGGTATCAGGATTGTGCATGACTGCGACGGCGTACTTCGGCATCAAAGGTATGGAGATAGTTAGCTATATCTCCGTTCCTCTCATTCTGATACTCGGATCATATTCTATATATGTGTCTCTTAATGCCGGCGACGGCATATCAGGGGTATTCGAAGGCCATGTCAACAGCCTTACGATCGCGCAGGGCATCGGTCTTGTTGTCGGATCGTTCATAAGCGGAGGAACGACCACTCCTAATTTCACAAGGTTTTGCAAGGACCGGAAGTCTGCGGTTATTTCAGCAGTAATTGCTTTCTTTGCAGGCAATACTCTGATGTTTGTCTTCGGCGCAGTAGGCGGGGCATTTACCGGCAGGGATGATATCTTCTACGTCATGATAGCCCAGGGTCTTACTGTTCCCGCGATGATCGTGCTTGGCGCCAATATATGGACTACCAATAATAACGGCTTGTACTCAAGCGCTCTTGGGTTAAGCAATCTGACCAAAGCTCCCAAGCGTCCTATGGTTATAGTTGCAGGCGTCGTAGGCACGCTGGCGTCTTTGTGGTTATATGATAATTTCATCTCATGGCTGAGCATTCTTAATGTGGCATTGCCGCCTATAGGCACGGTGATTATTGCAGATTATATCTTAAACCGCGCACACTATAATGACGATTACGATATGAAGAATAACCCTAAGATCAACGTGGGAAGTGTCGCCGGAATAGTAGCCGGAGTACTTGCTGGAATACTGCTTGACAGTGTCGGTATACCTACGTTAAATTCTGTGTTAGCTGCGTGCTTATGCTATGTGGTTTTCAACTGCAGAAAAATATTTGGAAATATGCTTGCAAAGTAAAAGAAAGCAATGTATAATCGTCAAGCACGTTTGAAAGAACAACCAATACCTTTAAGATGGAGGTGAAAATATATGGCACATCCTAAGAGAAAATGGTCTAAGGCCAGGACATCACGTCACAGAAGCCTGTGGAAGCTTTCTGTTCCGGGTTTTGTAGAGTGCCCGCAGTGTCATCAGAAGATGCTTCGCCGCACGGTTTGCAAGAACTGCGGATATCTTGACGGTAAGGCTGTTGTTACAGTAGGCGAAGAAGAGTAATTCTTCCTTAAACTAACAGAACCAGGCGGTGCAGGTAATCTGACACCGCCTTTATTATTGCTTAGGGACTTTGCCCTTGGACCGGTTGTGTACCAGAATTGAGAGAATGGTCATTTTGGTACACAATAATTGGTCAAATCGTGTACCAAAACTCATAAAACCCGGTTTTTGGTACACAAAAAGAGTTGAATTGTGTACTAAAACTCCCCAAAACAAGGATTTGGTACACAAAATCAGTCAAAAACGTGTACCAAAATGCCCCAAAACGGCGATTTGGTACAATTCAGGAGTAAGCAGTAAGCAGACGCAGATCCATCCCGGCGATAAACGAGGAGAATCAGGAGAATAATCATGAGTAAACCTACCGTAGCCATAGTCGGACGTCCGAATGTAGGAAAGTCATCGCTGTTCAACACGCTCTACGGTGAGCGCATATCGATCGTACATGATACCCCCGGCGTAACTAGGGATCGTATCTATGCGACCGCGACATGGCGCGAGAGGGAATTCGTTATCATCGACACAGGCGGTATCGAGCCTGCAGGCGACGATATCATCCTTCAGGGTATGAGAGCGCAGGCAGAGGTAGCCATCGCTACGGCTGACGTTATCGTATTCATGGTCGATCTTAAGTCCGGCATGACCGCATCCGACAAGGAGATCGCGGCTATGTTGAGAAAGTCCGGCAAGCCGATCGTTATCGCTGTTAATAAGTCCGATAAGGTAGGCGAGCCCCCCGCTGAGATGTATGAGTTCTACAATCTCGGACTGGGCGAGAGCGACATCATTCCTATTTCAGCGGCTCACAGACTCGGTATCGGAGATCTGCTTGATAAGATTTTCGAGTATTTTCCTGCGCAGGGCGAGGGTGACGAGGACAACACCAGGATCAGAGTCGCGCTCATAGGCAGACCTAATGCAGGCAAGTCGAGCCTCACGAACAAGATGAGCGGCTCTGACAGAAGTATAGTTTCCGACATCGCAGGCACGACGAGAGACGCGGTAGACGTCATGATCGACAATAAGTACGGCAAGTTCGTGCTCGTAGATACTGCCGGCATGAGAAAGAAGAGCCGCATCGAGGACAGCGTGGAGAAGTACTCCATGGTACGTGCCCTCTCTGCCGTAGATAAGGCAGATGTCTGCGTCATCATGATCGATGCTTCAGTAGGCATTACGGAGCAGGATACAAGAGTAGCAGGTGTCGCACACGACAGCGGCAAGGCTTCCATAATCGTTATCAACAAGTGGGATATCGTCGACAAGGAGACGGGTACTCTCGAAGCCATGACGAAGATGGTCAAGGAGCGTTTCTCCTTCATGGATTACGCGCCCGTATTGTTCATCTCGGCTAAGACCGGACAGCGTGTTGATAAACTGTGGGAAGCTATCGTAAAGGCCAACGAATCCTCTGAGAAGAGACTTACCACAGGTGTATTCAACGACATGCTTACAGAAGCTGTCGCGATGGTACCTACACCTCAGGATAAGGGTAAGCATCTTAAGATCTATTACGGAACACAGGTAGCGATCAAGCCCCCGACGTTCGCATTGTTCGTCAACGATACGGAGCTGTCGCATTTCTCTTACGAGCGTTATATCGAGAACCAGATCAGACGTAACTTCGGATTCGAGGGCACGCCGATTAGGATATTAATGCGTAATAAAAAGGGTGACCAGACCTAAATCTTTGTGCATATAGTCTTATACATAATACGCGCGCGAAGTAGTTTAATAATATAGGCAATTTTGGAAACTAAGTTAGTAAGAGTATTTGGAGTGTCAATTTATGAAGATCGAGAACTTAAGAAACGTCGCTATCATCGCACACGTTGACCACGGTAAGACAACCATCGTCGATTCCATGCTCAAGCAGGCAGGTATCTACCGTGAGAATGAGCAGATCGTAGAGCAGGTAATGGACAGCAACGACCTCGAGAGAGAAAGAGGAATCACTATCCTTGCCAAGAATACTGCTATCGATTACAAGGGCATAAGGATCAACGTTGTTGATACTCCAGGACACGCAGACTTCGGCGGTGAGGTTGAGCGTGTACTTAAGATGGTAGACGCAGTTCTCCTCGTAGTTGACGCTTTCGACGGCCCGATGCCTCAGACAAGATTCGTTCTTCACAAGGCTCTCGAGCTCGGTCTCAGACCTATCGTATGTATCAACAAGATCGACAGACCTGACGCAAGACCTTTGCAGGTAGTAGACATGGTTCTCGATCTCTTCATCGAGCTCGGTGCTGATGAGGACCAGCTCGACTTCCCGATCGTATATTCTTCCGGTAAGGTCGGCGTAGCTTGCTTCGACCTTAAGGATTACACAGAAGGCAGAGCAACTGATTTCTGCCCCGTTCTCGACACTATCATCGAGCACACACCTTGCCCTCAGGGTGATCCTGATGCTCCTATGCAGCTTCTCGTATCCAACATCGACTCCGATCCTTATATCGGCCGTATCGCTATCGGAAGAGTCGAGAGAGGAACTATCAAGCAGGGTGAGCCTTGCGTCGTAGTTAACATCGAGCAGGAGGGTAAGAGATCAGCAAGAGTAGTTAAGCTTCTCAGATTCTCAGGTCTCGGCAGACAGGAAGTAAGCGAGGCTTCCATCGGTGAGATCGTCTGCGTTGCAGGTATCCCTGACATCGGTATCGGTGACACGCTCTGCGATCAGAGCACACCTGAGGCTCTTCCTTTCGTTAAGATCGACGAGCCTACAATCGCTATGACATTCTCCGTTAACGATTCTCCTTTCGCAGGTCAGGAGGGTAAGTTCGTTACTTCACGTCACTTAAGAGACAGACTCTTCAAGGAGATCGAGACTAATGTTTCCATGAGAGTTGAAGAGACAGATACAACTGAGTCCTTCATCGTAAAGGGCAGAGGAGAGCTCCACCTTTCCATTCTCATCGAGGAGATGAGAAGACAGGGTTACGAGCTTCAGGTAAGTAAGCCGAAGGTTATCATGAAGGAGATCGACGGCGTTATGTGTGAGCCTTATGAGGATCTCGTAATCGACGTTCCTGAGGAGTTCGTAGGTGCTGTTATCGAGAAGCTCGGATCAAGAAAAGCCGAGATGAGAAACATGCTTCCTCCGTCAAAGGGATACACAAGACTTGAGTTCAATATCCCCTCCAGAGGACTCATCGGATACCGTACTGAGTTTTTGACCGACACTAAGGGCAATGGTATAATGAACTCCA
>JAEEGL012143197.1_pt1 | contig 20794 bp, 30 predicted proteins | sample 9134231 | NCBI WGS metagenome assembly JAEEGL01 (sample SAMN16246548, study PRJNA631951) | gut metagenome | biome: gut microbiome; feature: rumen; material: fiber-attached | host: Bos | place: Iran: Karaj | collected 2018-10
CTTTGACGCTGTGAACTTCTTCTTTTTTACCACCGTAACTACGGTTTTCAGCGTCTTTGTCTCAAACCCGTAATCCACCTTGGTTTTGATGATCGCCGTCCCGTACTTGAGCGCCTTCACCTTGCCGGATTTGTTCACGGTCGCGACTTTCTTTCTCGTACTGGAAAATGTCACTTCCTCGATCTCGTCCCCGGTCACCTCAAGCGTTTTGGACTTTCCGACAACCAGCGTGATTGAGCCGGTAACTTTCGGAGTCGCTGCTTTCGCAGGCATCTCCGTCGGCGTAAGAGACAATCCCAAAAACGCGATCAGCAAAAATGAGATCACTCTTTTTTTCATCGTTACATGTTTCATCTACTCACCCTCGCTTTCTCTAAAGATACAATTCCAAACAACCGTTCCTCTGAAAAAAGGTCTCCCGTCAACTGCGCGCCCACCGGCATGCCATCCACCTTTCCGCATGGAAAGGCTATGGCGGGCAATCCAACCAGATTGGCCGGTACCGTGTACAGATCCGACTGATACATTCGAATCGGATCCGTCAACGACTCTCCCACACGCGGCGCTGTCGTCGGTGCCGTCGGTGTCAGAATAAAATCATAGTTTTCAAACGCCTTTTTATAGTTCTCATAAATCAGCCTTCTCACCTGACACGCTTTCAGATAATACGCATCATAATACCCCTGTGACAGGACGTATTCCCCCAGCCGGATCCGTCGTCTGACTTCCTCGCCGAAGCCCTCTTCCCGACTGTTTTCATACAGTGCGGACAGGTCTTCATACGCTTCCGCCCTGTATCCGTACTTCACGCCGTCAAAGCGGGCCAGATTCGAACTTGCCTCCGCGCAGGCAATGATATAGTAAGCGGGAACGGAATAGTCGATCATTTTCAGGTCAAACTCCTCGATTACCGCGCCCTGTCGCTCCCATTCACGCGCCATCCCTGTCACACATTCCAAGACACGGGCGTCGACTCCCACATCTTTTCCTGTTCCTGAAACGGCATTCGACGCAGCATCTGAGGACGAACCTCTTGAAAAAACAGCCCGCGGAATCCCGATCCGGATCCCTTTCATATCCGACAGTTGTTTCCGCGATCCGTCATCAGGACGAGGTGCCCGAATACTAGTGGAATCCTTTTCGTCCGGACCGGCGATAACACGCCACAGAGCCTTCGCGTCCTCCGATGTCCTTGCAATCGGTCCGATCTGATCCATCGATGAAGCATAGGCCACCAGGCCGAAACGGGATACGGTTCCGTAGGTCGGTTTCAATCCCGCCACGCCGCAATGAGATGACGGTTGACGGATCGAACCTCCCGTATCCGTCCCCAGTGCCAGCGGAACGACCCCCGCAGCCACAGCCGCTGCCGAGCCACCGGACGAACCGCCGGCCACGTATTGTTCTGTCGCTTTCTCCTGCTCACGCGGTCCCTGTTTATTTTTCCAATTCGGCATATTCGGATTGATCACCGGCCCGAAAAAGGATGTTTCGGAGGTGCTTCCCATCCCGAACTCATCCATATTGGTTTTGCCGATCAGAATCAGACCTGCCTGCTCCAACCGTTCCACAACGGTCGCGGAATACGCCGGGATGAAATCCTCCAACATCCTTGATCCGCAGGTCGTACGCACATCCTTCGTACAGATGTTATCCTTTACCGCGATCGGAACGCCTGCCAGAGGACTTTCCGTCAACTCTCCCCGATCGATCTTCCCCTGAACCTCTTTCGCCCGTTCCAAGACGCGCTCACGCTCGCATATCGTGATAAAGCAGTTATGCGTATCCTTCTCTGCCAGATCGAGAGCCTCCATCGAGGCCTCCGATACGGAGAGTTCCCGATTCTTTATTTTTTCAGCCAATTCAGTTGCTGACAACTCGTTCATATGCTACTCTCCCGGGCGTATGGTCAGATACTTCTCGGCACCACAAACATATCATCCTTCACCTGCGGTGCGTTTTTCATCATAGACTCTCTCGCATCCGTGTTCATCACGATATCTTCACGAAGTACGTTCCCCTCGTTCATCACCGGATGCACCATCGGCTCCACTCCCGTCGTATCCACCTCGCTAAGCTTCCCGACGTACCCGATCATCCGCTCAAGTTCCTCATCAATCATTTTCAATCTTCATCCTCTTCTGTATAGTACGCCTCAAGTCGCGGCTTCGCTGCTATATAATACTTCTCGAGTTCCGGATCAAAATGCTTACCGAAGCTATCCATGATGATCGCGTCCGCCTTCTCAAAGGACATACGCTCCTTGTAAACACGCTTACTTACCAACGCATCATACACATCCGCGATTGCCATGATCCTCGCCTCGATCGGAATCTGCTCGCCGACAAGCCCCTCGGGATACCCCGAACCATCCATGCGCTCATGATGATAGTGCGCCACGTTCTCCGCAAGCACATGGAACTTCCGATACTCCTCGTTATCCGACTTATCCAGATCCTTCAGGATCTCATGCACGATACGCGCGCCCTCGGCCGCGTGTTTTTTCATCTCTTCGAATTCCCAATCCTCAAAGCGCCCCGGCTTTTGCAGAATCGCGTCCGGCACGGCAATCTTGCCAAGGTCATGCATCGGCGCAGCCTTGATCAGGTTTTTACAGAACGTCGGATCCTTGACCACTTCACATTCCGGATCCTTTTTCATCTCATCGATCAGAATCCCGACACAGTCACTCGTACGCCGTATGTGCCCACCGGTTGAATTGTCGCGGGATTCCACGACCGTCGCCATACTCAGAATCAGATTGTCGTGCATCTCATTGAGGCCACGCGTCTTCTCCTCCACCTTCTCCTGCAGATAATCGTTGAACCGATCCAACATATCGATCTGCTTACGATCCCATGTGTCATCAATAATATGCACCTGATACCCGGCGCGTTTTTTTCCGTAAAAAAGCGGGGCAACCGTCATCTGATAAATGGTTTCTCCACGCTCGACATTAACAGGCTTGCTCTTCCCCGACTGCTTGAAATCCCAGATCAACGGCAGGATTTCCTTTTTGAAAAATGGATTCTTGGCTGCCTTTCGATCCACCTGTGTCTTTTTCAGTTCAGGGAAAACTTCCGGAGCGATACCGATACACCCAAGATATTTCAATCTTCGATCGAACGAAATATATCCCTCGTCTCCGAGCTTGGTGATCGAATCCACAACCGTATCACGGATATTAAAAATTGATATTCTTCGAATGATGATAAGGAATAAGATTTCGGCAAAAACATAACTTGCCAGACTGATCGCAAGATTAAGAGACACTGTTTTCTCAACGATATACGAAGCAAAGCTGAACATTTCTATAAACATCAATAAAAATGCTCTTTTTTTCGGCACGTCTTTTTTGAAAAACAGTGAATAAACCACGGCAAAAAAACCGATAACCATATACAGAATAACAAGGGCAATATATACGGTATGCATAAAGCCGTATTCCCTCGCCAGGGCCACGCCCCCATTGACCGTCTCGATATGAAAATCCTTATAAAAGAATCGAGTAAATTCCGTCGTCTGAATAGACATAAAAATAATCACATTTAAGTACAAAAACAGAACGCGAATCAACTTTGAAATCTTGATATTACAAAGATCCATGATCGCCATCGTGATCAGATACGGAAGGAAGCACGCCCCTGCATAGACAAACTTCTGGGAGATCAACGCTTCTGTCGTTGTATTGGATATCGAGAGGTAGTACGCGCCCGCGACACTGAGCGGAATCAAAGTAAAAATGACCGTATAGTATACGCTGAAATTCTTCTGCCATTTGGCTGCGTAGATCAATAGGAGAAACAACGAAAAAACAAGCAATCCGATATATACGAATGACTGCCAGGTAAAGGCTTCCTCTACCCGCCCCATGATCTCATCTTTGACCCGGAGTATTTGCCCCACTGTCATATCCGCCATAGTAATCCTCCCCGTGAAAATTCGTCATTTCCACGTATTCTTTCTCACGATTCGTCCATGCGTATCCACCCGTCAGATCGGCAGACCGACCGTAATACGAAGACTGTTTCCATCCTCACTGTATGCCGTGATCTTTCCCTTTGATTTTTCCACAATCGACTTAGCCACCGACAGTCCGATACCGGTTCCACCCGTCTCGGAATTTCTCGAAGAATCCGCACGATAAAAGCGCTCAAACAACACGTCGTTATCTCCCTTGGCCAGTCCCTCTGCCTGATTAAAAAAAGCAAGTGTTGCCCGTCTTCCTTTCGCCGTCAATGTGACTTCGATCGTCGTATCGACCACCGCGTATTTAACGGCGTTATCAAGAAGGATTCCGATCAGCTGGCGGATATTTTTCTCATTCCCATGAAGTTTTATATCCGTCGCCACCGTCAGTTTGATATCCTTCCCGGCCACCTCCGCGGGCGCCTGATAAGTGTCCACCATATCCGTCACAATATGGCTCAAATTTATCATCGCTGCCGAACCGTCCGGTTCTCTCTCATCCAGTCTCGTCAGTGCCACCATCTGCTCCACAAGCCCGGACAGGCGCTTGATCTGATGCTTGGTACTGTTCGTCCACTTGCTTTCCCCGTTCTCGAGCTCCATCACCTCGGTATTCGCCTCGATGATCGCAAGCGGTGTCTTCAACTCATGACTGGCATCGGTCAAAAATTGCTTCTGCTTTCTTTCGCTTTCCTCCACCGGTCGGAACACGATCTTCGATGAAACAACCACCAGTAAAAGCACGACAAGAAGCCCGGCTACCGAGACGATCACCGAGATCCATAGCGTGGAGAAAAAGGTATCCAGTCTCTTTTCGCAGTTCAAAAATACGATCACGGAATCCGTCATCCGATAGGCATAACCATCACCGATAAACCCGTCCTCATCCTCGTCTTCCAGGATCTCCTCGGCATACGCTCTCGCCTCTTCTTCCGTAACGGTAGCGATATTGTCCATGTGCAATTCCGTGATCTGTCCGTCCTTGATATACACGGAAAAATATCTTGTCTCGTACGGTGTTTCCGCAGAGAACTCTTTGAATCTCTCCGGCGAAAACTCCCTTGCTTCACCGCCTCGCGAACCACGCTCGTCCGAGTCTCCGGACATCGGCGGCGGCATCTCGATTGAAGCCCCTCCCGGGGAGGCCACACCACGAATCAGGTTGTTCAATTCATTTGGCTTCGGAAACGTTCCACCATTATCTACGATCATGGAAATCGTCTTGTCCGTCGACGCCATCAAATCTCTGTAGTTCAAAAGGTTCAGTCCGATCACGATCGCTGCCAGCACCGCGAATAATGACAACATCGCCGCGAGGACAAACCGTCGTCTCAGATGATTCATACATTCTCCTCAAGATAGTAACCCTGTCCACGCTTTGCCTTGATCTCGATATCGGCCTTCAGCGTGATCAGTTTTTTGCGAAGACCGGATATCGTTACCCATACCGTATTGATCTCCGCTTCACTCTCATATCCCCAGACACGCTCCATGATTCGCTCCGTGGCGATCACCTGACGCGGATTCGATAAAAATAATTCCATCAGCTGATATTCCTTGCCGGGCAGATGCTCGGAACCGAATGGCGTCTCCAGGATATACGAAGTCGCATCCAGCGTCACATTACCGAAGCTCAATCTGGCACTCGTTGCCTCTGTCGTTCGTCTGGTGATCGAACGAACTCTTGCTAATAGTTCCTTCATGGCAAAAGGTTTGGTCAGGTAGTCATCCGCACCGGCATCCAGTCCGAAAACACGGTCATCTACTTCAGACTTTGCCGTAAGGATCAAAACAGGCACAGCATTACCCTGCCCACGTATTTTTTTCAGAACCGTAAACCCATCCATCTCCGGCATCATCACGTCCAGGATTACCCCGTCGTATTCACCGACTTCGAGGTACTCCAGGGCGTCCCGACCGTTATAGACGGGGTCGACCGTGTACTTCGCGTGTGTTAACATTGCCACAAGCGCATCTGACAGTTCGCGCTCGTCTTCAGCGAGTAAAAGACGCATATGCTTCTCCACAACCGTGAATCGTCCATATCCCCTTGTCTCGCTCTGAACCGGGCTTCGCCTGCTAACGCCGCTCGACTGCGGGGTATGAACTCTTCACTATTCACTCTGATGATACTTCATACTCTATTCTCTTTAAAATCAGGCCCTTAGCGGGAGCCGTAGGTCCCGCGAGCGAGCGGTCGCCTTCGGCGATCGCGCGGCGAACCGTGTCGAGCGAACGACGTCCGAGACCTACCTCGATCAGGGTTCCGGCGATGATCCGGACCATGTTGTAAAGGAAGCCCGTTCCGGTCACCTCGATACGTACAATTTTACCACTTTTTTCGGGGATAGTCAACGATTCCGTCCAGTCCCCGGGGTGCTCTGTCACATGCAAAGACTCGATGGTACGAACCTTGCTTTTGACCTGAGCGCCGGCCGAACAAAAGGCGGAAAAATCATGTTCGCCGATAAAAAAATCTTCCGCTTCATGCATTGTATTTATATTCAGATCTTCATAAATATGGTGCGAATATCGGTTATATGTAGGAATTGCTATAGATGTATTCAGAATCTGATACACATAGGTCTTATGACTGGATGTGTACCTCGGATGAAAGTTGTCTGACACTTCTTCGGATTGTAAGACACGTATATCTTCCGGCAAACGAGCGTTGAGAGCATAACAAAACTTCTCCGCCGGCATCTGTGCCGTCGTATCAAATACGGCCACATTGCCCTCGGCATGTACACCGGCATCGGTACGGCTCGCCCCGATCAACTCGACCCCCTCATTCATCATCGCCTGCGTATCCCCGCAGTCCTTCAGAAGGGCATTCAGCGCCTCACTCACCGTCCCCTGTATCGTGACGGCGTTGTCCTGCACCTGCCAGCCGCTATAGTTCGTTCCATCATACGCAATGGTTAGTTTAATTCTTCTCAACTCTTTCTCTCTTTCTCACATCATCTCGCAAGGGCATGTGCGGGGCAAAGCTTGAAATTGTCCGGTGAGGGACCTGTCTTTAACGCCGGTGCGCAGTCGAGGTCTTTTCGAGACGTGCACCGCTGCGTTAAAGAATGGCGCAAGCGGAGTCCCTCACAGACAATTCAAGCTGCACGCACATGCCCTGGAAAACAATTACAAAACAAACAGAATAGTGTATAACTCATCCACGTAACAAATCGCAAATATATATCCCGCCATCAGCGGCAGCATCAAAAAGTCACTGAACCGAAACTTCAAAGGCTTCAGCTTCGTCGCCTTGATCCCGCTGTTATAGCACCGCGCCTCCATCGCGAGACCCAGCTCATATGCCCGCCTCGTCGCGGACACCAGAAGAGGCACGATGATCGCTACAAAAGACTTCAGTTTCTTCACGATACTTCCGTTCTCGATATCCGCTCCTCTCGCGCTCTGCGCATCAAGAATCCGGTTCGCCTCCGCCAGAAGTAGTGGGATAAAGCGCAACGCCAAAGACATCATCATCGCGAAATCATGTACCGGCACCTTGAAGATCTTCAGCCACCCAAGCAAAAACTCGACCGCGTCCGTCAACTGTCCGGGCGTCGTCGTATAGGTCAGCATCGACGATCCCACCACGAGGTAGATCAGACGCATCGCCATGAAGATCGCCTGCCTCACCCCCTGATACGTGATATGGATAAACTGCCACTCCCACAAAATATCACCCTTCGTAAAAAATATATTAAAAAATGACGTAAAAATAAGCAGAAAAACAATTGCGCGCATCCCTTTAAAAATAAAGGAAAACGGCACCTTGGACAGAACGATTATGGTTAATAACACCACCGTCACAACCGCGTATCCCATGAAGCTCGAGAACAAAAATAAAGACACTAAAAAGACCAGAACCGCGATCAACTTGATACGCGGATCCAGACGATGGATCGGTGACTCCGCCGGATAGTAACTTCCGATCGTCATGTTTCTGATCATCTTATATCTCCGTTTCTTTACATAAACATCATGCTTCTTGAAGAACCAAAAGGCACTCTCAGATCATCGCCCCGCAACCACTCGTTTCAACACCTCGACCGCTTCGCTCCTCGTGATCACATTCTCCGGAACGTCGATTCCCCGCGCCCTCAGCCCGTGCATCAGGCGTGTCACAACCGGCGCCCTCACGCCCAGTTGCTCCAGTTCCTCACTTCTCGCGAACACCGCCTCCGGTGTGTCGTCCATCACCAACTGCCCGTCATGCATAACCCACACACGCTTCGTATGCTCCGCCACATCTTCCATACGATGTGAGATCAGTATGATCGTGATCCCGTTCTCTTCGTTCAGTTTATGAAGCAGCGCAAAAATAGATGCTTGTCCGGCCTTATCAAGTCCCGCCGTCGGCTCGTCCAGAACGAGCACCTCGGGCTGCATTGCCAGCACGCCCGCGATAGCCACACGGCGCTTCTGTCCTCCGGAAAGCGCTAATGGTGATACATCCAGCAGATCCTCAGAGATTCCGACCGCCTTCAGCGCCTCATACGCCCTAAGTTCGACCTGCAATTCCTCCAGTCCCTGGTTCCTCGGACCGAACTGCACGTCCTTCACAACCGTCGACTCAAAAAGCTGTTGCTCCGGATATTGAAACACCATCCCGACACGTCCGCGAAGCTCGTGCCTCGGAAAGTCTCTGTCGTGGATATCCTTGCCGTCAACATACACACCACCATAGCTCGGCTTCAAAAGTGCATTGAACATTTTGACCAGCGTCGACTTACCGGACCCGGTCTTTCCGACGATCCCGATAAACTCGCCCTGGCTCACCCGCACATCCACGCCGGCAAGCGCATGCTTCTCATAGCTCATCCCCTCGTCGTATATATAAGACACCTTATTAAGCAGTAATTCCATCTATCAATTCCTCTAACGTGAGTGTCACCGGCAGTCCAAGCTCCGCGGCGATCGTCGTCACCTCAGGCACCGAAAGCCCATACGCCCGCAGCCTGTCACGCTCAGCAAACACCTCCCGCGGTGTTCCGTTCATTACAAGTTCACCCTTGTCCATCACAAAAACAGCATCCGCATCCACCACTTCCTCAGAAAAATGCGTGATCCAGATCACCGTCAGTCCTTCTTCCCGGTTCAGACGCTTTACCTCCGCCAGCACTTCCTCCCGACCGGCAGGATCAAGCATTGCCGTCGACTCATCGAGCACCATACACTTCGGGTGCATCGCAAGCACGCCTGCGATCGCCACACGCGCCTTCTGACCGCCGGACAGACGCATCGGTGATAGATCTGCCGCCTCACTCATTCCGACGCTTTTTAGGGCACGATCCACGCGTCTGCGGATCTCATGCCGTTCGACTCCGAGGTTCTCAGGACCAAACGCCACGTCATCCTCTACGATATCGTGCACAATCTGATTATCCGGGTTCTGAAAAATCATCCCAACCCGGCTTCGGATCTGAAAGACCATCTCTTTTTCAGACGTGTCGATCTCGTCTACCCAGACCGAACCCTCCTCCGGGATCAGCAGCGCGTTCAGATGCTTGGCCAGTGTCGACTTCCCCGAACCGTTCGCTCCGATGATACCGATAAACTGTCCTGCTTCAATGCGAAAAGAGACAGCGTTTAACGCTGTCTCCACCGCTACTACCTCGTCGTGATCATCGCGACGGATATAATCGTATTTTACATTATTTGCCTTGATCATAGCAACTCCTGCCCATCAGACAAGCTCGATCACAACCTCCATGGCAGCATCGCCCTTACGCGGTCCGATCTTTACGATACGGGTATAACCACCGTTGCGGTTTGCGTACTTCGGTGCAATCTCATCAAAAAGCTTGTTGGTAAGATCAATCTCCTTGGTACCCTTCTTGCGGCCGGCAGCCTCAGTCGGAACCTCTTTGATCGTATACAGTACCTTCTTCATCTGACGACGAGCGTGCAGACGAGACGGTGAATCCTTTTTGATCTCTTTGCTGACGGTATCGTAAGATACAACACGCTTACCGTCCTTCTCTTCCATGATACGCTTGCCGTCTACGTCCTTCTTCGGAACCTTCTGCTCAACGGTAACCGTCTCATAGTTATCCTTCTCGCGAACAGCCATAGCAATAAGCTTCTCAGCGATTCCGCGAATCTCCTTGGCCTTTGCCTCTGTGGTCACGATACGCCCATGATAGATCAGATTCGTAACCTGATTACGTAAAAGCGCTTTTCTCTGACTGGACGTTCTGCCCAGCTTTCTATAACCAGCCATCATATCCTCCATTCCGGCGCTATGCGCCTACTTTACTAACTTGGTATTACTCGCCATCGGACAACGACAGGCCGAGTTCCTTCAGCTTAGCTGTAACCTCGTCAAGAGACTTGCGTCCCAGGTTACGAACCTTCATCATCTCATCCTGCGTCTTGTTGGTAAGTTCCTGAACCGTCTTAATATTAGCACGCATCAGGCAGTTGTACGAACGAACCGAAAGCTCGAGCTCATCGATGCTCATATCCATAACCTTCTTGGTGTCATCCGCATTCGGCTCAACGATGACTTCTGCATTCTTAGCCTTCTCCGAAAGATCGATGAAAGACTTGAGATGCTCACTCATCACCTTGGCTGCAAGGCTTACAGCCTCGTCCGGTGCCAGTGTTCCGTTGGTGAAGACGTCAAGTGTCAGCTTATCAAAATCCGTGATATGACCAACACGCGTATCCTCTACCTTGATATTAACCCGCTCGATCGGTGTGTAGATCGAATCAATCGCGATCGCATCCACATCGAGCTGCTCATTCTTTTTATTCTTATCAGAGCTGACATACCCGCGTCCGCTGGATACTGTCATCTCGATATACAGTTTGGCATCCGCACCGTTCATCGTAGCGATCACCTGATCCTCATTGATGATCTCGATGTCAGAGCTCTTCTTGATGTCCGCTGCTGTCACAACACCGTCGCCCTGCGCGTCAACATAGATCGTAACCGGCGCGCTTGGGTCTTCAGAATTATTTTTGATCGCAAGGTTTTTGATGTTCATCACGATCTCAGTTACATCTTCCTTCACACCCGGGATCGATGAGAACTCATGAACCACGCCATCCACCTTGATGCTCGATACGGCAGCACCCGGAAGGGATGAAAGCATGATTCTGCGAAGTGAGTTACCCAAAGTCGTTCCGTAACCACGCTCCAACGGCTCTACAACAAAACGACCGAACTTGTGATCTTCTGAAATCTCAACAATGTCAATTTTTGGTTTATTAAATTCAAACACGTAGGTACCCCCTTATCAGACAAAGGATTATTTCGAGTACAACTCGACAATCAACACGTCATTAACCGGTACATCGATCTCTGTTCTCGTCGGATACTCCTTAACAGTTCCCGACAGAGCCTCCGGATTGGACTCAAGCCAAGCCGGTACCAGACGTCCGCCTGTCACCTCAAGGATCTCCTTATAACGAGGACTACCTTTATGCTTTTCCTTGATCTCGATCACGTCGCCCTTCTTCAGAGAATAGGACGGAACGTTTACACACTTACCGTTAACCAGTACATGCTTTTGATCTACGATCTGTCTTGCTTCCTTTCTTGTTCTTGCAAAACCCAGACGGAACATTACGTTGTCAAGACGAAGCTCAAGGAGGATCATCAGGTTATCACCTGTGGTACCCCACTTAGCCTTCTGTGCACGAGCAAAGTAGTTACGGAACGGCTTCTCAAGCACTCCGTAGATGAACTTTGCCTTCTGCTTCTCACGAAGCTGCTGTCCGTACTCGCTGAGCTTTTTACCCTGACGGGCATTTCTTTTGGACTTCTTATCAATTCCCAAGTACACCGGATCCAAATCCAGTGAACGACATCTCTTCAAAACTGGTGTCATATCTCTAGCCATGATTAAACCCTCCTTCTCTTCGGCGGTCTGCAACCGTTATGCGGTACCGGTGTTACGTCGCGGATACTGGTTACCTCGATGCCGCAAGCCTGGATCGCACGGATCGCTGCCTCACGACCGGAACCCGGTCCCTTTACCATAACCTCTACGGTTTTCAAACCATGTGGGAGAGCTGCCTTTGCAGCCGTCTCTGCTGCCATCTGTGCCGCATACGGCGTGGACTTCTTACTTCCTCTGAAACCAAGTCCACCGGCACTTGCCCATGAGATCGCATTACCTTCCATGTCGGTCAGTGTTACGATCGTATTATTGAACGATGCCTGAATATGCGCCTGTCCGCGGTCTATATTCTTCTTGGCACGCTTCTTTGTCGATTTCTTCGCAACCTGCTTTGCCATCGTCTTATCCTCCTATATTATTTTTTCTTGTTTGCAACTGTACGCTTCGGTCCTTTGCGTGTACGTGCGTTGGTCTTGGTTTTCTGTCCGCGTACCGGAAGTCCCTTTCTGTGACGGATTCCACGGTAGCATCCGATCTCCTGCAGACGCTTGATGTTCAGCGCAACCTCACGACGGAGATCACCCTCAACTACCTGAGTGTCCTCGATGACCTTACGGATCTTGTCCACATCATCGTCCGAGAGATCCTTGCAACGGATATCCGGATCTACACCGGCTTCCTTCAGGATTCTCTTTGAGCTCGAAAGACCAATACCATAAATATAGGTAAGACCTACTTCTACGCGCTTCTCTCTCGGTAAATCTACACCGCTAATACGAGCCATGTTTTTCCTCCATTCTTCTTCTAAAAATGTTTACGACTGCCTTAAACCGCGTCGCCTCTTTTTTCAAAGAAACTGGGGATTTCTCCCTAGAGCATCTGCCCCCGCGGTATCACAGCACCTAACGATGCTGTAACACAAAAAGCATAGATCGGATCTATGCGAAAGAATGCATAGCATTCTTTCAAGCCAATCCGGTCACACAGTGACCGATGATTTCACGCTTTGGTTCTTTCAAAGCGTCGAAATCCGATTGGGTTTTTAGCCCTGACGCTGTTTGTGTTTCGGGTTCTCGCAGATAATTCTTACGCGACCCTTTCTTTTGATCACCTTGCATTTCTCGCAAATCGGCTTAACTGACGATCTGACCTTCATAAGTGACCTCCTTTCAAAAAATGAAACTATGTAAACTCCCAAGCACGCTTGGTTGGGGTTTATTTATCTCTCCACACAATCCTTCCTTTCGTCAGGTCATATGGTGAGAGTTCCAACGTAACTTTGTCACCCGGCAAAATCCGGATGTAATTCATACGAAGCTTTCCGCTGATATGCGCGAGCACTTTGTGCCCATTCTCCAACTCAACCTGGAACATCGCATTCGGAAGCTTCTCGATAACGGTTCCTTCGATTTCAATCATATCTGATTTTGACATGTTGATCACCTCATCCTAAGATGCCAACGATGGCATCAAAGACATCCTTCAAATCTACGGTTCCGTCTACCTCTTTCAAAATTCCCTCGTTGTTATAGTAATCGATCAGAGGCTGTGTCTGCTCATGATAAACCTTCAGACGGTCAGCAACCACTTCCGGCTTGTCATCATCACGCAGAGTAAGTTGTCCGCCACAAGCATCGCAGACACCCTCGACCTTAGTCGGATTATACTTGATATGATAGGTACCACCGCAGTTTACACAAGCACGACGTCCGCTCATACGATTGACGATGTTCTCATCCGGAACCTCGACATCGATTGCATAATCAAGCTTCTCACCACGCTCGTTCAATGCCTTGGTAAGCGCCTCAGCCTGCGGAATCGTACGTGGAAAACCATCCAAAACATATCCGTTCTTAGCATCATCCTGAGCGATACGATCCACAACCAGATCACAAGTCAGCTCATCCGGCACCAGCTTACCCTCATCCATGTAAGCCTTTGCTTTTTTACCAAGCTCAGTACCCTCTTTGATGTTTGCTCTAAAGATGTCACCTGTTGAAATATGTGGAATATCATACTTCTCAGAAATCATCTTAGCCTGCGTACCCTTACCTGCACCAGGTGCACCTAACATAACTATTTTCATTTAGTTTCCTCCATCTGAAAACAACTTATATCAATCATTTGAAAAAGTTCCCGCGCCGGCGGCGTGAGTTTTCTCACAGCGAGCTGGCGTAGCCACGAGTCGTGAGGAAATCTCACAACAGCGCCGGCGCTTATTATTTACCCAAGGAATCCCTTGTAGTGTCTTACGAGCACGAGCGACTCGATCTGCTTCACCGTCTCGATGATAACCCCGACCACGATGATCAGCGACGTACCGGAGAACGATACATCGGCGCCAAACGCACCGGAGAAGAAGATCGGCAATACACAGACGATACACATACCGATCGCACCGATAAAGATGATACTGTTCAGCACGGTCGTCAGGTACTCGGTTGTCGGTTTACCCGGACGAATACCCGGAATAAACCCACCCTGTCTCTTCATGTTGTTGGAAATCTCCAACGGGTTGAAGGTTACGGATGTATAGAAATAGGCGAAGAATATTACAAGTATGATGTAGATCAAAAGACCCAGTGTATACTTGAACTCCGACCAACTACCGATCTTACACCAGTCAGACTGGTTGCAGACCGTCAAAAACTTCTGGAACAAAGTTGCATCCGGACCGGTCTTCGGTACCACGCCCGCGAAGCTGGCGATGATAACCGGAAGGCTCATCATGGAGCTGGCGAAGATAACCGGGATAACGCCGGCGGTGTTAACCTTCAGCGGAATATGGCTGGCGTTTCCGCCTGTCATCTTATTTCCCTGAATCTTCTTCGCGTACTGAACCGGGATGCGACGCTCACCATCCTGCAACCATACGATAAACACATACATCGCTACGATGACACCGACGATGATCACGCCCGCTATGATAGCGTTGGTGATGTTGGTCGCACCTGCGATATAGGTCTTGTACAGGTTGGACAGATCACTCGGAATACGTGCAACGATGTTTACAAGAAGCACGATAGAGATACCGTTTCCGACACCCTTTTCCGTGATCTGCTCACCGAGCCACATAAGGAAAGCGGCACCGGCAGTCAGCGCTACAACTGCTACAACAAGTCCGGTCCATCCGAGATTCGAATCAAACAATCCCTGATTGCGGAATCCGATTACGATGGCAACACCCTCGATGATTGCCAGTACGATGGAAAGATAACGGGTGTACTCGTTGATCTTTTTACGACCGTCTTCACCGTCCTTCTGCATCTCCTCCAAACGCGGGATCGCGATCGTGAGAAGCTGAAGGATAATGGATGCTGTGATGTACGGTGTGATGTTCAGCGCAAAAATAGACATACGCGAGAACGAACCACCGGTCATGACATCGAGCAGTCCCAATGACTTGTTGCTGTCAAAAATCTCTTTCATGAAGCCGACATTCGCACCCGGAACCGGGATGTTACATCCGATACGGATGATCACGATCGCGATGAGCACGTAGAACAGCTTCATACGAATCTCTTTGGTTTTAAACGCATTCTGAATGGTCTCAAACATTAGATCACCTCTGCTTTTCCACCTGCAGCCTCGATCTTTTCGACTGCACTACTAGAGAAAGCATTCACTTTCACAGTTAATTTTTTCTGAAGTTCACCGTTTCCGAGAATCTTTACGCCATCCTTCGGATTGCTTACGATTCCCTTCTCCATAAGAGCCTTTACGGTAACCTCGGCACCATCATCAAATACATTCAGACGGCCAACACCGATTCCGATGATCTCCTTGGAATTGATATTAGTAAAACCTCTCTTCGGAAGACGACGGTACAGCGGAAGCTGTCCACCCTCAAATCCGAGTCTCGGTGCTCCGGAACGAGCCTTCTGGCCTTTATGACCTTTTCCGGCTGTCTTTCCGTTTCCGGAACCATGACCACGACCGCGGCGGAAAGTATTATCATGCTTTGCGCCCTCAGCCGGCTTCAATTCTGATAAGTTCATAGTATCCTCCTTACTGATTCAAGCGGTAGGTTTGAGTCACGCTCAAACCGGCATACGTAAACTCTGTTTACGTATTTATACCTCCTCAACTTTCACCAGATGTCTCACCTGGTCGATCATTCCGCGGACTGCCGGGTTATCCGGCATCTCAACGGTTTTGTTCAGCTTACGAAGTCCCATAGCTTCTACCGTCTTGCGGTGCTTCGGGATTGCTCCGATCGGCGACTTTACAAGTGTAATTTTTAAATTAGCCATTGTTCAAATCCTCCACATTTCCGTATTAACCAAGGACTTCATCCACGGAAAGGCCACGAAGTTTAGCAACCTGCTCCGGTGTCTTCAGTCCGCGAAGGCCTTCAATCGTTGCCAGAACGACGTTCTGCTTGTTACGCGAACCCAGTGACTTGGTACGGATGTTCTTAAAGCCCGCAAGCTCCAGTACCGCACGAGCCGGACCACCGGCGATGATACCGGTACCCTCCGGGGAACGCTTCATCAGCACATTCGCGCTTCCGAAGTTTCCTACGTTGTCATGCGGGATACTCTTATTCTCATCAAGCGGAACCGTGATCATACTCTTGATTGCCGCTTCCTTACCTTTACGAATTGCCTCCGGGATCTCGGCAGCCTTACCGAGTCCGGCACCGACACGGCCGTTCTTGTCACCTACTACTACGAGAGCGGTAAAGCGCATGTTACGTCCACCCTTTACTACCTTGGTAACACGCTTGATCGTAACGACGGTATCTTCGAATTCGTTTTCTTCTTCGTTTCTGTTATCACGATTATCTCGTCTCATACTAACCTCCTTAGAATTCCAGGCCGGCTTCTCTTGCGGCCTCTGCCAATGCTTTTACCTTGCCCTGATAGATGTAGCCTCCGCGATCGAAAACGACAGTCTTGATTCCGTTGTCGAGCGCTTTCTTTGCGATGACTTCACCCAGCTTCTTAGCAGCTTCCACATTGTTAGTCTTATCGAGGCCTTTCTTTACGTCCTCCTGGACAGTTGAGGCCGAAACGATCGTGTTGCCTGCTTCGTCATCAATAACCTGTGCATACATATGATTGTTGCTGCGGAACACAGCCAGACGCGGCTTATCCGGAGTGCCTGACAAACGGCTGCGGATACGTCTGTGCTTGTTCGTACGAACTTCACTACGTGCTGTTTTCTTAACCATTTTTCGTCACTCCTTTCTTTACTTACCGGTCTTACCAGCCTTGCGGCGGATGACTTCGTAATCATATTTGATACCCTTGCCCTTGTACGGCTCCGGCGGTCTCTTCTCACGGATCTCGGCGGCATACTGGCCAACCTTCTCCTTATCGATACCCTTTACGATGATCAGGTTCTGACCATCTACGGTAACCTCAACACCTTCCGGATCCTCCATCTCAACCGGATGGGAATATCCAAGGGACAGAGTCAGTTTCTTGCCCTGCTTTGCGGCACGATATCCAACACCGTTGACCTCGAGACGCTTCTCGTAGCCCTCAGTAACACCGATGATCATGTTGTAGATCAGGGTTCTCGTGAGACCGTGCAAAGACTTCATCTTCTTCAGATCGTTCGGGCGGGTAACCTTGATCTCCTCACCGTCCTTCTCGATCGTCATCTCCGAAGCAAGCTTTCTGGTAAGCTCACCCTTCGGACCTTTAACCGTCACCTGATTATTTTCTGCAATATCAACCGTTACACCGGCCGGTACCGCGATAGGCATTCTTCCAATTCGTGACATGCCGTTATCCTCCTATTTTCTTGTATGTCTTTAGAAAAATATCTGCTTACCAAACGAAAGCAAGTACCTCTCCACCGACGTTTTCCTTACGTGCTTCCTTGTCTGTGAGAACTCCCTTGTTGGTGGAGATGATGGCGATTCCGAGACCGCCAAGCACCTTCGGAAGCTCGTCCGTGTTTGCATAAACACGAAGTCCCGGCTTCGAGATTCTCTTCAGACCTGAGATGATCTTCTCGTTCTTGTCCTTGCCGTACTTCATGGTGACATGGATGGTTGAGAAGCCCTTCTCATCTTTTACTATTTCATACTCTTTGATATAACCCTCTTTTTTGAGGATCTCTGCGATAGAAACCTTCATCTTGGAAGAAGGAATATCTACCGTGTCGTGCTTTGCTGTGTTCGCATTGCGGATTCTTGTCAGCATATCCGCGATCGGATCACTCATAGTCATGATACATACCTCCTTCTTACCAACTGGATTTCTTTACTCCCGGAATCTGACCTTTGTAAGCCAGCTCACGGAAACAGATTCTGCAAATACCATATTTTCTCAAATAACCGTGCGGACGACCACACAGCTTGCAACGGGTGTAAGCACGGGTTGAAAACTTCGGCTTACGCTGCTGCTTTATTTTCATCGCTGTTTTTGCCATGATTTTCCTCCAATCACTTCTTGAACGGCATACCGAACTGTACGAGAAGCTCTCTTGCTTCCTCATCCGTATTTGCCGTTGTCACAAAGATAATGTCCATACCTCTGACTTTGTCAACCTTGTCATACTCGATTTCCGGGAAGATCAACTGCTCCTTGATTCCCAGAGCGTAGTTACCACGACCGTCAAACGCGTTCGGGTTAACACCACGGAAGTCGCGGACACGCGGAAGTGCCAGATTGATCAGACGATCTGCAAACTCATACATCTTCTCGCCGCGAAGTGTTACCTTACAACCGATCGGCTGTCCCTCACGAAGACGGAAGTTTGCGACTGACTTCTTCGCACGGCATACAACAGCCTTCTGTCCGGCGATGATCTCCAAATCGCTGATTGCGGAATCGAGTACCTTGGAGTTCTCCTTGGCCTCACCGACACCCATGTTGATCACGATCTTCTCGAGCTTCGGTACCTGCAACTTATTCTTGTATTCGAACTTTTTCATCATAGCATCGACAATTTCTTTGTCGAACTGTTCTCTTAATCTTGACACAGTGTAACCTCCTCTCTATTAATCGATCAGGGCGCCTGTAGCCTTTGCATAGCGAACCTTGGTGCCATTCTCCTCACGGAAGCCCACGCGCGTGGTCTTTCCTTCAACGACGAGCATCACGTTGGAGATATCGAAAAATCTCTCCTCCTCGACGATACCGCCCTTGGTGTTGGCCTGATTCGGCTTAACATGCAGTGTAGCCTTGTTTACGCCTTCAACTTTTACCTTGCCATCTTTGATATCGATGACCTTACCTTCTTTACCTTTGTCGACACCGGTGATCACGCGAACGGTGTCATTTTTCTTGATCTTTGACATTGCCATAACGCGTTCCTCCTTACAATACTTCCGGTGCAAGGGATACGATCTTCATGAACTGCTTGTCACGAAGCTCTCTTGCTACCGGTCCAAAAATACGAGTTCCTCTCGGTGTCTTATCCTCTTTGATGATCACTGCTGCGTTCTCATCAAAACGGATATATGAACCATCCGGACGACGGATCTGCTTAACCGTACGTACAACAACGGCCTTTACCACATCGCCCTTTTTCACAACACCACCCGGCGTTGCATCTTTAACTGTGGCAACGATGATGTCACCGACAGCGGCATATCTTCTCACTGAACCACCGAGCACGCGGATGCAAAGAAGTTCTTTTGCTCCGGTATTGTCGGCAACCTTCAGTCTGGTTTCCTGCTGTACCATTATTTTAACCTCCTATACTATTGCACCAGTCCGAACTCTTTCGGATCGGGGATCCGAAAAGTTCATGAACTTGAAAAGTTCATTATTTAGCTTTCTCGATGATCTCAACCAGACGCCATCTCTTATCCTTGGACAACGGTCTTGTCTCCATCACGCGAACGCGGTCGCCGATGCCACACTGGTTTTCCTCATCATGTGCTTTCAGCTTATAGGTTCTCTTCATGATCTTACCATAAAGAGGATGCTTTACGTTATCTACCACTGCAACCGTGATCGTCTTGTCCATCTTGTTGCTGACAACCTTACCGGTACGTGTTTTTCTAAGATTTCTTTCCACGATTTATTCCTCCTTATGATCTTACGCCTCAGCCGCACGCTGACTCTCAGTCAGTACGGTCTGAATACGAGCGATGTTTCTTCTAACTTCTTTGATCCGGCTTGTGTTATCAAGCTGGTTTGTTGCATTCTGGAATCTCAGATTGAAAAGCTCTTTCTTTGCTGCGGTCAGCTCGTCGTTCAGCTCCTCAACGCTCATTCCCTTGAGGGAGTTTGTAAAATCCTTACTTTTCACTTCCCGCACCTCCTTCCAATTCTGCCTTGGAAACGATCTTGCACTTTACGGGGAGCTTGTGCATAGCGAGACGAAGCGCCTCTCTTGCTGTCTCTTCCGGTACACCGGCGATCTCAAACATCACACGGCCCGGCTTAACAACTGCTACCCAATACTCCAAAGCACCTTTACCTTTACCCATTCGGGTCTCAGCCGGAGTCTTCGTAACCGGCTTATCCGGGAAAATCTTGATCCAAACTTTACCACCACGCTTGGTGTGACGTGTCATAGCGATACGGGCTGCCTCGATCTGATTGGACTTGATCCAGTGCGGCTCCATAGCTACGAGTCCGAACTCACCATAAGTGATCTTATTTCCACGTAATGCCTTTCCTCTCATAGAGCCACGGAACTGCTTACGTCTCTTTACTCTCTTCGGCATTAACATTATTTATCACTCCCTTCCTTCTCTTTCTTCTTCTTGTTGTCCTTGGTCGGAAGTACTTCACCATGATAGATCCAGGTCTTCACACCGATCTTACCATAGGTTGTATCAGCCTCTGCGAAGCCGTAGTCGATATCTGCACGCAGTGTCTGCAGCGGAATGTTGCCCTCGCTGTAGAACTCGGTACGAGCCATATCGGCACCGCCGAGACGACCGGAAACGGAAGTTTTGATTCCCTTGGCGCCTGCCTTCATCGCACGTCGCATGCAGGACTTCATTGCACGACGGGAGGAGATACGACGCTCACGCTGCTCAGCGATATTCTCCGCTA
>JAEEGL012616797.1_pt1 | contig 20794 bp, 15 predicted proteins | sample 9134231 | NCBI WGS metagenome assembly JAEEGL01 (sample SAMN16246548, study PRJNA631951) | gut metagenome | biome: gut microbiome; feature: rumen; material: fiber-attached | host: Bos | place: Iran: Karaj | collected 2018-10
ATGATAGCTGAATAAAAATTCATCTTACCTATCCTACCTATCCGCATCCCACGTTTTCTGTCGGATAGGTAGGATAGGTAGCTTATTTTCCGCTTAAACTATACATATACGCGTAATGCGCGCGCGTATTATACGCGCGTATATAGCGAAACCTAAAAACATCCCGCTTATCTCGCTTATCTCACAGTATACAAGACCGCGAGATAAGCGGGATAAGCGGGTTATTTTTCCTTTAAACAGTCATATATATGCGCGCGGGCGCGAGAGAAGAACAAGAAAACCGTGTTACCGGATGATCGTCTTCCGACCATCGATGATATACAATCCCGGTTTCAGGTTGTCCGTCGACAGTTTCCGGCCACGAAGATCATAGGCCACACCTGACCTCGATGGAGACGACTTATCAACGTCTACAATACCTGTAGCAACGAAAGACTTTGCCTGAATAGTCAGTGTTCCCAGCACGAAGTCAGCATTCTTCGTTGCACCGGCATAGAAGACGATGACGTAGTCGCCCCTCTCAGGGATGTCGAACTCGAAGGTCTGCTGGGTAACACCCGTAAAGCTATTACCCACCTTGTTACCGATGTTAACCGTGGGGGTATACGTCTGCGAAGCCACCTCCACGCCGCCCGTCGTCTCAACAGCGACGGTCACCGGTGTGAACGAGGGCTGATTCCAGTTGCATACCTTATACTTGATAATGTAATGTCCGGTATGCAGCGTCAGCGCAGAACGGCCTTCCTTAGTTCCGAATTTAGCCCAAGCGGCTTTCTCCTTGCCCGTCGTATTCTGGACAAGCAGACCATACTGGAAGGCACGGACGGAATTGGTAAAACGCAGGAGGCGGCAGCCACTCGTTACCGGGAAGATGCTGGGAGTGCGCTTCGTCTGGCCGTTGCTGACATACCAGTTCTGGGGCACGGTGCCTTCGGTCTTGAACGTCGTACTCAGCGTGTAGGTACCTTGCGACTGAACATTGTTGACCAAACAGGTGTATGACGACCGCTTGCCATTCTCGGCAATCACCTCGGCACGCAGGCTGTGTTTGCCGACAGCTGGTGCTGCTACTGTCACCTCATAAGGCGAGGTTTTGACCGAGTCAATCAGCTTCTTGCCATCATAGAACACCACCTTCGCAACTTTGCTGTTAGGGGCTTTGGCCGTGGCCTTGACGGCGATGTCGGGGAACGACACCTCCGCTTTCGGTGCCATGCAGAGGTGAGTGGTCTCGCCTGTAGGTGCCGTGATACGTGTCGTAGGCATGTTCAGGGAGAAACGCTTGCAGAAGCTCCAGATGAGGTGACGATTCTGCTCCATGGGCCAGTGGCCACCGTTATTATAAGAATAGAGCCACACCTCGCCACCGTTCGTTCCACCTGTCCATTTCTCCAGGTCGCCGTCGAACCAGCTGCTGCTGATGGGCTTGTAGCCGGTCGTCTTGGTGTAACTGGTATGCTTGTCGTGTTTGGCGTAGTTCTCTATATAGGAATGAATGCCAAACTGCTCGTATTTGAACGAATCGTCGGCGTATGCGATGACCTCCAGAAGGTTAACGGGTTTATTGCAGCTCGTCCACGGCGTAGCGTCCTGCATGATGCCGCTGGTGGGCGCAAAGGCTGCAATCTTGCTCTGCATGTTGCCAATGCAATGGTGGAGAAGCATCGAACCCATGGAGAAGCCCGTCCAATAGACACGCTCACGGTCGATATTGTAACGAGAAACCATCTCGTCAATGGCCTTGATGACAAAGGTCTGGTCGTTAGTTCCCCATATATCCCAGGTGCTGCCGTCGCTGCGGAGGTATGTCACGACGAATTTTGCCGTGTCAATCATCTCATACATTTTGTCGGCGCCATACTGGTATTCCGGATTCTGATTCATACCATGCGTCACGATGAACAGCGGCGACTTCTCCGGGAACGTGTTCGGCGTGAACACCACCATGTTCCTGTTCTTGCCATTGACAGGGATGTCGATAGACAGTTTCTTGTAAGCATTAGCCTGCGATGTCACGAAGAGGACAAGCAGCGATAGCAGTAATAAACGTTTCATGACTGAATTAATAATAACAACTACTGACTTAGGTTTTTGGTTTATCTCACAATTCGGCTGCAAAGGTACGGATAAGCATACAAAAAGCAAAGGAAAATCTGTTTATTTTTTGCATTTCCCTCGTTTTTTCGTAACTCTGGCTTCGCCGAAGTTACTGTCACTCGGAAGAAAAAGAAAATGTGATTTTCTTTGTTCTTCTCTCGCTTTTTCGTAACTTTGCGGTCATTCGACCGCGAAGATACTCCGTCTCGGCAAAAAAAGAAACGAGTTTCTTTGTTTTGCGCTCGACTTTTCGTATCTTTGCAGCGCCTAAAGCAAAATTAAACCTACCAAAGAAAACCTGTAATGAAGAATTTTAAGTTAAAGTCCCCGATTGTGGTCCTTGCGCTTCTGGCTGCCGCTGTGTCGATGTTTTCATGTAGCAGCGACAAGAAAAACCGCGATTATGGCAGATCATCGGCCGACTCACTACTCTACCTGGCCTCAACCACCCACAACTGGGAATGGGAAGCCAAGCTTGCCGACAGTCTACTGGCTACTGGCGACATCTCAGTCTGGAAGGCCGCTATTGCCAACGATGAGGCAAGCATCGCCACCGGCGACATGCAGAAAAGCGTTGAGATGCTGAGAGCGTCGCTCAAGGAGACTCCGAAGAACGATCAGGACACGCTGCTATACTACGTCTGCGCTTCTTATCTGGCAAACTATCTGTGGATGCAGGAGCATATAGAAGAGGCGCTGCAACTGGCACTCAAGTCGCTGGATCCAGTGAAGAAGATTTGTGATGACGAGAGGTACAACGTATCGGGCTACGACCTGCTGATGACACTCTATCAGGTTATTTCGCAGTCGCAGGCTTTAATTGGAATGGAAGAGGAAGCAGGCAAGACGTTCGATGCCAGTTATGTCTATGCAGTGAAATACACGAAGGTGTGGGACTCGCCTGTTTCCGTAAGGATGGCTTTTATCCTTGCCAACAACACGTTGATGCGCTATATTGAGCAGAGGGACAAAGAGGGGGCTCGGCGGTGGATAAGCCGTCAGGACTCGCTGATGCAGGAATACTTTAAGCGTCCCGATGCCGAAGAAGACTTGAAAGACCGTCTTGCGGCAATCGATGCCTTCAGTCACGCCAGGTATGCTCTCCTTGCTGACAATACTCAGGAAGCCAACGAAGCCTATGAACGTTTTCTGCAGACGGACTACGCCAAGACAGACGAAGGAAAGCTTGAAGCAGCCACATACCTGAAGGAGGCTGGCCGATGGGCTGAGGCAGCCGATGCCGCAGTCTGTATGGAACAGGTTTTTGACAATCGCGGAAATGGAATTACGCTCGACTATCTCAGCCGTCTTGGTGAGAAATACGTCATCAACTATAAGGCCGGCCGCATTGACTCTGCGCTGAAGGTCGCCAACTTTATCTTCGAGAACCTCGACTCAACCATCATCAAACAGAAACGGAGTAGTGCCACCGAGATGGCCACCGTCTATGAGACGCAGAAGAAGGATGCCGAGATAGCCCAGAAGCAGCGCGAACTGCTTCAGGAGCGCATCATCGCCCTTATCGTTGCGATGGTACTGCTCACCATCTTCTTCATCATCTACACCATGGTGCGTCGCCGTTCTGCCGCCCGTATCGCTGAGATGAAGGCCGCCCAGGAGCGTATTGAGAGCGAGCTGCGCATTGCCCGCGACATACAGATGTCGATGGTTCCCAGCCAGTTCCCAGACTACGAGGGTCTCGACATGTTTGCCTCGATGACACCTGCAAAGGAGGTTGGCGGCGACCTTTACGGTTACGTGCTTCTGGGCGACATGCTCTACTTTGCCGTCGGCGACGTTAGTGGCAAGGGCGTTCCCGCTTCGCTGTTCATGGCCCAGGCCACACGATTGTTCCGCACCTTGGCAGTCCAGAAGATGATGCCGGCAGAGATATGCTCCCGGATGAACGAAGCCCTGAGCGGCGACGACAACGAGAGCGGCATGTTCGTTACCTTCTTCCTGGGACTTGTCGACCTGAAGACCGGACATCTCGACTTCTGCAACGCCGGCCACAATGCTCCCGTCATAGGATGTGGCGACTCCGGCGCCGACTTCCTCCAGATGAAGCCCAATGCCCCCATCGGCCTCTGGCCCGGTTTGGAATACGAGGGCGAGGAGATTGACAGCATTAAGGGCCGACCGCTCTTCATCTATACCGACGGTCTCAACGAAGCCGAGAACAGCCAGCTTGAGCAGTTCGGCGACGAACGCCTGCTGGAGATGCTCAGAAACAGCAGTTCCGCATCGGCACAGCAGTTCGTCGAGACTCTGAAAGCCGAGGTTGAGAAGCATCGCAACGGTGCCGAGCCCAATGACGACCTCACCATGATGTGCGTGATAGTAAAATGAACAAAAAAACACCTGTAAACAATGATAAATAGGAAGCACATACTGATAGGACTGCTGTGCGCCGTGTCGCTGACTGCGACGGCACAGAGCCTGCTCTACCCGAAACATTTCGACCTGCAGGAGGTGACGCTCATGGACGGCCCGATGAAGACGGCCATGGACAAGAACATCGAGCTGCTGATGCAGTACGATGCCGACCGTCTGCTAACACCCTTCGTCAGACAGGCTGGTCTCTCGGCGACCACCGACAAGACGAGTCCCTACTACCGCTGGGAGTCGAAGCATCCGAACTTCCCGAACTGGGGTGGCGATGCTGGCTTCGACCTGAGCGGCCACGTTGGCGGCCACTACGTGTCGGCACTGGCACTGGCCTATGCCGCCAGCCACGACGAGGACCAGCGCACGAAGCTGAAGGAGCGACTGGACTATATGCTCAAGGTGATGAAGGACTGTCAGGACCAGTACGACCAGAACACCGAGGGGCTCTACGGCTTCATCGGCGGACAGCCCATCAACGACTCGTGGAAGGCGCTATACAAAGGCGACCTGTCGAAGATTCAGGGCAACTGGGGCTGGGTGCCTTTCTACTGCCAGCACAAGATCCTGGCTGGTCTGCTCGATGCCTATGTCTACGGGGGCAGCGATGTGGCCAAGGAGCTGTTCCGCAAGCTCAGCGACTGGAGTGTCAACGTGGTGGCCAAGGTCAGCGACAGCGACTTCGAGGGCTTCCTCAACTGTGAGCACGGCGGCATGAACGAGTCGATGCTCGATGCCTACCAGCTCTTCGGTGAGACGAAATACCTCACCGCCGCGAAGAAGTACACCCACAAGGCCATGCTCAACGGTATGCAGACGCTCAACAAGACCTTCCTCGACGGCAAGCACGCCAACACGCAGGTGCCGAAGTTCATCGGCATGGAGCGTATCTACGAGCAGAGCAGTACGCTGAACAGCTACCGCAAGGCAGCCGAGAACTTCTGGACAGACGTAGCCCAGAACCGCACCGTCTGCATCGGCGGCAACTCGGTAGGCGAGCACTTCCTCTCCGTGCAGAACTCCAACCGCTATATCGACCAGCTGGACGGCCCGGAGTCGTGCAACTCAAACAACATGCTGAAACTCTCGGAGATGCTGGCCGACCGCACGGGCGATGCCAAGTACGTGGACTTCTACGAACAGACCATGTGGAACCACATCCTGTCGACACAAGACCCTGAGACTGGCGGCTACGTCTACTTCACCACCCTGCGTCCGCAGGGCTACCGCATCTACTCAACGGTGAACCAAGGCATGTGGTGCTGCGTGGGTACAGGTATGGAGAACCACTCGAAATACGGTCATTTTATCTACTCCCACGACGGCAGCAATACGCTCTACGTGAACCTCTTCACACCCTCTATACTCACCAGCAACGACTTTATAGTCAAGCAGGAGACGAAGTTCCCCGAGGAGCCGACGACACGCCTCATCATCGGCAAGGCCGGACACTACACCGTTGCCATTCGCCACCCGGCCTGGGCAGGCCAGGGCTTCGACTGGTCTGTCAATGGCGAGAAGATAGCACACAACGTAGAACAGGGCAAGGCCTACTACGTAGAAGAGACTCGCGACTGGCAAGTGGGCGACATCATCACCGTCAGCCTGCCCATGGAGCTGCGCTACGAAGCGTGCCCCAACTACACGGACTACATCGCCTTCAAGTATGGTCCCATACTGCTGGCTGCTGCAACCTCTGACGGCGAGAAACTACAGAACGAGTATGCCGGTGCCGGACGCATGGACCACGCCCCTGGCTCCAGGGCTTCAACGAAGAAACTGACGTCAGCCCCCATGCTCATCGGCGAGCGCAAGGACGTGCTCAGCCGCATTGAGCGTCTGCGCTGCGACGGCGACCGCTGCGAGGGACTGCGCTTCACGATAGACGTCAGCCGACCCGGCATCGACAGCTATCAGTGGACGACACTCACGCTACAGCCCTTCTACCAGATTCATCACCAGCGCTACGCCTGCTACTGGTACCAGCAGACAGAGGAGAACTTCAGGAACAGCACGATGGCGGCCGATGAGAACGCTGCCGCAGCGCTGGCTGCCCGCACGCTGGACTTCGTGGCTCCCGGTGAGCAGCAGAGCGAGGCCGGCCACGAGGCCAAATACAGCAGCGGTTCCAGCAAGGGCAACTACAACGGCGAAAGTTACCGCGACGCTCAGGCCGGCGGCTACGTGCAGTACACACTGGCCAACCCCACAGGCGTCAAGGACAGCCTAAGCGTCATGCTGCGCTTCACCACTGCCGACAAGGGACGCAAGGGCACGCTGACGGTCGACGGCACGAAGATTGCCGACATCACCATACCCGACAAAGTAGACAATGCCGAGAATGGTTTCTACAACATAGAATACGCCATACCAGCAGCACTGGCCGTCAACAAGGACGGATCAGCCAAGGAGAAGTTTGTCGTACGTCTGTCGGCCTCGTCAACAACGTTGATGCCAGGTCTCTACTACATGCGACTGATGAGCAGCTACGACCCCAACGCCGGCCACTACCGTTTCGTGGCAACAGAATGGACGACAGGCGATGCCAACCGCGTCAGCGCGTCGAACATCACTTACGATAAGGTCAAAAACATCATCCACGTCAACGCCGGCACTGGCGCCAACAACGTGGCGCTGATGCTCAACTACAGCCGACTGGACTACGTCATCAACAAATCGCAGAAGATGCTGGTGGTCCGCGGCACCAATCTAAAGACTGGCAGCGGCGCCAGCTACCTGTGGTGGCTTAACGGCACGAACAAGGGCTCGCAGGTAGCACCGACCACCGTCAGGGAGGTCACCGTCAACGGGCAGAAGCAGCAGGTCATTGTCTGGGACATGACCACCAGCAACCTCTACGACAATTTCTCGGGCGACCATCCCTCCGTCTGTCTGGGACAGACCATCTTCGGACTGACCTCGACAACAGGCAAAAGCGACATCTACGACATCTGTTTCGTTGAGAACATCAACGACTATATTGAAACAGCGACAGCCGTCAGCACCGCCAGCGCCCTACCGCAGACCACAGCCAACGTCTATTATACGCTCAGCGGCATGAGAGTCAGCCATCCGGGCAAAGGTGTCTACATCAGTAACGGATATAAAATCACCAAATAGCAACCATCAACAACAAAAATTATGAAGAAACTGATGACTATCATACTGGCCCTGGTGCTCAGCGTAGCCGCAGGTGCCCAAAACGCGAAGACACTCTATGAGGAGGGAAAGGCTTTCTATGATGCCGAACAGTACGACAAGGCTGTACCCAAACTGCGCGCAGCCGCCGACAAGGGGCACCGCAAGGCCCAGTACCGGCTGGGTATGTGCTACAAGGAAGGCTACAGTGTCGAGAAAGACCGTAAGAAGGCTTTCGACCTGTTCTTGAAGTCGGCCAAACAGGACTACGCCAAGGCGCAGTATCAGTTGGGACGTGCCTACCTGAAAGGCAAGGGTGTTGCTGCCGACCAGACAAAGGCGAAGACATGGCTGAAGAAAGCCGTCAACGACGAGAAGCACGGCAAGGAGATACTCGACAAAATACGCAAGAAAGCCGCCGAGGGCGACGAGGACGCCAAGACCATGCTGGCTCTCCTCGGCAAGAAGTAGCTATCCTCGCTACTCCTTTTTCTCTTCTATCTCCTCTTTCCTCATTCCTACTTCCTCATTCCTCGTTTTAATGACGTACTTCTGGTAGTAGTTGATGAGTAGCGTTGTCATCGGCAGGGCGATAATCATGCCAAGGATGCCAAGCAGCGATCCCCAGATGCTAAGCGACAGCAGGATGATGGCAGAATTCAGCCCCGTCACATGTCCCATAATCTTCGGCGTCAGAATCGTGTCCTGAATGATTTGTACCACGGCAAAGACTATCAGCGCCATAAGCATAATAATCCAAAAGCTCTGGCCCGTGTCCGCCGCCTTAACGATGGCCAAAATAATAGTCGGAATGAAGCCCACGAGCTGTAGATAGGGAACCATGTTCAGCAAACCGATGAACAGTCCCAGTCCGATGGCCATAGGGAAGCCGATGATGAGGAAGCCTATGGAAAAGAGGATACCTACACAGAGAGCCACGACAGCCTGACCGCGGAAGTACTTATTCATACCTTCTTCGACATCGGCCACCAGGCGCTGTGCAAACGAACGATAGCGGAGCGGCAGCAACTGCGCCCATCCGCCAGTAAGTTCCTCGTAGTCAAGGAGAATGAAGAGTGTATAGAGCAACACCATCGTGAGCGTAAAGACACTCGAAACGATGCTCAGGCTCTGCGCGATGACTGCCCATACCCTTGGTATTGTCTCCTTCACAGTGTCGATGAAGCCGTCCTGTGTCACCAGTTTCTTCACATGTTCGATGTCGATGTTGTCATGGATATACTGCTGCAGCAACCGCGGAATGTTGCTCATGGTCTCGTCCGTCTGCACATAGTTGATGATGAGACTGGCCACGCGCCCACCCTCTTCTATCATCGGCGGAATCATCAGCCAAAAGACACCTGCCAGCACAGCTCCAGTCACCAAGAAGGCACTGAGGATGGCAAGTATGCGGTATTTCATGCGGCAGCGATATTGGAAGAACCTGACCAGCGGAAACAGCAGGTAGGCAACCAGCCACGCCAGGAAAAACGGCACAAGCACACTGCTCAGCCGGTTGAGCAACATGACAATACCTACAACAATAGCTGCTGCCAGAACACCGCGAATAAAGGTGTCGAATGTAATCTGTTTGCGTTCCATAACGGTTGCAAAAATACTATTTTTCCGCAGAAAACGCTCCTTCTTTAACTTCTTTAACTTCTTTATCTTCTCTAACTTCGTTAACTTCCCCAAAAAAGTAGTACCTTTGCAGCGAATATGAGCGTAACAGAAATCATCAACAAACATACACGCGACAGGCAGTTCTCGTTCGAGGTGCTGCCGCCGCTGAAAGGAACGGGAACAGACCGGCTGTTTGCCGACATCGACAAGCTGGCAGCTCTGGAGCCCGCCTTCATCAACATCACGACACACCACTCGGAGTATGTCTACCGGGAACTGCCGGGCGGACAGTTTGAACGAAGACGCGTCAGACGGCGCCCCGGTACCATCGCCATAGCAGCGGCCATCCAGCAGCGCTACCATATTCCCGTGCAGCCGCACGTCATCTGCAGCGGCGCCACCATCGAGGATATTGAATACGAGTTGTTGGACCTGCAGTTTCTCGGCATCCACGACCTGTTGCTGCTGCGTGGTGACAAGGCGAAAGAGGACAGCCGCTTCACACCGACACCGGGCGGACATGCCCATACCACGGAACTGATGAAGCAGGTCGTGCGTTTCAATGAGGGATTCTTTGCCGACGGCACGCCTATCAAGAACCCTGGACGGCCGTTTGACTTCGGCGTAGCCTGCTACCCCGAGAAGCACGAAGAAGCGCCCAACATGGAGCGCGACATGCTGTACCTGAAAGAAAAGCAGGAACTCGGTGCACAATATGCCGTAACACAGCTGTTCTTTGATAACGAGAAGTATTTCGCCTTCGTGGAGCGTGCCCGCCAGATGGGCATCACCATTCCCATCATCCCCGGCATCAAGCCAATGGCGAAGCTCTCGCAGCTGACGGTCGTTCCCAAGACGTTCCACTGCGACATTCCCGAGGCACTGGCCCGCGAGATTGTGAAGTGCAAGACCGATGAGGACGCACGCCAACTGGGCATTGAGTGGACCACGGCACAGTGCCAGGAACTCTATCGCCACGGTGTAGACAACATTCACTTCTATACGGTCTCTGCCGTCGACTCGGTGGTGGAGGTCGTCAGACGGCTCAGGAAATGACATTCAACGAGGTGATAGGACAAGAGGAAGTGCGCGACCGGCTACTGCAGCTGGTCAGCGAGGAACGGCTGCCTCATGCGCTCATGCTCTGCGGACCGCAGGGCGTTGGCAAGAAGGCCTTAGCCGTCAGTTTCGCCTGCTATCTGCTCAGTCTTAAAGACTCTAAGGACCTTAAGGACTCTAAAGACTTTAACGAGTCAGCCATGCTGCGCAACCTTGAGCACCCCGACCTGCACTTCACCTACCCCACCATCAAGTTGCCGTCGATGAGCAGCGACCACAAACCCGTCAGCGAGGACTTCGCAAGCGAGTGGCACGACCTGATGATGGATGGTCCCTACTTCACCATGGACGAATGGATGACGGCTATGGGCGGCGAGAATCAGCAGGCCATTATCACCGCCGGCGAGAGCGATAGCTTGGTACACAAACTGAGTCTGAAGTCAAGCCAAGGCGGTTACAAGGTCAGCGTCATCTGGCTCCCAGAGCGCATGAACAGCGAGTGTGCCAACAAACTGCTGAAACTCATCGAGGAACCGCCACAGCAGACGGTGTTCATCATGATTTGTGAAGAGCCCGACCGACTGCTGGAGACCATCAGGAGCCGCGTGCAACGGATAGACGTTAAGAAATTGCCCGCCGAGACCATTGCCAAGGCACTACAGGAGCGCCGGGGCGTCAGCGAAGAGGCGGCACGACGCATCAGCCGACTGGCCAACGGCTCATGGCTCAATGCCCTACAGGAGTTGCAGGTAGGTACAGAGAACGAGCAGTTTTTCGACCTCTTTATCTCACTGATGCGCTTGGCCTATCAGCGACGCGTACGTGACCTGAAAAAGTGGAGCGACACGATGGCTACCTTTGGACGTGAGAAACAGAAGCGCTTCCTAAGCTTCTTCCTCCACATGGTGCGCGAGAACTTCATGTTTAACTTCCAGGAGGCGGACATCTGCTACATGACACAGAAGGAGGAGGACTTCGCCAAGAACTTCGCACGGTTCATCAATGAGGCCAACGTGCTGCCCATCAGCGACCTGGCCAACCGTGCCATTCGCGATATTGGACAGAATGCCAATGCGAAGATCGTATTCTTCGACTTCGCACTCAATATGATAGTACTTTTAATTCAGAAATAAATGGAAAAGGAACACAAAATAAGAACAGGTTGTGACAGAGGCCTCTGCGCTGCCGCCATCGGCCGACAGGACCGTCAGCTGAACACCTACGACTGGCTGGCCGACGTGCCAGGTAACGCCGAGAGCACAGACTTGGTGGAAGTGCAGTTCAAGCATACCCGCAAGGGCTACTATCACAATGTCAACAACCTACCGCTGAAAAAGGGTGACATCGTGGCTGTAGAGGCTAATCCCGGGCACGACATCGGCGTCGTCACTCTGACAGGAAGGCTGGTAAAGTTGCAAATCAAGAAGGCGAACCTGAAATCGGCCGATGACATCAAACGCATCTACCGTCTGGCACGCGATATTGACATGGAGAAGTTCCGCGAGGCCAAGGCACGCGAGCACGAGACCATGATTGAGAGCCGCGAGATTGCCAAGGGACTGGGGTTGCAAATGAAAATCGGCGACGTAGAGTACCAGGGCGATGGGCAGAAAGCTATCTTCTACTATATTGCCGACGAGCGTGTCGACTTCCGACAGCTGATCAAGGATCTTGCCGCCGCCTTCCACGTGCGTATCGAGATGAAGCAGATTGGTGCCCGACAAGAGGCCGGCCGCATTGGCGGTACTGGTCCCTGCGGCCGTGAGCTATGCTGCGCCACCTGGATGAAAAACTTCGTCTCAGTATCGACCAACGCAGCCCGTTTCCAAGACATGTCACTAAACCCACAAAAGCTGGCCGGCATGTGCGCCAAGCTGAAATGCTGTCTGAACTACGAGGTGGACGACTACATTGAGGCTGGTCGACGACTCCCCAGCCGCGAGGTAATGCTACAGACGCTGGATGCCGACTACTACCTCTTCAAGAGCGACATCTTGGCTGGCATGGTCACCTACTCTACCGACAAGAATATTGCAGCCAATCTTGAGACCATCACCGCTGAACGGGCTCGTCAGGTCATCGATATGAACCGTCGCGGCGAGAAGCCTGAGTCGCTGCACGAAGGTGGTAAGCCAAAGCCCCAGAAGACGACTGTCGACCTAGCTGGCGGCGACATCAGCCGATTTGACAAAGCCAAGAAGAAGAAAAAGAAGAAAAAGCCTCGCGACAATCACGAGGACAAGGCTGACAATAAGGCTCCACGGAAGAATGAGACACCTCAACCGTAGACTGCTGACGGCGCTGCTGATGGTGGCGGCTGTCATGATGGCGGCCTGCAACCGCACGACGGTCTATCACCACTATGAACCAACTTCTCCAACTGGTTGGGAGAAGGACGACACACTTTTCTTCTATGTGCCTCGTGCACAATGCGAGGGGGTACTGCATGAGGAGGTAGAGCTGCGCACCAACAGCAGCTACCCCTATATGGGTCTAAGCCTCGTCGTCAGACAGACGGTCTTTCCAAGCGGTGTCTCACGCACAGACACGCTCAACTGCAGCCTCGTTGACGAATCAGGCGCCGTCAAGGGTCAGGGGGTTAGCCTTTTCCAATATCATTTCCACCTGACAGACCTCAGCCTCAGCGAAGGAGACTCTGTCTCCATTGCCATTCGTCACAACATGAGACGGGAGATACTGCCTGGCATCGCCGACATCGGCATTTGCCTGACGAGATATCATTAAGACCGGACTAGATTGCGTCCGGCGTCAATGCGCAAGAAGATAAACAGCAACAGCGTAAAGCCCCACAGCGACGAGCCTCCGTAGCTGAAGAAAGGCAACGGGATGCCGATGACAGGCGTTAAACCGAGAACCATGCCGACATTGATGAAGACATGGAACAGGAAAATGCTGAGCACACAATAGCCATAGACACGCCCGAAGCGATAAGGCTGACGCTCAGACAAATGAATGAGTCGCAGGATAAGAGCCAGGAAAAGCAGCAGGACGCCAGCCGAGCCGACGAATCCCTCTTCCTCGCCGACGGTACAGAAGATAAAGTCGGTATCCTGCTCAGGCACATACTTCAGCTTGGTTTGGGTACCATTGAGGAAACCCTTGCCTTCAAGACCACCCGAACCGATGGCTATCTCACTCTGATGAACATTATAACCGGCACCCTTGAGGTCTTCCTCCAATCCCAGCAACACGTTGATACGCGTACGCTGATGGGGCTGCAGGACGTTGTTCAGGCCATAGTCGGCCAGATTGAAGAACAACATGGAGCCAAGGGCAAACAGCGCAATCCAGTAATAGCTGCGCAGGCGGGTGCCCAGACCTTGCCATATCAGATAGCCAATCAGCAGCGCCCCAAGCACTATCTGTATCCAAACCACGTCAAAGGGGATGACGTAGACTGAGAACAGCAACGCGGCCAACGTCACGCCGACACAGGAGAGAAGGATGCGCCAGGCGTCACGACGGTCATGGCTGTAGACATAGACCATGACAGACGAGAAAATCTGTATCATTAAGAGGACGGCGAACTTACCCACCGACGTGGGTGTGCCGAGCAGCATCACGTCTTGATAGCGGATGCCAACGACGAAGTAGACCACCATGGCCACGGCGGTGAAAAGAACGCTACCGGGCATTCCCTCACGATAGAACATCAGGAAGAACGACAGATAAACCAATGCCGAGCCCGTCTCTCGCTGTAGGACAATGAAGAGCATGGGTACGAGGATGATAGCCAGCGACACACCGAAATGCTTCCACTTATGGATGTCATAGCCATAGATACTCATAAACTTTGACAAGGCCAGGGCGGTTGCGAACTTGGCAAACTCAGCCGGTTGCAGACGCAGGGGACCAAGCACCAGCCACGAGCGCGAGCCCTTGATGGTATGGGGATTAAAGATTGTAGCAAAGAGGAGTATCAGCAATACAGCATATATAATGTACGCGAACATATCATAAAAACGGTCGTCGAGCAGCAGCAGCACCAGGCCAAGCAGCAGCGACGTGCCTATCCACACAATCTGCATACCCGAGCGCGTGGACAGCGAGAAGATGTCGGTGTCGCCATAGGTGTAGCTGGCGCCGCAGACGCTGAGCCAACCGAATACCAGCAGGGCGATGTAGATGAGAATCGTCCAGTAGTCAATAGAACGCAGCACGCTGGGCTGTTTATCTGTCGTGTGAGCCATAGCTGATAACTCTGTGTGAGAACTCCTCGGCCTTCTTCTCTGAAGCCTCGGAAAGATGTCCGTGAATATACTGTTCCATGATAAGGCCGCCAAGAGGCACGCCATAGTCGGCACCCCAGCCACCGTTTTCGACATAGACGGCAACGGCAATCTTAGGATTGTCCATCGGCGCGAAGCCCATGAAGACAGAGTGGTCGCGACCGCGGTTCTGTGCCGTACCTGTCTTGCCGCAAGCCATAAAGTCATAACGTGCCAATGCCTTGCACGTGCCGCCCGTGGCCGATGCTCTCATGCCCGCCACGACATAGTCGTAGCATCGTTTCGACGCCTTGGAATAGTGCTTACGGGTGAAGGTGGTGTCGAGGGATTCGTCCTGCACCTTACGGACGACATGGGGCACATAGAAGTAGCCGCGATTGGCAATGGTAGCGCCGAGGTTGGCTATCTGCAGCGGTGTGGCATTGACCTCGCCCTGGCCGATGGCTATGGATATGATGGTCAATCCGTTCCACGAACCTTTATAGGCTTTGTCGTAGAACTGCGCATTGGGAATAAGGCCACGTTTCTCGCCAGGCAGGTCGACACCCAGGCGATAGCCGAAGCCCATGGACACCATATAGTCGCGCCAAGTGTTCATAGCATTCTGGACGGAGCCATACTTCTGGCGGGCGCCAATCATGTGGTAGAGTCCCCAGCAGAAGTAACCGTTACAGGACGTTGACAACGCGGGCACCAGAGCCAGCGGCGCGGCATGGCCGTGACAGCCTACATGGAGTCCCTTGAAGTTAAAACCGTGAGAACAGGGATACTGCGTCGTGGGCGTGATGATGCCCTCGCTCATGAACGTCAGGCCTTGGGTGGTCTTGAACGTGGAGCCTGGGGGATACTGTCCCATGATACTGCGGTTAAGCAGGGGTTTCCACACGTTACGGCTCAGTTCCAAGTGGTTCTTTGAGCGCTGCCGCCCTACCATGCGACGCGGATCGTAGGTGGGCGATGAGACCATACAGAGGATTTCGCCCGTAGAAGGCTCAATGGCAACGATACTACCTATCTTGTTACGCATCAGTCGTTCACCCAGCGCCTGCAGCTTATAGTCAATGGAGAGCGTCAGGTTCTTGCCTGGCTTGGGACGGCGGTCCAACTCGCCGTTCTTGTAGCGTCCCTGGATTCGGCCATGGGCATCACGCAGCAGTATCTGAACACCTTTCTCGCCGCGGAGCTGCTTCTCGTAACTACGCTCCACGCCAAGCTTGCCGATATAGTCGCCCGGCTGATAGTAGTCATCGTTCTCGATATCTGCGGGAGACACCTCGGCGACATCGCCCAGAACGTGAGCAGCAATGGGGTACTGATACTGGCGGATGCTACGCCGCTGGACATAGAAGCCCGGGAAGCGGAACATTTTCTCCTGAAAGATGCTGAAGTCGCGGTCGCTGAGCTGACTCATGAAGAGCTGCTGGGTAAAGCGCGAATAGCCCGGATTGCGCGAACGGTCCTTGATGGTGGCCATACGCTGGTCGAACTCCTCACGGCTGATGCCGATAGCCTGACAGAATGCCATTGTGTCAAGACGGTCTTTCGTCTCGTTGATGACAACCATGATATCATAAGATGGCTGGTTGAAGACCATCAGCTTGCCGTGACGGTCGGTGATGACGCCACGCGACGGATAGTCAATCTTCTTCAGGAAGGCATTGGAGTCGGCACTCTTCTTATAGTCGTCGCTGGTCACCTGAAGCATGAACAGACGGATGATGTAGACCACGACAATAAGCGTAGCCACTCCGCCAATGACATAGCGGCGGTTCTCAGGTCCGTAGTCTTTCATGATTTGCGCACGCTCTCAAGAGCCATCAACAACACCAGGGTCAGCACCGCACTTCCCACGACACACAGCACCCACAAGCGCCAGTCGACAAAGGAGAACATCTCCAGCGTGTAGAACGCCAGGCAATGGATGAAAGTCAGAATAGCTGCCAGCACCAGGAACTTCATGCGTCCCATCCCTGCTACCGACACCTTCAGGTTCGGCGCAGCTTCACGCGGCAGGAAGAGTTCAACGAGATAGGGCTGCAGCAGGCCTACAAACGTCAGGGCACCAGCCGCAGCACCGGGTGTATTTGAGAGGAGGTCGACCGTCAGGCCCAGCACAAAGCTCCATAGCAAGGTGGCCCAGCGTGGATAGCCTCGGGGTATGGCAATGACGAAGTAGACATACAGCAGGGGCATGGCACAACCGAAGAGCCTGATGTGGTTGAACACCAGTGCCTGTGCCAGACTCAGCACCACGAGCATCGCCAGTCGACGAAGTGTGTCAATAGCCGTCATTGTCAGTTAGGTTTCATTGTCAAGGAGTCCTGTACCTGTTCTTGGAGGCGCGAACGCTCAGCTATACTCTTGTCGCCAATCACGCAGACATCGCGCAGGCAGGCGAAGTCGGTGGTCAGCCGTACTTTCAGTCTGTAGCTCAGACCGTCGGCCGAATTATAGATGGTCTCTATCCGTCCTACCAGCACACCCTTGGGGAAGATGGCCGAATAGCCGCTCGTTTCGACCCAGTCGCCGCGTTTGAAGCGGGCATGGCGCGGCACGTCCTCAAGGTAAGCCACGGTAGGGTCGCCGCCATACCAGCGCAAATAGCCGAAATAGCCGCGACCACGAATGCTGCAGCTGATATGCGAGGAACTCGTGTTCAGTACGGGAATCACCACCGCATAGTGGTCGCTGACCATATAAACGACGCCCACGATGCCGTTGCCGCTGGCAACACCCATGTCGCGCTCCACGCCGTCCACGCGTCCACGGTCTATCGTGATGAGGTTGTCGGCACGGTCGACGCTATTGCTGACGACCTTGGCTGGGATCAGGTGATACTGGCTTAGGAACTGCAGTTCCTGGCGCTGAAGGACGGTGGTGTCCTGTGTCAGCTCGCCGTAAAGGCGACGCAACTGGTCGACCTGACGTTCCAGGTAGAAGTTACGTAGCGTCAGCTCTTCGTTCAGACGAGTCAGCGAGAAGAAAGAGCGCACAGAGGCATCCGCCTCGTAGACGCGCCCCACGACATAGTTGGCCGAAGAAAACCACACGCTCCCCTGATAGCTGTTGTAACGAAACAGCAGCACACCACAAATCACCTCCAGCGCAACGAAGAGCAAAAAGTGATGATATCTTACAAGGAAATCCAGCAGATTCCTCACACCCTCTGATTCCTGATGTACTTTACTCCTGGAGTCTATTACCTCATGAGGAACGAGAAACGGTCGACGTTCTTCAGGGCAATGCCAGCGCCGCGGGCCACACAATGCAACGGATCTTCGGCCACAATGAACGGGATGCTAATCTTGTCCGTCAAGCGCTTGGCCAGACCACGCAACAGGGCGCCGCCACCCGTGAGGTAGATGCCGTTCTTCACGATGTCGGCATACAGCTCAGGCGGTGTATTCTCCAAAGCGGCCAGCACGGCAGCCTCGATGCGTGCCACCGTCTTGTCAATGCAATGGGCTATCTCCTGATAGCAGACGGGCACCTCCATGGGCAGCGCCGTGATACGGTTAGGTCCGTGGACAATGTAGTCCTCAGGAGCCTCGTCGCCAAGGTCGGTCAGGGCCGAGCCGACGCTAATCTTGATGCGTTCAGCCATACGCTCGCTCACCTTGACGTTGTGCTGACGATACATATATTCCTGAATATCGGTATTCAAGTCGTCGCCTGCCACCTTGATGCTGGTGTTGGCCACGATACCTCCGAGCGAGATAACGGCAATCTCTGTCGTACCGCCACCGATATCGACAATCATGTTGCCCTCAGGAGCCTCGACATCAATGCCGATACCAATGGCTGCGGCCATCGGCTCGAAAATCAGGTAGACATCGCGACCATCAGCGTGCTCGGCAGAGTCGCGCACGGCGCGCAGCTCCACCTCGGTAGAACCCGACGGCACACCAATCACCATGCGCAGCGAAGTGTTGAACAGCCGCGATCCCGTATGAACCATCTTGATGAGTCCGCGCATCATCTGCTCGCAGGCAGAGAAGTCGGCTATCACGCCGTCGCGAAGCGGACGGATGGTGCGTATATTGTCGTGTGTCTTCTCGTACATCATCTTCGCCTTCTCGCCTACGGCAATCATCTTGTCGGTGCGGCGGTCAAGGGCGACGACTGACGGCTCGTCAACCACTATCTTGTCATCGCTGATGATAATGGTGTTGGCCGTTCCCAGGTCCATAGCTATCTCCTGGACGAAACTGAAAAATCCCATTCTAATTTACAATTTGACAATTTACTATTTACTATTTTGCAAACCAGCTGTGAATGGCGGTGTCGTAGTGTGAGCTGACGCCAAAGGCGCGGGTAGCGAACATACGGCGCTGCTCCAGCGACGTCTCGGCGCCCTGCTTGTTCAGGATTTCGGTCAGCACGCCGTACTCAGCCTTCGAAGGCACGATAACCACGTCCTTGAAGTTCTTGGCTGCTGCACGGATGAGCGAAATGCCGCCGATGTCAATCTTCTCGATGATGTCGGCCTCGCTGGCACCGCTGGCCACCGTCTGTTCAAAGGGATAGAGGTCGACAACGACCAGATCGATCTCGGGAATCTCATACTTAGCCATCTGCTCGCGGTCGCCCTCATTGTCGCGACGACCCAGAATGCCTCCGAACACCTTCGGATGGAGCGTCTTCACACGACCGCCCAGGATGCTGGGGTATGTCGTCAGGTCTTCCACCTTCTCGCACTTGTAGCCCAGCGACTCGATGAAGCTCTGCGTACCGCCGGTAGACAGGAACTTCACACCTTCTTCATTCAGCTTCTTCAGCAGCTCGTCCAGACCGTCCTTATGGAACACGGAGACGAGTGCCGTCTTAATCTTTTTACTCTCAGACATATCTTATATAACGTTATATAGTGAAAACAGGCTGCAAAATTACTGATTTTTTAGCGAACCACCAAAAGGTTTCCCACTTTTTTCTTCTTCGAGATGATGCACACAAAAAAGGCAGTCAACGGAACGCGTCCGTAACTGCCATCCTGTGCTTTTTGGTAGCGGGAGCCGGGATTGAACCGGCGACCTCATGATTATGAATCAAAATCAAAAGTTTAAGAAAATATAAATATCTTCGATTTGCTTGCTGATTTTCAGATATTTATGTATCTTTGCACTGAAAATTCAAATCGAATTAAAGCGGGTCAAAATGGGCTAAAACGGACTAAAAAAGATAGTAAATGTTCCCAATATGTTCCCGAAATGTTCCATCAAAACGCCCATAAACAGGGAGTTTTATGATTGAAATGTTCCCGAAATTCGATTTTAAGGATGTATTTTAGCAATATTTGACCATAAATAAAGAGAAGATCATGGCAAAATCAACATTTACGGCAAGAATCAGTAACTGCACTATGTCTATCGCACTTGATGTCCGACATCCAAAGGGAGAAACATACCCAGTGTGTGTAAGATATTGCATTAATACTAAGCGTATGTATCATCCGATAGGCGACTACTGCACATCGGAGGATTTTACCGCTATCATGAACACAGAGTCCACTAGGGGAAGAATATCAGAAACAAAGAAATCGTATGCCATCCAGAAAAAGAAATGGGAATCTGACTTCGAAAATTATAGGGAACGATTGGAGTCGCTTGCTTCGACATCAGTAGTAACACTGGATAATATTCGTATCAGTTTGACAGGCAAAAGTGCATCTGTTAGTTTCATCTCCGTATGGAAAGAAATCATCAACGGCAGAAAGGCTGGTACAGCAGCAAGTTATGAAGGAGCCCTTAAGTCGTTTATCAAAGAAACTGGGTTTACCAATGAAAAAGGCTTTGCTGTGGGGAAGGAAGTGATTCACAAATGGGTACAAAAGATGACTGATGACGGTAAATCAAAAGCGACTATTGGAATCTATCTACGAGCTTGCCGAGTGGTATATAAGGAGTGTATCTCACGTGGCTACATTCTCCAGGCCGACTATCCTTTCTCTGACCGTGATGCTGACAAGGTGTCAATACCCAAGGGGAAAAGTAGAAGACAGGAATGTCTAAGTATTGAACAGATGACCGAACTCTATCAAATCTTTGCCCAAAAAGATTATCCAGAGAATTGGGGCGACGAATACAACAAGGGACTGCACATATCTTTGGGACTTTTTCTATTTCAATATTTGGGCAATGGAATGAATATGGCCGACGTTGCCAGAATCACCTACAATACTCACTACGTACAGAACAAGGGGAAATCACTGCTGTTCAACCGCACCAAGACCAAGGATAGAACTG
>JAEEGL011959960.1_pt1 | contig 20793 bp, 19 predicted proteins | sample 9134231 | NCBI WGS metagenome assembly JAEEGL01 (sample SAMN16246548, study PRJNA631951) | gut metagenome | biome: gut microbiome; feature: rumen; material: fiber-attached | host: Bos | place: Iran: Karaj | collected 2018-10
CTCGCCCGCGTCTTTTTCGTCGTTTTCAAAATCCTCGGTGCTGAGCGCCCTGTTTTCGTAACCGATCAGTCTGTAAGATTCAACGTACTGCGGATCGAACGTGATCTGCAGCTTTACGTCCTCCGCGACCGCGTAGAGCGTTGACATAAGATCGTCGCAGAACACTTTTTCGGCTTCGGTTTCGCCGTCGATATAATAGTAAACGCCGTTGCCTTTATCGGCTATCGTCTCCATCATACCGTCGCGGTAGTTGCCGTAGCCGAAACCGAGAACGGAGAGGTATACGCCGGAATTTTTCTTGTCGGTTATGAATTTTTCCATCTCTTCGGTGCTCGATATGCCGACGTTGAGGTCGCCGTCGGAGGCGATGATGATACGGTTGTTGCCGTCCTGTATAAGATGCTTTTCGGCGATCTGATAAGCCGTTCTGAGCCCCGCTTCGCCGTTGGTGGAGCCGCTTGCGACGAGCGAATTTATTTTCTGTTGTATCAGGTCGGCTTTGTTTCCTTCGCATCCGTCAAGTACGACCTCTTCTTTACCGGAATACGTGACTATAGATACGGTATCGTCACCGCCGAGCATACCCGTAAGGTACGAAAACGTTTTTTTCAGAAGCGGCAGTTTATCTTCGCTCGCCATAGAACCCGATACGTCTATAAGGAATACGAGGTTGTTTTTCGTTTTCGTTATCTGCTTTTCGGTCGCAAGACCAAGCGTCATAAGATAATTTTCACCGTTCCACGGGCAGACGGTCGTTTTGACCTTCACGCCGAAAAGCTCGTTTTCCTTCGGCTGCTCGTAACCGTACCTGAAATAGTTGACGATCTCTTCGGTCCTTATAACCGGTCCTGCTGTGGCTTTGAGTTCCTTCCATTTATACCCCTGATTTATCAGCTTGCGGAGCATCGTATACGACGCCGTATCAACGTCCGCCGAAAACGTCGATATCGCGTTATCCTCCGTTTTGACGAAGTCGTTTTCCTTAAAGCCGGAGTTCTGCTCGGCAGGAGAACCCGCCGGCAGCTCCGCCTTCGCCTCTTTCTGAAAACCGTAATACGAAGCGTTGTTGTACCCGTCCATCGGCGCCCGCGCCGAGCACGAGCAGAGAAGTAAGATCACCGCGATAAATAATACTAATGTTTTTTTCATGTTTTTTCTCCTTTCAAAAATCAAATCTTTCGGGCTTTTCCCACCCGCAATCGTCCATTAGCTGCTTTATTTGATCATAACCGTCGTTTGATCCGGTAACGTCGATCATACGGATCTTTTTACCGGCGTTCATTATAACGGCGTAACGGCGCATTTGAGTTTTTGAACCGTCGTTTTTAACGTAAAAGGTACACGCAAGGCAGTATAACTCGAGCCCGTTTTTATCAGAGCAGCAAAACTTTTCGTAGGAATAAAACGAAGCATCTTGACCTTCAAAGCCGAGCTCCTTTGCATGATCAAGCAAATCGGACTTCAGAATGCGTTCAAACCCGCGCCCGTCTTTTTTCGAATCTCTTCGCAAAACAATCTTGGTTTTCGTGCATTTTGAAAGATCAAGCTCTTTATCCCAGTCGTTACGCTGCTTAAGAGAGTCGACCTCTTCTTTGTTGAAAATGTTTTTCGCTTTTTCGGGATCTTTTTCGTCGTCGTGTTCGAGCACTCCGGAATAAGGCAGATAACAGTCGTATTGATAATAATAGGCCTCTCCGTTTTCGGATTTCTGCATTATCACGTATCCCGTGACGAATTCGGTCGTATAATATTCCGTGTAATAAAATAGCGTTCTGCCGTAAGAATCGGTTTCGATCACCATGACCGTCGGATCGTAGGTGACCTCGCCGTTGCTTATATAACCGTCACACCCGAAAATATTGCTTACCGCGACGGTATAAAGATCCTCCTTGCCTTCCGGCGCGTAATCGGGGTAAAAGAACCGTTTAATAAGCGTACAGGAGGAAAAGCACAAAGACGCCGATAATATCAGAATGACGATCATAAATCTTTTCATCGTTTGTCACCGCTTTCGTACCGTTCTATTGCGTTCGAGATCGTCGAAGAGAGTTCGAGTTCGGGCGAGAAGTCGAAAAGATCTATCCCCGTATTGCCCGGGGACAGTTTGAGCTGAGGCGAAACGTACTCTCCGTTATCAAGTTTTATCCAGACTTTTACCGGAATATCCGCCATTGCCGCGACGGGCTTTGAGGTGACGTACCCGATCATTCTTTCGGCGCCGCTTTCGGTAAGCTCAACGTAGCTGTAACCTGTCTGTCCCGCTTTCTGCCATATCAGAGCGGCGGTTTTAAGATCGAGTTTATCGCCTTCGTTCAGCTTCATAACTGCGTAGCTTGACGGAGCGGTTTGTTTTCCGTAACGGTCAATCAGGCTGTTGAGTCCTGTGATCGCCGGTATGCTTACGGCAAATACGAGAACGACCGCGGCGGCTATGAGCGAGACGGTGCGGAGAAGAGACAGTTTCTTTTTATTTCCGCGGTAATCCGACGCTTCTTTGATATACTTTTCGTCAATACATCCGACCGCGTCGAACAGAGCGTCGGACATTTTTTCTTTACCGCTCATAACAGTCCCTCCCCTTTAAGTATTTCGTACAGCTGCCCTCTCATTCTGTAAAGAGCCGTTTTAACCTGAGACGCGCCGAGCTCGGTATCGGCGCAGATCTGCGCGATGCTTTCGCAGAAGAAATAGCGTTTGACGAAGATCACGCGGTTGAGCTTCGACTGACCTTCAAGAAAGCCGTTGATCTTTTCTTTCAGGAGCCGTGAATCTATCTGTTCGTCGATCGAAAAATCGGACGGGATCATATCCGACAGCTCTTCCGAAGCAACGGACGGTCCGCCGCGCTTGTCTGCCGTTTCCGCTCTGTATCTGTCGACCGATACGGCGCGGACTATTCTCGTCAGATATGCTCCGAGCATATCCGGACGGTCCGTCGGCATCTGATTCCACGCTTTGAAATACGTATCGTTGACGCATTCTTCCGCGTCCTGCACGGTCGGTACGAAATTTGCGGATACGCCGCGCAGCATTTTGCCGTATTTGACGTCGCTCTCTCTGATCGCGTTCTCGTCACGCTTCCAGTAAAGATCGACTATATCGCTGTCTTTCATTTCGCTCTCCTTTCCGCTTCTGTATATAAAGTCGTAAAAAATACGCGTTTGGTCACACTTTTTTTGAAAATTTCCGAAAATATTATATAACTTTTTCGGTTTGTTGTCAAGTGAAAGAAAAAAGCAGGTTTTCACCTGCATTTTTTTCTTATCGATCGCCGTCTAAATCGTCGTCCTGCGGATTGTGCCTGAAAGGATTGTGATTTCTCGGTTCGCCGTTGAACTCGCCCTCGTGCCTGTCGCGCTTTTCGGCTTCTTCTTCGTCGCGTTTGCGCGCCTCTTCTTCGAGCTGACGGCGGCGTTCGTTTTCCTCCTCGCTCTTTCTGCGCTTATCGGCGTTTATCGCTTCGATCTCTTCGAAGGAGGGAGCCGGATCGTTAGACATCACGGCGGCGAACTGCTCGCCGTCCATAGTCTCGTATTTGAGTAAAAACTGCGCGACGTACTCGAGCTTGTCGATATGCTCCGTCAGTATCTTCATACATTTATCGTACGCTTCGTCGACAATGCGTCTGATCTCTTCGTCGATCTCCGCGGCTGTCTTGTCTGAGTAACCCTTGGATGAGAAGCCCTTGCCTATGAACACTTCGTCGCCGTAGTGTTCCTCACCGTAAACGACAGAGCCGAGCTTTTCGCTCATACCGTATTTGGTCACCATATTCGAAGCTATCTTGGTGCAGTTCTTGATATCGCTCGAAGCGCCCGTCGAAAGATCCTTGAATATGATCATTTCGGCGCATCTTCCGCCGAGGCTCATGACTATATCCTGCTCCATTTCCGTTTTGGAGAGGTAATCTCTGTCGTTTTGCGGAGTCATCATCGTAAATCCGCCGGCGCGGGACGTGGGAACTATCGTTATATGCGTTACGGGATCGAGCTTGTCAAGATACCAGCAAGCGACCGCGTGACCGGCTTCGTGATAAGCCGTTATGCGGTTTTCTTCTTCAAGGCGTTTATGCGACTTCTTTGACGTGCCGACTACGGCGCGGAGAGCCGCTTCGTCAAGATCGGTCTGACCGATGAGCGTTTTGTTCTTTCTTGCCGCGAGAAGCGCCGCTTCGTTCAGAAGGTTCGCAAGATCGGCGCCGGTGAATCCCGCCGTGCGTTTCGCTATGGCGGAAAGATCGACGTCGCCTTCAAACGGCTTGCCTTTCGCGTGTACTCTGAGAATTTCTTCACGGCCTTTGAGGTCCGGGTAATGAACGGTTATCTGTCTGTCGAAACGGCCGGGGCGGAGAAGCGCCGGGTCGAGAATGTCAAGACGGTTCGTCGCGGCTATGACGACGATGCCGTCGTGCGAGCCGAAACCGTCCATTTCAACGAGAAGCTGGTTCAGCGTCTGTTCGCGTTCGTCGTGACCGCCGCCGAGACCGGAACCTCTGTGTCTGCCGACCGCGTCGATCTCGTCGATAAAAATGATGCTCGCGGTGTTCTTTCTCGCCGTGTCGAACAGGTCGCGCACGCGGCTCGCGCCTACGCCGACGTACATTTCAACGAAATCGGAACCGGAAATGGAGTAAAACGGAACGCCCGCTTCGCCCGCGACCGCTTTCGCAAGCAGAGTTTTACCGGTGCCGGGAGGGCCTACGAGTAATATTCCGTGAGGAATCCTCGCGCCGAGCTTCGTATATTTTTTGACGTCGCGCAGAAATTCAACTATTTCGCGCAGCTCTTCTTTTTCTTCATCGGCGCCTGCCACGTCGGAGAAATAGACTTTTTTCTTTTCATCGGAACCGAGACGCGGCTTCGCTTTGCCGAAGCTGTTCATCTTGCCGATGCTGCCGTTTGACGACATCTGTTTCATGGCGAAACGCCAGAGGACTATCATACCGACGATAACGAGCGCGAGCGGTATGAGCGAGAGCCAGAATGACGCGCTCGTGTCTATCGGCTCGTATTCGTACTGCGTGAGCGTTCCTTTTTGCGTCTGCTCGGCGATAACGTCGCGTAACTCCGTATAGAATTCCGTTTCGTTACGCAGTTTATACTTATACGTCGGTCCGGATACGTCCTTCATTATGAGCCAGTTGTCTTTTCTCAGAACGAATTCCGATATCTGACCGTTTCTGAACTTCTCCGATACTTCGCTGAAGTATTTTATCGTCTTGCCGCTGTTCGCGTTGTTGAGAAGCACCGTGGCGACTATGAAGATAACGAGTATGAAAGCGATGAAGATCGCCCAGCTTTTAAGGTTTGATTTCATATATGGATCCAAACTTTCAGTTATTTTTTATAAACGCACGGCTTGAGTATTCCGACGTACGGAAGCTCTCTGTACCGTTCGGAGTAGTCGAGTCCGTAACCGACGACGAATTCGTCCGGTATTATTATACCCGAATAATCGGGCGTGAATTCCACCTCGCGCCTTGCGGGCTTGTCGAGGAGCGTGGCGGTATGTACGCTTCTCGCACCTTTCATTTTAAGATACTCCACGAGCGTCGAAAGAGTTCTGCCGCTGTCTACGATATCCTCGATTATCAGAATATCGATGTCCGAAAAGTCGTCGCGGTGAAGGTCGAGAAGTATGCGGACGTTTCCGGTCGACTGACTGCCTTTGCCGTACGACGTCACTTTCATGAAATCTATCTGCATCGGTACGGTTATTTTTCTCATAAGGTCGGAGAAAAATACGACCGAACCTTTCAGAATGCAGAGAAGAAGAAGATTTTTGTCTTCATAATCTTTCGATATTTTCGCGGCGATCCTGTCCACCGTTTCGGCTATTTCACTCTGTGATACGAGGATCTTTTCAATATCGTTTTCAAGCTTGCTCAATTTCGTTTTTCCTTTCAAAACTGATTTTCGCAGTAAGTAATACTGTATTTTTCGTCTCCGCGGCATCCGTCGCGGGATACGAACGGCATAATGCAGAGAACGCCGCGCTTATCGCAGAATACGGGATAGTCGCCGCGGCGTGAAGAAGGTACCTTCTTTTCGGAAAGTAGTTTTTTCACCGTGTGCGTCATACCGCCGTAAACGAGTCTGTCAGATCCGGCGCGGTTTCTTACGTATACGCCGTCTCTTATGATATCAGAACTTATTATAAAGCGTTTTACGAGTTTGTAAATATTTTTCAATTCGCACAGCGAAACGGCGTCGTCTGCCGCTTCTACGTAAACGTCGAAGCCGAGGTCGGCAAAGCGGTTCAGACCGGGCGCGAGTACGTACCGGTACTCCCTGTTGTACGTGCGCGCGGCAAAGCGGAAAACGCCGTTTTCGATTATCAGATCTGTCCCCGAAGGAAGATTCAGCCGCTTTCCGTTTTCGGCGGTCTTTATGAATTCCGTTATGATACCGATGTGCGCGAAGGAAAGCTCCGAGCCGCTTTGACGGTTATACAGTATCGACAGTACGCGCGACGCAACGCAGGCGTGAAGAGAAGAGAAACTGACCGGGTCGGGACGTTCATGGCTCGAAATATAATCGAGCGCGCAGCTTTCCACGAATTCGTCAGCCTCGGCGGCGGCGTCGGCACTTCGCTCCATGTTCGAAGCAAACGCCGGGTTCACACGTCCGAAACGCGGCAAAAGCTCCTTGCGGATGTAATTGCGCGTATAATCCGTATCGTCGTTTGTACTGTCATGCACGTAGGGCTGACCGATCGAATCGAGATACGCTGTTATTTCCTGCTTATCTGCGCATAAAAGCGGTCTTATAACGGTGAAACCGTCTTTTTCTCTTACCGGAAGAATGCTTCCGAGACCTCTCAGACCGGCTCCTCGTGAGGAGTTGAAAAGAAAAGTTTCGAGTCTGTCCGTTCTGTTGTGGGCTACGGCTATCGTTTTTGCTCCGCATCGGCGCGCTGCTTCGTAAAACCGCGCCCAGCGCATTTCACGCGCCGCCTCTTCCGTACCGATACCTTTTTCTTTCGCGTATTCGGGGACGTTGCATTTGTATGAAACGAACTTTACGCCGAGCTTTTCGCAAAGCGAGCGGCAGAATTCCTCGTCGCGGTCGGCTTCTTTTCCGCGTATCATATGATTTATGTGAACGCAAACCGGCGTGACGCCGAGCTTTTGCAAAACGAGCAGCAGGCAGACAGAATCCGCTCCGCCCGAAAGTCCGGCGACGAGAGGTTCCTTCAGCCCGATGCCTTTCGCGGCGATATACTCGCGTACCTTTGCGACGAGATCAGCCGTTCGGGGCATCCATACCGGTCAGCTCCGTAAATTTCGTGAACTGCCCCTCCCACGCCATATCTATCTCGCCCTGAGACCCGTGTCTGTTCTTGACGACGAGGATCTGAGCTCTGTTCTGCTGATTCTGATTCTGATCCTGCGCTTCGGGACGGTAAAGCATTATTACGATATCCGCGTCCTGCTCGATGGATCCGGATTCGCGCAGATCGGCGAGAGTCGGCTTTTTGTCTTTTCTGCCTTCGACCGCCCGGTTCAGCTGTGAACAGCAGATTATCGGTATTTCGAGGTCCTTTGCCATCAGCTTCAGCTTACGGGAGATCTCGGATACCTCCTGAACTCTGTTGTCCGTCGGCTTTTCGCCGTGCATAAGCTGTAAATAGTCGATGACGACGAGACCTACGGACTTTATTCTGCGAAGCTTCGCTTTCATTACGGATAAACTCGTTTCAGCCGTATCGTCGATGTAGATCTTGCATTCCGAAAGCTTCGAGGCCGCCCGTCCGAGCTTCATCCAGTCGTCGTCGGTGAGCTTGCCGGTGCGAAGCGACGTGCTCGGTATGCACGCCTCCGTCGAAAGCATTCTCGTAACGAGCTGTTCACCCGACATTTCAAGGGAGAAGATACATACTGTCTTTTTGCCGTAATACGCGACGTTTTGAGCGATATTGAGACAAAAACTCGTTTTTCCCACGCCCGGACGCGCTCCGACGAATACGAGATCGCCTTTGTTCAGGCCTACGAGCACGGAGTCGAGCTTCGAATAATTGGTCTGGATGCCCGTGAGAAGCTCGGGGTTTCTGCTGATCTCGGATATCTGATTATACGTTCTCGTAACGAGTTCGTTTATTGAAACGAAATCTTTGTTTTCGTTTATCTCGGATATGTTATATATTTCCTGCTCGGCGAAATCGAGGATCGCCTCGGTGGATTCCTGCTCGCTGTAAGCCGCGTCGGATATGCGTTCGGAAGCCGTTATGAGCTGCCTCAGCACGCTTTTGTCTTTTACGATGTTGGCGTAATCGACGAGGTTGGCTGAGGTCGGCACCATTTCGCATATCTTCTTTATGTACTCCTTGCCGGAGGTCTCGTCGTAAACGCCGTTTTCCACGAGAGCGTTTATCAGCGTGACGACGTCTATGGTCCTGTTTTTGTCAAGACTCAGAGTACGCATGGCGGAATAGATGTTTTTATGCTCTTCGATATAGAAATCGTCGGTATAAAGAAAACTCGATATCTCCTTGAAATTCTCGGGATCGATCAGTATCGAGCCGAGAACAGCCTGCTCCGCTTCAAGAGAGAAGGGGAGCTGCTTGTTGAATTCGTTTTTCATCTCAGTTTTTTTCCGTTACGATAAGATTGAGTTTTCCCGTCACGTCGGGATAATACTTGACGTCGAGCGTGTACGAACCGAAGGTCTTTATCGGTTCGGGCATAACTATCTTTCTTTTGTCGAGGTCTATTCCGTGCTGAGCTTTCAGCGCGTCGGATATCTCCTTCGCGGTCACGGAGCCGTAGAATTTACCGCCGGGACCGGGCTGCGCCTGTATAACGATAACCGAAACGGCGATCTTTTCGGCAAGAGCCTTCGCCTCCGCTTTTTCAACGGCGATCTTATGAAGTCTCGATTCCTCCTTTGCTTTGAGCTCGGAGAGCAGAGCGTCCGTTACCTCGCGGGCAAGCTGCCTCGGAATGAGATAATTGCGCGCGTATCCGTCGGAGACCTTTACGATCTCGCCTTTTTTACCCTGACCTTTCACGTCAGCAAGAAGATATACTTTCATTTTTTCAGTTTCCTTTCTTATTCGAGCGTTATTTTGCCGCCGTTTATCGCGGCTTCGAGAAGCAATACGACGGTCCTCATATTCAGATCCTCGGTCGGCTTGTCGAGAAGCGGAACGGTTTTTCCGTTTGAGAGCTGAGCGCCGGCGTTCGAATGGTGACCGCCGCCGCCGAGCCGTTCGAGGATGACCTGAACGTTCACCGTGCCGTCGCTTCTCGCGGATACCGTATATAACGGATCGGGTCCGTTCGGAGTTTTGAGCCTGCACACCGCGAACGAGGCGTGCACGCCTTTTATCCTCATGATCGTTTCAGCGACGCGAGCCGCCGTGGCGGGTTCGGTTATGGGTACCTGGTCGGAGCCGGTACAGATATAAAATCCATCCTTGACCTGACGCATCGTGCTTTCTATCTTCAGCTCGGTCATGAAATCGTCGCGGTCGAGATTGAAGTACGCGGTCGATACCGAAGAATCGGCGCCCTCTCTGCGCAGGTACTGCGCCGCGGCGTATGTTCCGGCGCCGCAGTCGCGTGTGAAATTGTTCGTGTCGAGCTGCATGCCGGCAAGAAGCAGGTTTGCTTCGTCGGGCGTGATTATACCGGCGGGAGCGATCTGTTCTATCATCTGGGAAACGATCTCGGAAGCGGATGAAGCCGAAGGCTCGATATACGTTATTTCGGGATCGAACGGCATATCGCTCGAGGCGCGTCTGTGGTGGTCTATTATGATTATCTTAGAGACCTGCTCGGTGAGCTTCGGATATTCGAATATGAAAGGATTGTTCACGTCGACGATGAAGAGCAGAGAATCGCTCTCTATCATATCGAAGCTGTCGCGATCGAAATCGTAAAACAGATCCTTGTAATCAGGCGACTCCTTCAGCATATCGTAAGGCTTTTCGATGTTTTTGTTGCGCTTTACGACTATAACGGGCTTTTTACCGTACAGAAGACATATCTTCGCAATACCGATACAGGCGGCGAGACAGTCGAAGTCGGCGTTCTTGTGACCCATTATGAACACGCTGCCCGCTTTTTTCAGAAGCGGAAGCGCCTGAGTTATGAGTCGTCTCGCGTTAAGGCTCGTCAACTGCGGATCGTGCTTTGAAGTACCTCCGAAGAATTCGGCTTTTCCGACGTCGTTTTTAATAACGACCTGGTCGCCGCCGCGCTGAAGCGCGAACTGCATCGCTTCTTTTGCAAGACCGTATTTCGCCGAAAGGTCTTTGTTTGAATCCGCTATACCGACCGAGATTGTCATCGGTATCGCGTCTTCACCGAAGGTGATCTTTTTTACCTCGTCGAGTATGGCAAACGATGAGCGGCGAAGGCTTTCAAGATGCTCGGCGTTTATTATCATAACGTATTTGCCCGTCTCGTATTCGTTTATGAAGCCCCTGTTGTCGGCGGCCCAGTCGTACAGAAGACGGCTTACGGCGGCGGAAGCCTGCGCGTAATTGTCGTGAAGACCGGAAAGAAAGTTATCAGCCATATCGACGATAACGGACGCGATTATTATGCGCTCGTTTTCGAGTCTTTCCACAAGCTGTTTTTCGCCGGAGATATCGATCCATACCGACGTGATCTGACCGTTCGTCGACTGGCAGCCGTAAACGCGGTAATAGTTTCCGTTGAGCTCGCATATCACCCCGTCCGCGTTTTCCTCTTTCAGAAGCGATCTGACCGAAAGATTGCAGAACTGGGAAATCGTCTGATCCTTCTTGAACGGCACGGGAAGAACGTTCTGAAAAGCGAGGTTGCTCCAGGTTATCTTTCCGTCTCCGTTCGTGACGATAACCGGCGTGCCCATGCTTGTAAGAAGCCCGAGCAGCGGTTTAAGGCCTTTTCCGGGAGGTTCCGACGATACGCCGAAGCCCTTGAAAACATACAATATAAGGAATATACCGCCGATGACGACGACGCAGTATACGGCGGCGGCAATGAACGCCGACATTATGCCGGGCATCCTGATGCTGTACGAAAGCACCGTGAACAGTATGATGAACAGTACGGTACAGACGATACAGTATATAACGACCGCCTTTGTTTTGTCGTTCATAACATTTTCTCCTCATATTAAAGATAATAACCGTATTTTACATAATATCATATCGTATTTTGATTGTCAACCTTTTATAAGAAATTTTTTATGAATAAATCCTTCCTTTACCGCCGCCGCGGTTTCTTTTGCGATTTTTTCAATTGACGGCATAAAGCACTTGAAAAATCCGTAACGGCGTGGTATAATACGCTTAGCAAAAAAGGAGAGCGAATAAAATGAAAATATACGGTCTGCAAAAGCTTTCGCTTGTCGATTATCCCGGTAAGACCGCCGCGGTGCTTTTTACGGGAGGATGTAATTTCCGCTGCCCGTTCTGCCATAATTTCGGGCTCGTTTCGTCGCCGGGCGAACCTCTTGACGAAGAAGAGGTGTTTTCGTATCTGAAAAAAAGAAAAGGATTGCTCGACGCCGTTGTCATAACGGGCGGCGAACCTCTGATCCACCCCGATATCGCCGGGCTTATCAAAAAGGTCAGAGACGTCGGATATCCGGTCAAATTAGATACGAACGGCACGTTCCCGGTACGGCTCGCCGAGCTTATTTCCGAAGGGCTTATCGATTACGTGGCGATGGATATAAAGAACTGTGAAGAGAAGTATTTCCTCACCGCCGGCTGCGACGTCGACCTCGACGCCGTGAGAAAAAGCGTGATGCTTCTGATGAGCGGAAGCGTCGATTTCGAGTTCAGAACGACCGCCGTAAAGCAGCTTCACGAGGTATCCGATTTCATACGTATAGGTAAATGGATCAAAGGAAACGAAAAATACTATATACAGAGGTTCAAGGACGCCGAAACCGTCCCGTACGGCAATCTTTCGGCGCCTGACGACGGGGAACTCAGGGCTTTCCTCGACGCCGTTATCCAATTTGTTCCAAATGCTCGTTTGAGAGGATAAAACACAACATATAGAGAAGCTGAAAAAAATTCCGACAAAATGTTGTAAAACGCTTGACAAACGCAAATAAAAAGTGTATGATATTAAGGCATCGTAAACGATAGGAAAATTCAGAATTCCGAAACAGAAAGAGGGGAAATAAAAAAAGATGTACAGAGTGGTAAAACGCGACGGAAAAATAGTTGATTTCAACATCAGCAAAATCTCCGAAGCGATCAGAAAAGCGTTCGAAGCGCAGAACAGACAGTATAACGACGATATCATAGATATGCTCGCGCTGAAAGTCACCGCGGCGTATGAACCGAAGATCAAAGACGGTCAGATAGGCGTTGAAGACATACAGGACAGTGTGGAGCAGATCCTCATCGAAGCCGGCTACGCCGACGTGGCGAAATGCTACATACTTTACAGAAAACAAAGAGAAAAAATACGTAACATGAAATCGACGATCCTTGACTATAAGGAGCTCGTCAACAGTTACGTGGACAATCTCGACTGGCGCGTGAAAGAGAACTCGACGGTCACCTATTCGGTCGGCGGTCTTATCCTGAGCAATTCCGGCGCGATCACGGCGAACTACTGGCTCTCCGAGATCTACGATCCGGAAATAGCGCAGGCGCATCAGGATGCGTCGATGCACATACACGATCTCAGCATGCTCACCGGTTACTGCGCCGGCTGGTCGCTGAAACAGCTCATTCAGGAAGGTCTCGGCGGCATTCCCGGCAAGATAACGTCGTCTCCGGCAAGCCACCTTGCGACGCTCTGCAATCAGATGGTCAACTTCCTCGGCATCATGCAGAACGAATGGGCGGGCGCGCAGGCGTTCTCGTCGTTCGATACCTATCTTGCGCCTTTCGTAAAGGTCGACAATCTTTCTTACAGAGACGTAAAGAAATGCATCGAATCGTTCATTTTCGGCGTGAACACTCCGTCGAGATGGGGCACTCAGGCTCCGTTCTCCAACATCACTCTCGACTGGACCGTTCCGAACGACCTTGCGGAACTTCCCGCGATCGTCGGCGGCAAAGAGCAGGATTTCAAATATAAAGACTGCAAAAAAGAGATGGATATGATCAACAAAGCCTTCATCGAGATAATGATCGAAGGCGACGCGAACGGCAGAGGCTTCCAGTATCCTATCCCCACGTATTCGATCACGAGAGATTTCGACTGGTCCGATACCGAAAACAACAGACTCCTGTTCGAAATGACTTCGAAATACGGTACCCCGTACTTTTCAAACTATATAAACAGCGATATGGAGCCGTCCGATATACGCAGTATGTGCTGCAGGCTCCGCCTCGATCTGCGCGAGCTCCGCAAAAAGACGGGCGGTTACTTCGGATCGGGCGAAAGCACCGGTTCCGTCGGCGTCGTTACGATCAATATGCCGCGTATAGGCTACCTTGCCGAGAACAAAGAAGACTTCTTCGTACGACTCGACAAGCTTATGGATATCGCCGCGAGATCGCTCGATACCAAACGCAGAATAATCACAAAGCTGCTTGACGAAGGTCTGTACCCGTATACGAAACGTTATCTCGGCACCTTCAAGAACCATTTCTCAACGATCGGTCTCGTCGGTATGAACGAAGCTTGCCTCAACGCGAAGTGGATAAGAGCCGATATGACTCATCCCGAAGCGCAGGAATTCACGAAAGAGGTCCTCAACCATATGAGAGAGCGCCTCTCCGATTACCAGGAAAAATACGGCGATCTCTTCAACCTCGAAGCGACTCCCGCCGAATCCACGTCCTACCGTCTCGCAAAGCACGACGTCAAGCGTTATCCCGACATCATCACGGCGTCGGAAAAAGGCAAGACTCCGTATTACACGAACAGCTCCCATCTGCCGGTCGGTTTTACCGCCGACGTGTTCGAAGCGCTCGACGTTCAGGATGAGCTTCAGACGCTTTATACGTCCGGCACCGTGTTCCACGCCTTCCTCGGCGAACGTCTGCCCGACTGGAAAGCCGCGGCGAACCTCGTTCGTAAGATCGCCGAAAACTACAAGCTCCCGTATTACACTCTGTCTCCGACGTATTCTATCTGTAAGAATCACGGCTATCTCGCCGGCGAAGTATACGAATGCCCGCACTGCCACGAAAAGACCGAGGTATACAGCCGCATAACCGGCTACTACCGCCCGGTACAGAACTGGAACGAAGGCAAAGCCGAAGAATTCAGAGAAAGAAAAGTATACGACATAGAGACGTCCCGTCTTCAGAGACCGAAATTCACGGCTGAAGCGCCCGTTTGCGAACCCATAAAGGAAGAAGTCAAAGAAGAAGCGCCGAAGGGCGTTATCCTCTTCGCGAGCAAGACCTGCCCGAACTGCAAAGCCGCGGCGATGCTGCTCGACAAAGCCGGCATAGCCTACGAAAAGATCTACGCAGAAGACGCGCCCGAGATGACTGCCGAATACGGCGTAAAGCAGGCGCCCACGCTCGTAGTGCCGAACGGAGATCAGACCGATAAATACGTGAATCTCTCGAATATCCGCAAATTCATCGGAGTTTGAAAAGCTTAAAACTTAATAAAGACAGCCTCCTTAACGGGAGGTTGTCTTTGAATAAGAAAGGATATGTAAAATGTACGATATTATCATAGTCGGCGGAGGTCCCGCCGGACTTACCGCGGCGATATACGCGGGCCGCGCGAATAAAAGCGTGCTTATAATAGAAAAAGACGGTTTCGGCGGTCAGATGACGCATTCGCCGAAGATAGAGAACTACCCCGGGTTCAAAGAGATATCGGGCAACGAGCTTGCCGATCTCATGCTCGAACAGGCGCTTGCGCTCGGCGCCGATATCGAGATAGACGAGGTCACCTCGATTTCCGGCGGAAAGATAAAGAAAGTCAAAACCGAGCTTTCCGAATACGAGGGCAGAGCGGTGATAATCGCCGCCGGAGTAAAGCACAGAACTCTCGGCGCGCCCGGTGAAGAGGAGCATATAGGCAACGGCATTTCCTTCTGCGCGGTATGCGACGGCGCGTTTTACGCAGGCAAGGACGTCGCAGTTATCGGCGGCGGAAATTCAGCCATGCAGGAGGCGATAATGCTCTCCGAACTCTGCGGCAGCATAACGATGATACAGGATATGCCCTATCTGACGGGCGAAGCGGCGCTCGCTTCGATAATAGAAAGCAAGCCGAATATCAAGGTGCTGACCGGATCGAAGGTGATATCTTTCGAAGGCGGCGACGAAGGACTCACGGGCGTTAAGATATTGCAGAACGGTACGGAGAAGACCGTGCCGTGCGGCGGCTGCTTCATTGCGATAGGTCTTATCCCGTCAAACGAAGCGGCGGCGGACGTCGCGGAGCTCGACAAATACGGATATATAGTAAGCGACGAAAAGTGTCTCACAAAGAGCGAAGGCGTATTCGCCGCGGGCGACTGCCGCACGAAATCCGTAAGGCAGATCACCACAGCCGCATCGGACGGCGCGACCGCCGCGCTCGCCGCTTGCAGATATATCGAGGGCAGATGAAAAAGATCGCCGTCATACGTACGGATATCAAGGATAAATTCGGTCTGCCGCGGCAGAGCGGAATCGTCAAAGAACTCAAGGGCAGAATAGTTTTCGAGCCGGAATACAGACGTATCGAAGCCGTCAGAGGACTCGAAGGCTTTTCGCATATCTGGCTTTTATGGGAGTTTGAAGGGTTCGGCAACGGCGCTTTTTCGCCGACCGTCAGACCGCCGAAGCTCGGCGGAAATAAACGCGTCGGCGTTTTCGCCACACGTTCGCCGAACCGTCCGAACCCGATAGGGCTTTCGGCGGTAAAGATCGAAGATATCGATCTGAATTGCGCGGACGCTCCGGTCATAACCGTTTCCGGCGTCGATATGAAGGACGGTACGGCGATAATCGATATCAAACCTTATCTGCCGTCCGACTGCATACCCGAAGCAAAGGGCGGCTTTGCCGCCGGGATCGGGGGCAGACCGCTCGAGACCGTACTTTCGGACGGGCTAAAAGACCGGCTTACGGAAGAAGAACTGGCGGTCATCAAAAAACTCATCGCAGGGGATCCGAGACCGGGTTATGCCGACGATCCGGACAGAGTTTACGGGATGAAATATAAAAACCGCGATATCAGATTCAAAATATCCGGCAAAGTCGCGGTCATAACCGAGATAATATGAAAGAATACTTTTACGGCAGATATTACAAATGCCAGACAGATACCGACACGGTCGCGTTCATAGCTTCATACAGTAAAAGCAAGGATAAAAGATCGGCGTCAGTACAGATCATAACGAAAGACGGAGCGTATAACGCCGACTTTCCGTTTGAGGATTTTTCAGAATCAAAAGACTGCATAACGATCGGACGCAGCCGTTTTTCGGATAAAGACGTCAAAGTCGATATCGAAAGAGAGGGTTTGATCATCAAAGCCGATATCGCGTTCGGCAAAAACACGCCGGTAAAATACGATATAATGGGACCTTTTCGCTTCGTGCCTTTTATGGAGTGCCGCCATTCGGTTTACAGTATGCTGCACACGGTGAGCGGCAAAGCTGCGATCAACGGCAAAGAAACGTGCTTTGACGGCGGCAAAGGTTATACGGAGGGCGACAGAGGCCGTTCGTTCCCGCGGGTCTACGCGTGGACTCACGCGTTCATAGAAAACGGCTCTCTTATGCTGAGCGTCGCGGAAATACCGATAGGTAAGATCCGTTTTATTGGTATTATCGGCGTCGTTTACATCGACGGCAAGGAATACCGGATAGCAACGTATAAGGGCGCGAAAGCGGAGAAGATAAAAGACGGCGAGATCGTAATAAAGCAAAAGAACATGAGACTTACGGCAAAGCTGACCGAAAAGCGTCATTACGAGCTTAACGCTCCGTCAAACGGAGAAATGACGAGGCTTATAAGGGAAAGCGCGGAATGCGGCGCGTATTACAAGTTAGAAATAAACGGAAAAACGCTTTTTGAGACGAATACGGAAAAAGCGTCGTTTGAATACGAGTTTTAAGGCGGGAAAATGATAAGAAAGTTTATATTCCATACGTTGAACTCGCTCAACAGGCTTGATGAAAAACTCAACGAAGCGGACGAAAACGGTTGGGCTTTGGCATACGTGAAATTGCGAAAATCATATATTTTGATCTCACGTTGTTTTTGTTATGCGTCACCGCGGCGTTATCTGCCGTCGTGATATATACCGCGATAAGCGGCGGGAACGGTCTGATAGGCTTGACTGTACTTTCCGTGATTTTCACAGTGATGACCGCGGATATTACAAGAAAGCGGATCGCGGCGAAAAAGAAGGTAAAAGAAAAAGCGCCGGTCAAGAAATCGCATACAAAATAAAACTGTTAAAACCTTTATCGGGAAGTTTTAACAGTTTTTTATATCGAAAGTATCTTTTTTATCGCTTTGTCGGAGGCGTCCGGCAATAGTTCCTTTAAGTGACCGAAGACGAGTTCGTAAGACTCTTTCGGTTTTCTTTTATATACGTTATCCCGAAAAGACGGACCGAAGAATTTTTCGGGCGTCGAATATTCGCCCACGCCCCATCCGTAAGGCTTGCCGTTTTTATCCTTATCGTACACGAAATCGCTGATCAGCGCGTAACACTGCGCCTGAAGCTTCGTTATAAGCGTTTCAAATCCCGTTTTGCCGCCTTTGCCGTAGCCTCCGTCGGAACGGAGTTTACGCGATAAAACGGGCGCGCTTTTGTCGAGCAGATCGTACAGATCCTTTTCGCGGTAAGAGGCGAGACCGTCGTCGAAACGGGCGTCGAAATCGTAACCGTCGCGGCGGTAGTTTGCAAAATCGGTGAACAGATCGGCTCTGATGAAAACGGCTTTGTTTTCGAAAAACTTACCGTAAGCGCAGCCGGTCTCGCGTATGACGGGACCCTTCCATTCCCATACGCCCGGCTCGTCCGTGAACCACGCCCTCGGATGGACGTGTTCGGCGACGGAAAAACCGGGAATCGAGTTTTTGAAAAGCGGCACGAAGCCGTAAGTCATAACGGCGTCGGTCAGGTCTTTTTTATTCTCTATGTAAATATCGAATTTACCCGTAAGATCACCCGCTTACTTTCTCAACCCGGCGACGAAAGCCTCGATACGCTCGACCGCCGCCGCGATGTGCTTAACTGAATACGCGTAAGAAATACGCGCGAATCCTTCGCCGCATTCGCCGAACGCGCTGCCGGGAACTATCGCCACCTTGCCCTCGTCGAGCAGTTTTTCGCAGAATTCGTCGGAGGTCATACCGAAGCCCGAAACGTCGGGGAACACGTAAAACGCGCCTTTCGGCTCGAAGCAGGGAAGACCTATGCGGTTCAGCTCTTCAACGATGAATTTCCTTCTTCTGTCGTACTCGGCTTTCATCATCTCTATATCGGAGTCGCCGTTTTTGAGCGCCTCGACAGCCGCGAACTGACTCGTGACCGGAGCGCACATTATGGCGAACTGATGTATTTTGAGCATCTGTTTCGTGATTTCAGCCGGCGCGCAGACGAAGCCGAGGCGCCACCCCGTCATCGAATACGCCTTTGAAAATCCGTTTACGACGATACAGCGTTCTTTCATATCCGGAAGAGTCGCTATCGAAACGTGTTTCGATCCGTAGGTAAGCTCCGAATATATCTCGTCCGAGAGGACGGCAATATTCGTATCTTTCAAAACGTCCGCGATCTTTTCAAGCTCGTTTTTATCCATTACGGCGCCCGTGGGATTGTTCGGGAAGGGAAGAACGAGCAGCTTCGTTTTATCGCTTATCTTCGCTTTGAGATCCTTTGCGGTCAGCTTGAAATTGTCTTCCGCTTTTGTCTCGATTATAACAGGCACACCGCCGCAGAGCCGCGTAATAGGCTCGTAGCAGACGAAGGACGGCTGAGGTATTATAACCTCGTCGCCCGGAGTAACGAGCGCCCTTATCGCCAGATCTATCGCCTCGCTGCCGCCGACGGTGACGATCACCTCGGTCTCGGGCTTATAGTGAAGACCGAATCTGCGCGAGAGATATTCCGATATCTCGTTACGCAAAGCGAGCGTACCGGCGTTCGACGTGTAGTACGTATAACCCTTTTCAAGTGATATTATACCAGTTTCACGCACGTGCCACGGCGTGGGAAAATCGGGCTGACCCACGGTCAGCGATATAACGTCGTCTCTGCCGTTCAACAGATCGAAGAATTTGCGTATGCCGGACGGTTTTATTTCTGTTACGACCTCCGACAAAAGCTTACCGTAATCCATCAAAGACACTCACCTCTCAGATCGACGTCGCCGCGCTTGTAAATAAGCCCTTTGTCTTTATATTTGCGCAGAACGAAATGCGTGGCGGTCGATACCACGCTGTCCATCGGGGCGAGTTTTTCCGCGACGAAAAGCGCGACCTCCTTCAGCGTTTTGCCTTCGATCAGCACGCAGAGATCAAAACCGCCCGACATAAGATAAAGGCTCTGTACCTCGGGATAATTATATATGCGTTCCGCGACGCGGTCGAAACCGATATCGCGCTGAGGCGTTATTTTCAGCTCTATAAGAGCGGTAACGTATTCACGGTCGGTCTTATCCCAGTCGATCAGGGTGTTGTAACCGACTATCGTACCGTCTTTTTCGTATTTTTCTATTTCTTTTTTGATATCGCCGACCTCTTTTGAGAGCATTGCGGCGAGCATTTCGGGAGTTAATCTCGAATCCTTTTCGAGAAGCTTCAATAATTCATTCATGACCTGATCCTTTCATAAATTAAATACTTGAAAAATTCATAATATCGGTGTAAAATAATTGCGTTATTTGCAAAAACGGGGGATATTATGATAAAGGCTGTTTTGTTCGATATGGACGGCGTTTTAGTCGATTCCGAAGAGATCACGTATCAGGCGGCGGCGCAGATGTTCAAACTGCGCGGCGTTACGGTATGTAAAGAAGATTTCGCTCCGTATATAGGCGCGGGAGACGTCGCATATCTCGGCGGCGCCGCGGAAGCGCACGGATTAAAATACGACCGGCAAATGTCCGTCGTCACTTACGAAATATACGACAAGCTCGCCGAAAAACACAATATAGCGTATGAAAACACGTATAAAACCGTCGCGGCGCTGAAAGATATGGGCGTGATGAGAGCCGTCTGCACGAGCGCCGACAAGGTCAAAATGGAGATCAATCTCCGCGTGACCGGATTGTCTTCCATGTTCGACGCGCTGATAAACGGCAGGGACATCAAGCGCAACAAACCTGCGCCGGATATATACCTTAAAGGAGCGGAGGTCCTCGGCGTCGAACCGGGTCAATGCCTTGTGATCGAAGACGCGAAAAACGGTATCCTTGCCGCAAAAGCCGCCATGATGCACCAGTGCGCCGTGACCACCACTTTTACCGAAGAAGAACTGAAAAGTACGGTCAGACCGGAGTTTATAGTATCGGATATTTATGAAATTGCCGAACTTATCCGTAATTATAACACAAAAGGCGAATAAAATCAATATTTTAAGTAAAAAACGAAAAATTTTTTAATTTGAAAAATAAGTATTGACAAACGCGAAATTTTGTGATATAATCACCGGGATGCGTGAAAAAGCGCATATGCAGGGCAGTCCGCTGCAGCTGTGCATGAATGTCCGAATGATCTTATACAGGAGGCAGCCGAAATGGATTTGATCAAGGCTCTTACCGAAGAACAGCTCAAGAAGGAAATCCCGCAGGTCAAAGTCGGTGATACCGTTCGCGTTCATAACAGAATAGTCGAAGGCAGCAAATCGAGAATACAGATCTACGAGGGCACCGTTATCGCAAAGCGCGGCAGCGGCATTTCCGAAACGTTCAC
>JAEEGL015324453.1_pt1 | contig 20791 bp, 25 predicted proteins | sample 9134231 | NCBI WGS metagenome assembly JAEEGL01 (sample SAMN16246548, study PRJNA631951) | gut metagenome | biome: gut microbiome; feature: rumen; material: fiber-attached | host: Bos | place: Iran: Karaj | collected 2018-10
AACTTACATGTCTGTGTTTGATGCGCTGCAGGTTAAGCAAAAACGACTTCTGTTCATTGTTCACCGCGAAGACATTCTTAAAAAAGCAAAGGAATCTTTTGATACAATCTGCGGTGCAACAGAAAAGAATTATATCTCGGGTTTTTATACGGGGAATCAAAAGGACACAGACTGTACCTATCTGTTTGCAACCCGAGACACGATGAGCCGTCATTATGAAGAATTTTCAACAAACGCTTTTGACTACATTGTAATTGACGAAGCCCATCACGCATCAAGCGAAAGTTATCAGAGAATACTTTCTCATTTTAAACCTGGCTTTCTACTTGGACTTACGGCAACACCTGAACGAAGCGACAACGGCGACATTTACGCCCTCTTTGACAACAACATTGCAGTTGAAATCCGCTTGCGTCAGGCACTGGAATACAATTTGATTTGTCCTTTCCATTACTTTGGACTTACAGATGCACAAGGGATCGACTATTCAAAAATCACAGCGGAACCAGGAACTTCTGAATACACTGATGCCATTGCAAAAATGCTGATGGTTGGTCATCGTGTTGATTACATTATCGAAAAGATGAAGTTTTACGGACACGACGGTCAAAAGGCAAAGGTTCTTGGATTCTGTCAGACTATAAAACATGCGAAATACATGGCAGAAGAATTTTGTAAACGAGGATTCCCTTCCGTTGCACTTTCAAGTGAAGATAACAAGAGCATTGATGAACGCATTGCATTTACAAAGCGTCTTGAAAACGACGATGATGAGCTGCAGGTAATTTTTACGGTTGACCTCTTTAATGAAGGTATTGATATTCCGTCCGTAAATACGATTTTGATGCTGCGCCCAACAGAATCTTCTATTATATTTATTCAGCAGTTAGGACGAGGTTTACGAAAACTTGCGGACAAAGAATTTGTTACGGTTCTTGATTTTATCGGTAACTACAACAAATCATTTTTGATGGCAATCGCCCTGAACGGAAAGCAGAACTTTGACAAGGATTCTCTTAAAGTCGAAGTTGAAACCGATTTTGCAGATTTACCGAATGGAACTTACATCCACATGGACAAGATTACAAAACAGCAGATTCTTCATCAGCTGGAAAGCGAACGATTTATGTCCATGAAGTACATGAAAGAATCTTATCTGAATTTTAAGCATGTCTGTGGTGGCAAAGTTCCAATGCTGATTGATTACCTTAAACACGACGGAAGTGTTGATCCTCTTCGTTTTTCAACTTTCAATCCGACTTACAAAACCTATCTTGAATTTACCGCATACATGGAAAAAGAAACGCACCCGGAACTTTCACTTCTTCTTGAAAACGAAAGCTTTAAACAGCTCGTGCGCCTCTTTACCTTTTATACACCGGCAAAGAGGATTGAAGAATTTGTAATTGCTGAATGTCTTATAAACAGTGCTGATGGGTCTGTTTCAATTGACCATCTGGAAAATCAAGCACAGAAGTATCTTGAACTTGTTAAGAAAGAAAGCATCATCCATGCAGCTGAAACTTTGAGCGGAAGGTATTTTGACTCAAGTGAATTGAATCGATATGAAAAATGCCTTCTGGAATTTGATGGAAAAACTGTCTCATTCAAAGGAGAAGTAAAATCAGCATTTTTCGAAAACAAGGAAGCAAAACTCTGGTTCGAAGATTTAATTCAATACAATCTCCTTCGCTATCAGGATGAATTCGGTAGTTCAGATTATGGTTTCCCGTTCCTAAAGCCGTATTATGAATATTCTATGCGGGACACAGCACTTCTCTGCAATTACAAGAAGATTCATTCCTCTTTCCGCGGACAGGGGCTTTTGACTTCTGCAAAGCCTGATTATTTTATCTTTGTAAATCTCCACAAAAATGCCAACATCAAGGAATCTATAAACTACAAGGATAAGTTTATTACGCCGGGAGTTTTTCAGTGGCAGTCACCGAACAGTACAACACAGGATTCTGAAGTCGGACAGAACATTATTTTCAGCTATAAGCGGGGAATTAACCTGCATCTTTTTGTCCGTAAATTTGAAGAAGTCGAAGGTGTTACCCAGCCCTTCGTTTATCTTGGAAAAGTCGTTCCGTTCTCTGACACTGCCGAGGGAAATAAACCTATTACTATTCATTTTGCATTTGAAACGCCTGTACCAGATGAATTATATCTAGATTTTACGACACGAACTGATACACTTGGAAAAGAATCTGTATCAAATTAATATAATTAAGGAATTAATATGAAACAAGTAACCGTCAGCGGAGCCATCATCCTCCGCACAAATCCTGACTCTCACAAAAAAGAAATCTTCGCCACCCAGCGCGGTTACGGCGAATACAAAGACGGCTGGGAAATTCCCGGCGGAAAACTTGAGGCCGGCGAAACACCCGAGGCCTGTATTGTTCGTGAAATCCGCGAAGAACTGGCGACCGAAGTCCGTGCAGAACGCGAAATCGGTGTTATTGATTACGACTACCCCGCTTTCCACCTTACCATGCACTGCATTTTGTGTACGATTATCTCAGGCGAACTTAAACTTCTGGAACACGAATCTGCCCGCTGGCTCACCCGCGAAACTCTGCGGTCTGTTGACTGGCTGCCTGCAGACCAGCTGATTCTCGATAAAATCGAAGAACTTCTGTAATAAATTGGAGCTGATCGGACTTGAACCCACCCCTCTGGTCGCAGGCATCCTACCTGCTCCCGCCGGGCGCCTTCACTCGCTGACGGCAACATCCATGTTGCCTTTTCCTCCCTATTCGGTCGGCGCTCGTTTCGTTAGTCGGTTCAAACCTTCGATTTATTCTTTTTGGAGCTGATCGGACTTGAACCGACTACCTCTACAATGCCATTGTAGCGCTCTAGCCAGGTGAGCTACAGCCCCGATAATTTTATTATATCACAATTCTGTGTATTTTTTGTTACTTCCTTTCGCTTTTTCTACCGGATATTTTGCTTCGTTCATTGTCATTTTCATATTGATGATTTCGTCTTCATCCAGTCCGAGCTTGTCCAACAAATTACGGCAATAAACCATGACATCAGCGAGTTCTTCCTTTACATGCTGCAAATCATAATCCTTGTCTGACCACTGAAAGCATTCTAAAAGTTCATTTGCTTCAATTGAGATGGATTTTGCCAAATTAGCGGGTGTGTGGAACTGGTCCCTGCCTACAATCGAAGAGCCGTTAAAAAAAATGCACTGCATTTTTTAGGCTCATCGAAATAATGGCTCGCAAGATTTATCGAGCGTCGCGGGCTGCAGTAAATTTTCTGATTCTGTTTATTGTTTGTTCTGTCATTTTGATTCCCTTATATTTATTTTACCAGATTTTACTGATGGTATGCGCTACATCATCTTGCAGAAGCTTGTTTAGATTTTTACGAATAAGCCAAATACGTCTGGTCAAAGCACGCAAAAAATCAATTAGTTTTGGAAATTGAGTTCGAATAAATCTTAACAAATCTGTGTGTGAATTATTTTTATTCCTGGTTAGATGCTGCGTTATACATATCCATCAGTTTTTTGTTTTCTTCTTCGTTTTCAATTCCCATCATTTTCATAACACTGATTCGTGAGCGGTCTGTTAAATCTTTTTCTGCTTCTTTTAAGCTTTTACTTGAATCTGCAAAAATCGGCTCGCCAATATGAACTGTAAGATTAGGATATTTTTTGAATAAACGGTAAAGTCCTTTAGGCTCGCGATATGAAATTGCAACAGGTACTATCGGAACTTTATTACGGATTGCAAAAAAGGCAGCACCTCTACGGAACTTGCGGACAGCTGGATAAAAATACCACATGCTTCCTTCTGCAAAAACATGAAGCCATTTTTTTTCCTGTAAAACAGAATCCATTGCAGCCATAAATTTTTTTCCTGCATGTACACTTGTTGGAACAGGAATTCCTCCGATTGTTTTAAAACATGGTGCTAAAGGTGTTTCCATGTTTCTAGACCAGATTGGAAAATATGCTTTTTTAGGATAAAAGGCGTGAAGTATTGCAAGAAAATCCCATTCAATTACATGATTTGAAACTGTAACAAATCCGTTTTTCAGAAGCTTTTTATTGCGTTTTAAGTTTTCACGTCCTTCAACTTTAACAGCATAACGAATAACAACTACAAGGCGAACTAGACTGTCCAAAAATAAATTCATAAAAAAATGTTTGAATTTCCAGTTAAAAGATTTGTCGCGATAGACATAAGTTTCGTCCAGATTCGGCTTGTACTTTTCGACAACCTTCATCATGTGTTCATTTTGAATATGAGGATATTTATAGGTAAAGGTTATTGGAGGAATATACATAGATTATTCTTAGAAGCCAAAAAAAATATTAACTTCATGAAAATATTTTAGCATAAGATTCATTAAATCAGCAAGGAAAAAAAACTGAATCAAAATTGTTAGCTATTTCTAACAATAACTGAAAATGCTATAACATCGTTATTTAAAGCTAATTATTAATTTTAACGAGGATTATATGGCATCAAAAAGTAAAAAGTCCGTAAAAAAAATCTTATCGCTTGGATAATTGGATTTGCAGGAGATAAAAAAGGGCAGTATATTATTAGTATTTTATTTGCCCTTTTAAGTGTAGTCTGTTGTATTGCACCATACTTTATGATTGCAAGAATTGTGAATCAACTTTTATCTGGTCTGCGTGACTGGATAATATTTGCCAAGGAAGCTGGAATAATTGCACTGTTCTGGTTAGGTTTATTACCATGCTTTTTGTTTTTAAAGATGGTCAGTCACGGTTTAATTTTGCACTAGGTAAAACAAAAGTATTAAATGATACTGCAGTTGAATATATAAATGGAATTGAAGTAATCAAGGCTTTTGGAAAAACAAAATCTTCGTATGAACGGTTCGTGGTTGTTGCAAGAGAAGGTGCAGATTGTTATGTGGAATGGATGCGCGATACAATCTGGCCGTTTTCAATTGCAATGGTGTATTTATAACTGTAATAATACTTGCGTTAAGTGCAATCCAGCCTTTAATTACAGCGTTTTCATATCATGATGATATTGCCAAAGCAGGTGCGATTTTTGCAGAAGTCGGTTCTATAATGTCACTTGAAAATGGTTTTGAAACAATCGTCGGTACCAGTGGGGCACATTTAAGTGGTGGCGAAAAGCAGCGTATTTCAATTGCACGTGCAATGATGAAAAATGCATCTATAATAATTCTGGATGAAGCTACAGCAAATATAGATCCAGAAAATGAACGCGATCTTATGGAAGCAATTAAAGAACTTACGCAGAAAAAAACAGTTATTATGATTGCTCATCGATTGAAAACTGTTCGTAATGCTGATCAGATAGTTGTAATAGATACAGGAAAAATTGTCTGTTGTTTATGGGTGAATTATTCTTTATAATAATGACATAAATTTTAAATTGCATTTTATCGGGAGTGTGTAATGGAACTAAATATTTACGAACGATATTATAAAGCAAAAGCAGCTTTTTCTGGAGTGCAGCGTAATGGTGCACTTGTTATGCTTATCAGTGATTCCGAGGCAGGGTTTATAAGATATAAGGCTGCAGTGACTTTTTTCCCGCATAAAGATTCAGAAGACTTTGCTGTTTCTTATGATGCATACTTTGAAAAAGAATTATTTTACGGAAAGGGAAGAAGATCAAAGAAAAAAGAAGCCGTGTATCTTGAACAGGTTAAAGACGCAGTTGAAGAGATTGCACAAAGTTACAATGCTTCTGTCTTATGGGATGAACCATTAACAGAAGCAAGAATCAGTTAACTGTTTTTATTTTAATTCTTTTCAACTCTGTGCAATCTTTCTACAGTTTTTTTTTACACTGCCTTAAATCCATTTTCTAAATCTTCTAGAATATCATCAATATGTTCAGTTCCGATTGATAGTCGGATTGTGTTTTGTTCGATTCCCTGTTCTGCAAGTTCTCTTTCGTTCAGCTGCGAGTGTGTTGTTGAAGCCGGATGAATTACTAAAGATTTTACATCGGCGACATTTGCAAGCAGACTGAAAATCTTTAGGTTATCAATAAATTTCCAGGCTTCAGCGCGACCGCCTTTAATATTGAATGTGAAAATTGATGCTCCGCCATTCGGAAAATACTTCTGGTAGAGTTTGTGATCAGGATGGTCTGCAAGTGAAGGATGATTAACTTTTTCAACTTTAGAATGTCTGCTTAAAAAATCAACAACCTTTTTTGTGTTTTCTGCATGACGTTCAAGACGAAGGCTCAATGTTTCAATTCCCTGTAATAGCAGAAAGGCATTGAACGGACTGATTGCGGCACCTGTGTCGCGGAGAAGAATTGCACGAATAAATGTGACGAATGCGGCAGGTCCTGCGGCATCTGCGAAACTTACTCCATGATAACTTGGGTTTGGAGAAGCTATCTGCGGATAATTTCCATTTGCTTTCCAGTTGAATTTTCCGCCGTCAACAATTATTCCGCCAAGCGTTGTCCCGTGACCACCAAGGAACTTTGTCGCAGAGTGTACAACAATGTCTGCTCCATGTTCTAAAGGCCGAAACAAATATGGAGTTCCAAAAGTATTATCAACCACAACAGGAAGTCCGTGCTTATGTGCAATCTGTGTAATAGCATCAATGTCTGGAATATCCGAATTAGGATTTCCCAATGTTTCAAGGTAGATTGCGCGTGTGTTTTGTTTGATTGCACCTTCAAGTTCAGTAAGATTATGAGCATCAACAAAAGTTGTAGTAATCCCGTATTGTGGAAGAGTATGTGCAAGAAGATTGTAACTGCCACCGTAAATTGTCTTTTGAGCTACAATGTGTCCACCGTTTGCCGCTAAGGCTTCTATTGTGTAAGTAATTGCGGCAGCTCCAGAAGCAAGGGCAAGAGCTGCTGTTCCGCCTTCTAAAGCAGCTACTCGTTTTTCGAGTACATCTTGAGTCGAGTTTGTAAGACGACCATAAATGTTTCCTGCATCTGCTAGACCAAAACGGTCTGCTGCATGTTTTGAATTGTGAAAAACGTAAGATGTGGTCTGATAAATTGGAACAGCTCTGCTGTCTGTTGCAGGATCAGCCTGTTCCTGTCCAACGTGTAATTGTAAGGTTTCGAATTTATATGACATTGGTTTTTCTCCTTGTTTTTTGATGCTGAAAAAGAGTTCAGCATGATAGTGTGTATTCATAATGATGTTTTATTTAAACATGATGATTTAATGTTAGATTGATTGAAGTGAGGTGGAGATACACATGACACCGTTACGAAAATTTTCGCGAACTAGTTTTTCAAAATAAAATTTCATCATACACCTCCTTTTAGAAAATGCTTTTGTAATATATAACCCACTTAAACAGTAGGTATGTAATATATACATTTTATTTCCTACTGTGTCAATAGGTTTTTGAAAAAATTATTATTTTTTGTTATAATCATATTAAGGTGTTACAATTATGATAATTCAGACAGGGCAGAGAACGGATATTCCGGCATTTTATTCGACATGGTTTCTGAATCGTCTTAAAGCTGGATACGTTATGGTGAGAAATCCGTTTTATCCTTCAGCAGTATCTCGTTACGATCTTAATCCAACAATTCTTGATTTGATTACATTCTGTACAAAAAATCCTCTGCCAGTTTTGAATAATGATGAATTATGGAAAGAACTTTCATTTTATAAGCAGTGGTGGTATGTATCGCTTACACCATACGGAAAAGAAATAGAACCGAATGTACCAGAAAAAGCAGATGTTGCACAGGGAATTGTTGAGCTTGGAAAAAGACTTGGTGCTGATAATGTCGGCTGGAGATATGATCCGGTTTTTATTTCAGAAAAATATACAATTCCGTATCATCTTAAGGCATTTGAAAATATTGCGAAAAGGCTTTGTGGTTTTACAAAAACAGCAGTGATAAGCTTTATCGATTTATATCCAAAGGTAAAAAGAAATTTTCCCGAGGCACGGGAAGTTACAAAAGAAGAAAGATTCATTCTAGGAAAAGCATTTGTAGAAATTGCTTCCAAATACGGAATGATTCTGCGTCCCTGTGCAGAAGGCTCAGAGCTTTCGCAGTTTGGTGCAGACTGTTCAGGTTGTCAGACAATCCAGGTCTTAGAAAAAGCTATTGGGAAAAAACTAAAAGTTCCAAAAAAGAATTCAGCCCGAAAAGAATGCAGTTGTTTTTTAAACGGAGATATAGGAGCATATAATTCATGTGCACACCTATGCCGTTACTGTTATGCAAATGCAAACCCGCAATTGGTTCACGAAAATATAAAAGCACACAATCCTGTGTCTCCACTTTTGATCGGTGAATTAAAAGACGATGATAAAGTCTTTAACACTGTGCAGAAGAGCTGGGTAAAATAAGGGGAAGCTTTTTGGCTCTTCATTAATAAGTGTGAAAAGAAAAACTATGTAATTTAATAAACTACAATGAAATAAATAAAAAAAGGACATTAATTTTTTGTATAATGTTTTTTACCAACAAAACCATGCAAAAAAAGAATGCCCTTATGAAAAAATTAATCAAACAATTCCTGAATGTCAAGAATGTAAAAGTACTCGGAACAAAAATTGAAACTCAAACCAATTCTGTTATTTTCAATTTGCGGCCTACAAAAGGCCAGCGATGCTTATGTCCAATCTGTGGCAAAAAAGCAGTTTTCTACGACAAAGGACGAGGAGTTAGGCGATGGCGTGCACTGGATTTCGGTACGCTCACTGCCTATGTTGAAGGCGAATCTCCACGCATAAAATGCAATGTTCACGGAGTTCATACAGCAAAAGTACCGTGGGCACGTCATCAATCTACATTCACCCGTGATTTTGAGGATACCGTTGCATGGCTCAGCCTGCACCTTTCACGCAGTGATGTTTCAAACTTCATGCGGATTTCATGGAACACTGTAGGTCAAATAATCTCCCGCTGCAAGAAAGATGCCGATCCGAATCCAGGATACAGATTCGAGAACCTTAAGCGGATAGGAATTGACGAAACCAGCTACCGCAAGGGGCACAAATATCTTACGGTGATTGTAAATCATGATACGAACAGCGTAATCTGGGTACATCAGAAACACGGAAAGGAAGTCCTAAAAGAGTTTCTTGAAGAGCTTACCCCTGAACAAAGGGCTTCAATTGAGTGTTATTCAGCGGACGGAGCGAAATGGATAAGCGAAACTATGGCAGAATACTGTCCAAAAGCCGAAAGATGCCTTGATTCATTCCATCTTGTCGAATGGATGAACGAAGCCCTTGACGAAGTCCGCCTGGAAGCCTGACAGGAAGCGAAGGAAAAAGAATCCTGTCAGAAGCGAAATCGAGGACGCCCAAAAAAAGGCGAAGAAAAAAACAGGCTCTTGCAAAACTATATATCTGGATTTTAAATTTTGATGTTTATAAAGGACATAATCCTTTTTATATTAATATCTGCCTTTCTGTAAAGCATTTATTTTTGTGATGATGAGCACTTCAAAACTAGTTTAATTAAATAATACAAAACTGTTGCAAAGAGAATTATTATTGAAATGTAATCTAGTGTAAAAAGAAAACATCCGCGTTCAAAATCAAAAAAGAAAAACTGCTGTAGTCCAAACATGTATTTTCCAAATCCGCGGATTATGAAGGCATACACGCCGTATAGGCTGATAATTATGCAGACGATACGCGGAATAATTCCGTGGAGCTTTAGTTTGTTTGCAAGCATGGCACTGTGTAGTCCGATATGAAATGCCATAAAAACATAATACCAGTGTGAAGCAAGCAGATGTGTGAATCTTGCAAAGCCCAAAGCTCTTCCAACCCAATCGGATGGTATGAACCAAGCCATCAGTATTCCGCTAATCATAAGTAGAACAGCACAAGTGATAACTCCAAGATTTACAATTGTCTGTATGATTCTATAAGGCAGAAACTTTCCTTTAAGAATCGAAGTGAACCAGCGGTTGTTTAAAACGACATGAAATATCCAAAGTATGGATAATATTATTCCGCAAATCTGATGAATCTTGTCATCAGGGAAGAGCATTGTCCCACCCATCAGAACGATGGACAGGATTGTCATTAAAATATCGAGCGGCATGCGTAAGCGGTTTGTATTCATGTGTTTATTTTCGTATAAAATGTGTCGGTTTCCATTCTTCTTTTGCAGGAAGTCCGAATTTTTCTTTTCCGAGTGCGATGCTTTTTATCAAAAAACTCATGTTTCGTGCAAGAGTGCGCATTGTCTGTAAGCCTTCTGAATCAAGCTCGGCATCTCCTTTTTCACGGCCGTGCAGGCTGTTCCAGTACTGGCTTGATGCAACTGGCATTCCACAGATTGTAAAATATTTGTTCAATTCATCAAAAGTTGCGGAACATCCTCCACGACGGGCAATAACAACACTTGCTCCGACTTTCATTGATTTATCAAAACTGGTGCTGTAAAAAAGTCTGTCGAGGCAGGCGATGAGTGTTGCGTTTGCCGAAGCATAATAAACTGGACTTGCTGCAATAAGACCGTCGGCAGCTTCAAACTTAGGTGCTAGTTCATTCACAACATCATCAAAAACACATTCGCCTTTTTCTTTACAGGAAGCACAGGCAATGCATCCACGAATATTTTTGTTACCAACCTGTACAACTTCTGTTTCGATATTTTCTTCTTCAAAAATCTTTACAAGTTCATTTACAGCGATACTGGTATTTCCATTTATTCTTGGACTACCATTAAGAATTAATACTTTCATGTTTTTTCTCCACTAGAATTATTCTATATTTAATTGAATGTCTTTTCTACTGCTACTTTGATTTTGACAAAAGATAAAAATAAATTTTGACTATCTTCAGTTTTAATATGATAATTTTTTAAAGTTTTGCTATTCCCAATTTACGGGAATTAAAATGTTGTAGCATAAAGAACTGAGGAGTAAATCATGGCAATAGATTTTACTGAAAAAGCCAAACGATATCAGGCGATTGATGAGATAATTGCATCAGGGCGTAAATTAAAATGGGATGAGATTATTTGTGAACTTAAAAACAGGTATGACATCAAAACCAGCAAAACTCATTAAGAACTTGATGGACATGGTAAAAGGGAATCCGCTTTATAAAGAAGCACAGGAAGTTTTTGAATCCCTTGCAATTGTGTCTATTGAAAATATTCGTATAAACAAAAAGTCAGAAAATGACTGAATTATTTTTGTCGGAGCTCCGAATAAGGATATTCCTGCAGAAACCTGGCAACTTCTTGATAAAGCATTAAAATAAATTGTTTATGAAATGTTTCTAAAATATTAAAAATTAAAAAAAAATAATCAGACAATTCCAATTATCTTTATGACAGCACGAGATGATTTTTCTGCATTAAACAAAGATGCTAAAGGCGAAGAAGAAATCCAGTTGACTGCCAGAGAGTTTAATCTAACTTACAAGCTTTTATCTTACCCAAACAAAACTTTTACTCGTGTTCAACTTATGGATGAGTTTTGGGATGCTGACAGTAACGCAACTCCGCTTTCAGTTATGCAAAATTATTCAACAATGCTTCAGTCGACAGAATTGGATGAAAAAACACGAACAGAATATGCAAAGGCTATTTCATCAAACTGCCGCAAACTTACAGGATTAATTACGAATATTCTAAAACTGAATAAACTTGAAAATCAGCATATTTATCCGACAGTTCCGCCGTATGACCTTGGGGAACAAATTCGGGAATGTGTTTTAGGATTTGAAGAAAACTGGACTGCAAAAAATCTGAATGTCGAAGCTGAGATTGCAGACGGAATTATGGTAACTGTGGATGCTGAACTTTTAAGTCTGGTCTGGAATAATTTTATAACCAATGCAATAAAGTTTACTCCCGAAGGCGGAAACATTTATGTTAGACTCGAACAGAAAGATGAAGACAAAATCTGCATAAGTGTTGAAGATTCTGGGTGTGGTATGGATGAACGGACAAAAGAACATGTTTTTGAAAAATTCTTTCAGGGTGGTTCAAGCCATGCAGCACAAGGAAACGGACTGGGGCTGGCACTTGCATCAAAAGTTGCTTTGATATGTAAAGGTGAAATTGGAGTTGAAAGCGAACCGAATAAAGGAAGCCGTTTTTATTTTAATCTGGACAAAAAAAATAGTGTGCTATGATCTGTCTTGAAAATCTCAATTTGATTTAACATGACTTCACAGCACACTTATTTCTTGTTGTTATAATGTTTTTATTGTTTTGTCAAAGTCATTATGAAAGTAGGTTCATAAGTAAAGCTGCTTTTAATTTCTGTAACAAGTGATTTAACATTTTCTTTTATCAGGTCTCCAGAGATTTTTCCGTTTAAAAGAGCTGCAAGAGAATCGAAAGCTGCATAATTAGAAGAGTTTACAGCTTCCAGAAATGTGCGAGTTTTCGCGAAGAGAAAACCCGGTAAGTATCGCGAAGCGATACGACTATTCCATAAGTAAAATCTCCTTGTTCTGTTTGATGGTTTAAGAATAAAGGCTGGCGGAAAAAATGTACAATATAACTTTTGCAAGGAGCTATGCGTTAAAGTTATAGCAAAACTATGAATCCCATGTTACACTTAAAATATGGAACTCTACCAAATAACCCAATTTTTAGCTTTCGCCGAAACAGGCAACATTTCTAAGGCCGCACAAAATGTGAACACTTCTCAGCCGGCGCTTAGCCGTACAATGAAGCACTTAGAAGAAGAGCTTGGCGTGCCGCTTTTTGTGCGTACGAAAAATACAATAGCCCTGAATGAATACGGAAAGCTTGCCGTTCAATTAACAGACGAAAGCGCCAATGCCACTTATTATGCTGTGTGTGCCAGAGAAAATTATGGAGAGCTTAGGGGATTTTTTGACGGAATTAAATAATTTAACTTGTTTTAAGGACAGTTCTTCAATATGAATTTTGTTTTTGAACTATCTACGATTGAATCTTCTATTATAATTTCACCGATGCTGTCTGCTTTTATTATGCCATTTACTGGATTTTTTACACTTTCGATATTACCTTTTACGCTTGCATTAACTGAACTTCGTTCAAAAGAAAGATCGCAGTTTTCCATAGTACAGTTTTCAAGTACAAGATTTTTGCAGTAACAAAAAGGTTGTGTTCCTGTTATATGGCAGTTAATAAGTTTAAGATTTTCTGAATACCAGCCAAGATATTCGCTGTTTATAACACTGTCGCGCACGGTAACATTTTTTGAATGCCAGAAAGCATCTTTTGTATTCAGTTCGGAATTTGAAATTTCGATATTGCTGCAATACTGGAAAGAATATTTTCCCTTCATTTTAAGCCCGCTGATTTTCGCAACGTTAACTTCAAAAAACGGATATTCAGACTGTTCGATATTTACATTTTCTATTGTAAACTTCTGACATTTCCAGATGAACTCTGGAGAACTTACGGTACAGTTTTTTAATGTAATGTTTTTACATTCTCGTAGGGCTTTGATTCCATTCAGTTTGCAATTCTCAATTAAAATATTATTGTCGTACCAGAAAGCAGCACGACATTTTTCTGTCAGTTCAGAATCAAAAACTTTTCCGCTGGTAACATGCCAGAATGGATAGCGGAGATTAAAATATGAATTGCGAACTTCTATATCATGAGACTCTTTTAGTGCTGATTCTCCATCGGCTGGTCCATCGAAGCGGCAGCTTTCTATAACGGCATCGGTCACGGCATAAAGAGCTCGTTCTTCATCCATTGTAAGATTTGTATAGTTCATATATGTTTTCCTGTAAGTGTAAAAACACTTTTTATCAATACTGTGTAACTAATAATAAATATAATAAAACTAATGTTGACTATCAAGAAAAACATTTTGAGTTGAAACTTCTGCAATAGTAACATCTGAAACTTCCAATTTTTGCTTTTGGTAAGTATATTTTTATAATAGTTGTATTTTGATAATGTGGAAGAGAAAAATCTTGTGATTACAGCAGAGGACAAAGAAAAACTTTTGCCATACATTGAACTTGTCCGTCAGCTTCTGCATTTTGTGTATCGTCATATCGGAGAAAAATTAACAGTGGAGCAACATGAGTTTGCCAATATGCTTGAAGATCAGATTGATGCAGAATGAGTCATATTAAAAAAAGAAACAAACCAAGCGTATTACTTTATTGTATTTTTTTTACATTAATTTCCTGTGAAAATTTTCTTGGAGGATCTGATTTAAAGAAACAACTCGAAGCAGATCTTGATTATGCGAATGCTGCATTGTACGAGATTCGTGTTGAATGTGATGCTGGATGCGGAACAATTGTAACGAACGCGATCTTTTCAAAAAAAGTTACAGACATTTTTGAAGTGGAATTTAAAATTGCAGATGAATATCAGTTTTCAAACTGGGAGGCTTATTCATCAGACTCTGATGGAAAAAAAACAGAACTTACAAAAGAACATATCGAATTTTTAAAGTACAACACTACTTCAAATGACGGCGTTTACAAGGCCTCTGTAAAATACAATAAAAAAGCTTCCGGCATAATGATTAAACCGGTGTGTAAGCTGATTCCAAAAATAACATCAGTTACACCGGCAATGGAATCATCAGGGTGTAATCAGGATGAAGCAATAGAAATCACATTTAATAAAGCAATGGATCCAGAAAGCTTTGGGGATTTTTCTTGCATCGAAATAACCGACACTGAAGGAAATGATTTAAAAGAATTTTTTGCTGCACCAGAATTTTCCAGCGACAAAAAAACGGTCTTCATTACACCTTTATGTTCTCAAGATGATACAAAACTTCTGGTAAAAGCAGATGATACCAATTTAAGAAGTATTAAGCTTAATATAAAAATTACAGGAAGCCAAAAAGATTGTGATGGAAATAAAAAAGAAGAAGTTGTTCCGCCATTTTTAACAGCTTTAACTTTGAATAAACAACCTGATTTTTCAAAATACGAAGTGCCTGATGTATTTTTTGAAGGCGATGCTTTTTCTGATTATGGAATTACAGAATACAATGCATCATATTCGGACGGAACTACAAAATCTGTTTCTTTAACAACAGTACAAAAAACACCAGCTGTGAACAAGCAACAAGTATTTGATGAATATAAACAGACAGAAGATAGGCTTGATATTACAAAAAATATTACAGATAAGTATTATGTTGCTTCCAGCGGGGCAAAGCTTACTCAGAAACCTGTAAAACTTACAGACTATGTTGGTTCAGTTTCGGGTGGTACATATTACACCTTTGGCGACTTTTCGCAGACAATTTCAACAATTTCTACATATAGTGCGGATCCTGTTTATAACGGCTGGTATCTTGGAAGCGACGGATATTTTTACAAAAACAGCTTAAGCTTTAATTCCTTATACAACAATAAATAATGATACTTGTTACTGGTGGCTGCGATCTCCATATTTTGTGTATCAGTCTGATCCTTATGACAAGTCCGCTATATTGCTCCTGGTGGTTATACAGCAGATTATTGTGGACAAACTGTAACACAAAATGATTTAGGCATTGTTTCTGCATTAAGCATCAAAGCTGCAAATCTGCCCTGAACCTTTAGGGTGTATCCGGTTTACTCTGATTTTTCTTTAAGAATTCCACAAGGCACGGAATGTAAAGCCGGTCTTCGTGGGCTATGTGATTTTGAACCCAGTCTCTTAGGAAGTGGGCAAATCTGATGGCTTCTGCAACAGGGAGTTTATCGATACCAAGCCAGATGATTTCACACTTTTCTGTAAAGGCTTCGTGAGTTGCTCTGTGCTGCCAGTATCCTTCAAACTTTGAAGCAGACATAAGACGCTCTTCTTCTTTGAAATGAGTTCCTGCATAATTAAGACATTTCTGAAGAGTTTCTTTTACAAGTTTTAAATAGCCCTCGTTGTCATTATTCTTCAATAAACTAAGATAAAAATCATTGCACAATTTAACAAGATGTTCGTGTTGTGCATCTATTACAGGAATTCCGACTTTGTATTTAGGATTCCATACAATAAAATCTTTTGGTTTATTACTAATCACTGGATTTCTATTAAGCATCTTAAATCTCCAACAACAGGAAAATTATACCACCATTTATTAATGTTGAAAACTTGATTTTAAAATAACGAAGGGTATCACGAGATATATAGCTTTGAAAATGATGGGTAATGTTGTGGCAATGTCGGGCAATGTTTGACTTATGTGTGATATATGGAAGATAAGCATACGCCGTTTTTTCCGTGCCTTTCGTATGGTATGTGAAAGTCTCCACTTTTCCGCGATGTGCGGCAGGTGTGGCATAAGAGGTCGGAAGAATGGAAATCGCAGGAGATTAGCTCTTTTCCTTTGTGTTCGCACATGCCGTCAGCACAAACGCAGCAGCCACAAATCCAAGAAGTTTTTTCATTCTGCTTCTCCTTATTTCTTTACACCGATTTTCCTAAGCCACGCAATCACGCGGCTTCTGCATGAATCAATCGTATCGCGGGATTCTGTGAAAGCGTTTTTCTCAAAGGTCGCATTTTTTTCAAGGCTCGTGATGGTCTGAACGTTTCCCAAAGCCTTTCCGCCGATTACCACAAGGCTGTTGTCCTCGTTGCGTGTCAATCCCGAAGTCTTGGTGCTTTCAGACACGGAAAAATATACCACAAGTGATTTTGCCTGCGCCGAAAGTGCAAGCGTCGTTGCAATCAATATAGAAAGAATTGTCTTTTTCATAAGTTTTCCTCCGAAAAAAATGATATTCAGTTATTGTTTCTTTACCCAGTTCTTCACATCTTTTTCAGACGAGGCGACCTTGTTTCCGCTGATAGAAAGCGCGTTCTTTGATTTTACCGTCGCTCCCTTTGCAAGCTTTTCGATTGTCGGGAGCGCGGCCGCTCCGTTTGAACTTCCTAAATGCGAGAAGAACGGAATGATTGTCTTTCCCGAAAAATCGTAGCTCTCAAGGAAAGTCCACATCGGCATTGGAAGGTCATACCACCAGACAGGAAAGCCGAAATAAACGGTGTCGTACTCGGCCATCTGCTCTTTTGTAAGGTTCACGTTAATTGCAGGGCGGATTCCCTTGTCTTTTTCGGACTTTGCGCGGTTTGCCGTTTTGTTGTAGTCATCAGGGTAAGCTTCTTTTGGAGTAACTCGAATTAAATCGCCGCCAGTTTCTTCTGCAATCCAGTGAGCCATTTTGTCCAGATTTCCCGACCATGAGAAATAAACTACCAAAGTTTTTGATTTTGCCTGAGCAAAGGTTGCGCTACAGGCAAGTGCAAGTGTTAAAATCAATGTAATAAGTTTCTTCATAATTATCCTCCAGATGGTTTCAGTATAGCCAGCGAAGAAGTATTTTGTACAATATAAGTTTTGCAAAGTGCTATTAAGTTAGCGCATAGCAAAAATCATTTATTGCCGTTAAAATAAAAGCACACCATAAGAAGGAGCAGTTATGGAACTATATCAGATAAATCAGTTTCTAGCGTTTGCGCGGCTGGGTAATATCTCGAAGGCAGCAGAGGAAGTAAACACATCACAGCCCGCATTGAGCCGTGCGATGAAGCATCTTGAAGAAGAACTTGATGTTCCGCTTTTTGTGAGGACAAAGAACACGATAGCCCTGAATGAATACGGTAAGCTTGCCGTCCGCTATGCGCAGAGAATACAGGACGATGTTTCTGATTTTTATAATGCAGTGCGCGAACAGTACCGCCGCGAACATACTATTACGATTGCTTCCTGTGCACCCGCTCCATTATGGTTTTTGCCAAGGCTTCTGCAGCAGTGCAATCCCGATATTGCAGTTACTACAGAGCTTCGTGACATTACGGAACTTAAATCCGACTTGGATAAGAAAGAGGTGCAGATTGCCGTGTTCACGGGTGAAGTATCAGACGAAAAGTATTTCTGCAAAAAGTGGAAGTCGGAAGCCCTTTATCTTTCGGTACCAAAGGGACACAGGCTCGAAAAACGCAAGAGCGTAAGCTTTTCTGATTTTGACGGAGAAACTATGCTTTTGATGAGCGATATCGGTTTCTGGCACGAAATCAACAAGCGTTACCTGCCGAACTGCCGTTTTCTTATGCAGAACGAGCGGACCGATTTTTCACCGCTCGTAACCACAAGTTCCCTTCCGTCATTTACAACGAACCTTGCAAAGAAAAACAACGACTTTAAGTCGGATCGAACGGACATACCCATTACAGACAAAGAAGCAAAGGTAGACTTTTATGTGGTCTGCCTTAAAAGTGAGTACGGAAAGCTCCGCGAATTCTTTGAGCTTGTGGAAAGAGATTCAGAAGACTAGACTAGGCTGACGGCAAGGTGCGCCGCAAAATTTTAGAAAAACATGTATTTTTGCCATACAAAAAGTCAAAAATATGTTAAAATAGAAGTATGAAAGTATATCTTGATAATTGTTGCTATAACAGACCTTATGATGACTAGAGTTATCTCAAAATTTCGCTTGAATCGCAAGCAAAATTGTTTGTTCAGCATTTGATTCGCGAAAAGAAACTTGATTTAGTAACATCATATGTTCTGGATTATGAGAACAGCAGAAATCCTCATGCAACAAGAAGAGATATAATAGCAGATTTCTTTAATAATGCAGTTGAATATGTTGGACCTGAAAATAATGATGAAATACTTTCACAGGAGAGCTTATAATGAATGATGTTACTTACGCTCCGACAGCGACCGTAGAACTTATGACTCGCGGTATGGAATGTCTTGTAAAAAATATGGGCATTGTCGAGGCAGAATATTTTATCGCTGCAATTCAGAGAGAACGCTTTGATTACACAAAATGGCATCAGGAGTATTTTGCTCAGGATGAAACTGTAGAAAGCTTTCTGGAGAAAGCAAAGGCTTACGCAAAACAGAATAGAAAATGATATATGATGCGATAGTAATTGGTTCTGGCCCTGCTGGAAGCACAGCTGCAAAGATTCTGGCAGACAAAGGCCTTTCTGTTCTTATTCTTGAAGCACAAAAACTTCCACGCTATAAATCTTGTTCGGGATGTCTAATAAAACGCTCAATGGACTTAGTTCATGAATACTTTGGAAAATCAGTTCCAGAAAGCACTATGTGCACGCCTTTTGAAAACAAAGGAAGGATTTTCTTTGATGATAGAAATATGATTTTCCACAACCTGGAGTAAATGTCTGGAGAAGTGAATTTGATTTCTGGCTTGCAGAGCAAGCAACAGCAAGAGGAACGGAACTTCGTGATGATCTCGTGTAACTAGCATTGAACAAAATAATGATTTTGTGACTGTAAAAATCGCAGGGAAAAATCTTTCAACAGAAAAAGCTCGTTATGTCATCGACTGCGAGGGTGCGATAAGCGTTGTAAAAAAATCCGTGCTTGGAACAAAGTCGTCTTTCATAACGACTTATCAGACTTTTGGCAGAAACATTTAGTTTTCTAAGTTCACCCTTTGATGCTGAAAAATCTCCTGAAATAGTGTGATATTCACTACCTATTCATAAAATCCTAGCGATTTTACAGGGGCGATGTCGTTGTCGATGCGGTCGCCAATCATTTCGGTCTGTTCCTTACAGCGGCGTTTCCAGACGGCATCTTCGTTTACGAGCGTGTAGCCTACATCAAAAAAGAGAGTTTTTATGTTGTTCATGTTTCATTCCTGTTGTAGCTTTCTTTCTGTTAAGCCAATTTCACCGTTCACAAAACTCGTAAACGCGGTCGTAAAAGTCTTTTCCTTCTTCAAAAGCAGAATGTCCGATTCCCTTATAAATGAAAAGTTCGCTGTTTAAGATGCCGTTTTTTAGTTCGTATGGAGCGTCGTTTCCAACGGTGTTGTCGTCATCTCCAGAGAGAATCAGAGTAGGGCAGGTAATCTTGCTCAGCTCTGGTCGGGCATCAAAATTTAGGATTGCGTTTGCGTTCCTTAAAAAGCGTTCGTAACTTTTGGGCTTGGTAAAGCGTGCCATAATCGGGAAGAACTTACGGTTTTTGGAAAGGTATTTTTCTGTGTACATTTTTTCGGCGGTGTCTACCATTAGAGAAATATGGTCGCCATTTTCTGCCATTTTAATCCATGAGGAAACTGCGGATTTTACAATCTCGTTTGCATACGGCGCGGTAACACCTAGAACCAACTTTTCAACAACTTCGGGATGCGTAATTGCAATATACTGCGAAAGCATTCCGCCCTGGGAAACTCCAAGAACGCTTGTCTTTTCAATTCCAAGAACTTTAAGCGCACGAACCTGATCCTCTGCCATGTTGCGGATTGAATATCCTTCTGGCATTTTGTTCTTTCTACTGAACATATAAACAGTGTAATTTTTTAGAAACTTTTTATACGGCGGATAAAGCAGAAGCGCCATTCCCTTTACTGTAGAAAGTCCATCCGATAGCCCTGGAAGTACAATCAAATTTTTTGCGCCCGAGCCAAACGAAACATAATACATTTCTGTATCGCCAAGATTAACAGTGCCGTTTTTAAGCTTTTTAAACATCTTAACCTCGATTTATTTTGTATTAATTTAATAATAAACTTAGAAAGAAAAGTTTCATAGTGGGGTAGATACAATTTTTATATAGAATCTTTCCTAAAAGTTCAATTACGCTTGAAATTAATGGAAGAATTTTGCTCCCCATCCCCTGAAAAACACCGAAGCCTTCTAGCGGCATTTTTATTCCGTTGTGTAATGTTGTGTATTCCATGTTTTCCCTCCATAATTTGGGCGGTCCCCTCGCTCGCGCACTCTCGTTGTCGTGCGCGTTAGCGCTCAGGTCGCTATGTCCGCCCTTCGCTAACGCTCACCGTCCTCACTTCGTTGCGGTCGGCAAGGGGCTCCCAGCGCTACCGCATTTACAACATTGGTATATCTTCTGCCAAACCATTTTGTAC
>JAEEGL016197132.1_pt1 | contig 20791 bp, 16 predicted proteins | sample 9134231 | NCBI WGS metagenome assembly JAEEGL01 (sample SAMN16246548, study PRJNA631951) | gut metagenome | biome: gut microbiome; feature: rumen; material: fiber-attached | host: Bos | place: Iran: Karaj | collected 2018-10
CGATATTGATGCAGCGGAAGATATTCTCGAGTAATTTGGCCGATTCCGCCGCTTCGGCCGAGGAGACGGGCACGGTGCGGATAATTATCTCATCATAGAGCGCTTTAGCTACTTTAAGGCTATCCGCCGTTACACCGCCCACCACTTTGGGAATGGTGGTGGTGCAAAAAGCGCCGTTATTGGGATCTTCGCGCTCCGGCGAAAAGGCCGCCCAAAAATCGTTATCAAGCTTTAAGCCGGAACCCTTTTCCAAAATGGGCACTACCACTTCGCGGGTGGTGCCGGGGTAAGTGGTGGATTCCAAAACTATGAGCTGGTTTGGGCGGATATGCTGCGCAATGGATTCCGCCGAGCCGACAATATAAGAGACATCGGGCTCTCTTTGGTGCGTGAGCGGCGTGGGCACACAGATGATGAGCGCATCGGCATCTTTGGCCAGCGAAAAATCACTGGTGGCTTTTAAAAGGCCGCTATCTACCGCTTTGGCCACCCGCTCGGCCGCAATGTGCTTAATGAGCGAATGGCCGCTCATGATGGTATTTACCGTGCGTTCGGAAATATCAAAGCCAATGACTTTGAAGGCTTTTTCGGCAAAAGAGAGCGCGAGCGGCAGCCCCACATAACCGAGGCCGATAACGCCGACTACGGCCTCTTTGGCCGCGACTTTACGCATAAAAAGAGCGACATCAGCCATTTTAAGCTCCTTTCAAAGAGCCCTGGGGCTTTTATTTGCCCAAAAGACCAATCATCATGATGCTGGCAACGAGCGAGAGAATAGCGTAAAATTCCGGGAAGGCGGCCAGGATCAGGGTGTTACCAAAGGCTTTGTCGTTACCGCTGCCATAGGTGGCGATACCGGCGGCACATACTTTGCCCTGATAAATACCGGAAATGAAGCAGGCGAGGCCAATGGCGAGACCGGCAGCAAAAACCACAGCCGCTTTATAGGGCGTCATGTTGCTGGTTACTTCGCCGCTAAACATCATAAAAGCCACGAAGCCATAGATACCCTGGGTAGCCGGCATGGAGGAGAGGATCATACCTTTACCAAAGTCGTTTGGGCGTTTCTTAATCATGCCCATAACTGCCTGACCAGCGACCGAGAGTCCCCAGGCCGAACCGGCACCGGCAAGACCCACCATAAGACCCAAACCAGCGATTGCCAAAATACTCATTTCACTCATTTTTTTAACCTCCTACGGTTTATCCTTTTTTAGTTAAGGAACTTAAAGAGAGGGGCTGATACGGCTCGCCGCCTCCCGTAAAGCCAAGGTTTTTGTAAAATTCCACAAAAGTAAGACGGAGCGGGTGCACAAAGCTACTCACCAGCGAGAGGGCAAAGTTAATGGCATGGCCCAAAAGCATGATGAGAATAGTAAAAATAGCGAGCGGTGTAGCCCAATCGGTAGCGCCGCTCTCGTTGGTAATGATTTTGAGCGCCAAATCATTAAACGAAGCGCCAACAAGGCCGCTACCGAGCCCCAGAGCAAAGAGGCGGATATAAGAGAGCAAATCGCCCATAATGCCGGTAATAAAGCTATAGAGGTCGTAAAGACCGATAGCCGGGCGGATAAATATGCTCTTCTCCGGCGAGCCGAAAAAGAGGAGTAAAAAGATGCCGGCAAAAGTAAGCGCCATGCCGAGCCAATCGGGGCCCAAGGTGAGAATCCAGCCTAGTGGATAGCGCTCGCCTAGCGAGAAATCAGCCCAGCCCATATTAAGGAAATTAACTTTTGCTGCCCAGATGAGCGCACCCACAAACATCAAAAGCGAGGAGAGGGGGCGGAGGGCATAGAGCGGGCCATTTAGGCGCCAGCTATTTACCATATTGATGATCATGCCCAAAGAGAGCTGCAAAAAGCCGCAAAGGAGGGCAAAACTCATAGCCGGATAGACCATGATGCCGCCCTTTTTGTAAGAGGCGAGCGGCGGCAAGATTTCTACATTTGGCAAAAGAGCGCCCTCTGTCCCCGGCCCGCCAAAGAGGGTGGCGCCGAAGAAAGTATTGAGTAAAAAGCCCGAAGCCAAAGTAGCGAGGCCCAAAACGCCTACGAGGCCCACCAAAGAGCGCATGTTTTTGGGCGCTTTAAAGAGCGCAATAAGCGCGGCCAGGCAAATGAGAGCGCCATAACCCACATCGCCCAAACAAACGCCGAAAAAGAGCGTAAAGAAGGGGGCCAAAAAGGGCGTTGTCTCCACTTCGTGATAATCGGGCAATTGATAAATCTCGGTAATGGGCAAAAAGAGGCGATTAAAGTGGTTGTTTTTAAACTTAATCGGCGCTGCTTCGCCCTCTTTTACCGCTGAAATTTCATAGTAGACATTATGGGTAGCCAAAAAGGCGCTAAGCTCTTTTTCGGCGGCGGCCGGGAAAAAGCCTTTTAGGGCCAAAATTTGCCCATCGAGGTAGCTCTTCATGTCGGCTTTAGCGCTGTCAAAGCCCAATTTGTCGCCTAAAAGAGCGGCATAACGCGTAAGATGGGCCGCGTTTTGGGCAAAAGAAGCAATTTCCTGCTGCACCTTTTCCCGCTCGCTACTAAGCGCTTTTTCCTGCTCTTTTAGCGTAGCGGCATCCTCCTTAGGCAGGTAAACATGCTCCGCTAGCGGCAATTTATCGGCGGCCAAAGTGGAAACAACATATACGAGGCCGCTTTGGCGGTTAATCTCCAGCCAGAGCTCACCCTCGGGGTTAGCGCTTTTAAAGATATCTTCGCGCAAAATGTAAAAATTAAGGCCGAGGCCGGCCGCGGCCAATTTAGCGATAACTTCCGGGTTGTAACTTCCCCAGGGCGCTATAGCCGCTAAATCCTTTTGCACCGCGATAAGCTCGTTATCCAGGCGATTTGCTTCGGCTTTGAGACTATTAAAAGTAGCGATTAAATCTTTATAAAAGGCCAAATCCTCTTTAGCAGCTGGCAAATTATCCAGATCTTTAGCGCTAAGCGGCGGGAGCTCTTTTAAAACCTGTTGCACCTCTTTTAAAGCGGTTTGGGTTTCCAAAAGAGAGCTCTTTTCGCCTTTAGCGAGCTCATCCACATGGACCAGCCCCAATTTTTGCAAACCGCTTAGCACTTCGTCGCGGTCGCTATGGTGCAGAAGCATGAGGAGCTTTTTCATGGTAACAATCATAATGCTTCCTCCTGCTCTTCGGCGGCCAGCTTTTCTTTCAAAATCTTTTGCGATGACTTGGCCAGATTTTCTTCATCTTCCATGTAGCGCTTGATTTTGAGGATAGACTCTTTATAGCCGGGAATTTGCACTTTTTCGTACAAATTGACCTTTTGGGTGGTCTTTTTGCGGGCATATTCCAAAATATCGGTGGTGTGTTTGGCAATTTCCAGACGCACGGAGAGCTCAATGAGCCCCTTATAGAGCTCAATGCCGCGCGGCAGCCAGCTGGGGCGGCTCACCAGGCTCTCTTCATCGAGCACAAAGTGAATCTCTTTTAGCGCGGGGATATTAACGCCGGCAATAACCCGGCCACTCACATCTATCTTCTCCACTTTAACGAGATTTTGCGGAAACTCATCCCAAAGGCGATAAGTGGGCGCCAAATCGTTTTGCATCTTTTCGTAAGAAGCCGAAAGCTCTTTTACGGTATTACGGGCCTTTTTTACTTCCAGGCGCAGGGCTGACTCCTTGGCCTGCAAGGTGGGGAGAGCCTTTTCCCGCATAGCCAGATCTTTTCTCAGTTTATTGAGAAAAGTCTTATTATATTGAAACTTTAAGGCCATTTACCCCTCCGCGGCCTACTTCTCAGCCGGCCAATACTTTTCGGTAAAGACCTGCTTGATGGCCACTTCGTCTTTGGTGAAATATTTGCCAAAGAGGCGCCAGGCGGTATCCAGCATCTCATCGACTTTGATATTTACATCAATAGCCAAAAGCTTTTCGGAATACTCTTTGGCAAATTCCAAAGTGCGCCGGTCGTAATCGGAGAGGTCAAAGCCATTTTCCAATTTGGTTTTGGCGCTAGCCGCATCGGCATAGAGGCGCACGGCGGCGTTCATCACCTGCGGATGGTCGGCGCGCGTTTTTTTGCCGATAACCTGCTGTTTAAGACGCGACAGCGAGCGGAAGGGGTCGATGATGACCTTGCTGACATCGGTATCGCGGCGCAGGTATAACTGGCCTTCGGTAATGTAACCGGTATTATCGGGAATGGCGTGGGTAATATCGCCGCCATTCAGCGTGGTAACAGCCACCAGCGTGATGGAACCGCCATTGGGGAACTGGGCCGCTTTTTCGTAAATTTTGGCCAAATCACTATAGAGCGAGCCGGGCATACTGTCTTTGGAAGGAATTTGATCCATACGGTTCGAGACAATAGCCAGAGCATCGGCATAAAGCGTCATATCGGTTAAAAGACAGAGCACTTTTTGCCCTTTTTCCACCGCAAAATACTCAGCGGCGGTGAGGCACATATCGGGCACCAAAAGGCGCTCAACCGGCGGGTCACCGGTGGTATTCATAAAGCAAACAATGCGGTCTAAAGCGCCGGCATTTTCAAAGAGCTGGCGGAAGAAAAGAAAATCATCGTTACTCATGCCCATACCGCCCAAAATGATGATATCGGCCTGGGCTCTTAGAGCAACTGTCGCCATAACTGAGTTATAGGGCTGATCGGCATCGGCAAAGAAGGGAATTTTCTGGCCGGTAACCAAGGTGTTATTCATATCGATACCGGCAATACCGGTGGCGATGAGCTCGGACGGCTCCTGGCGGCGCACTGGATTACAGGAAGGGCCGCCAATTTCCACCTCTTTGCCGTTGACCTCCGGGCCGCCGTCGATGGGGTGGCCAAAGGGGTTAAAAAAGCGGCCTTTCAGCTCATCGCTCACTTTGAGAGTCGGCGGCTTGCCGGTAAAGACCACTTCGGCATTGGTGGCAATACCCTGGGTGCCGGTAAAAATCTGCAAAGTAACGGCTTCACCGTCAATTTTCACCACCTGCGCCGGGCGGCCATCTACATAGGCCATCTCTTCGTTGGTAATGCCCTGCGCTTTTACTGTACAGGTGGCTTTGGTGATGTTTTCTATCTTGGTATAGACCTTTTGAAAGGCTTTGGTATTCACGCTTATGCCCTCCTCTCGGCGATCATGGCCATGAGCTGCTCTTTCAGGCTGTTAAAGCTGTCGCTCTCAAATTCCTGATAATTCATCTGTTTCATCAGGTTGATGAGCTTTTTGAAATAAGCGCTCACCAGCTCAAAGGAATCAAAATTAAAATCGCTATCGCAAATGCCTAAAACCAAATCCACCATAAATTTTTGCCGGGGCAGAGGAGTTGAGGCATCAATTTTGTCAAAAGCATCCTGTTGCAAAATAACAAAGTCGATAACTTCCGATTTATTAAAGAGAATATGGTAATTAACCGGCACGCCGTCATCACCTAAAATATTGATTTGATCCTGCGCTTCGCGGCCTCTTAGGAGAATATCTTTCAGGCGCATGACCTTATCGGCCCAGCCTTTTTCCACTGTGCTGTCGAGGTAAGCGACAACTTCGGGATATTCCAGATATTTGGAATAAGAGTCAATGGGATCAACTGCCGGATAGCGCTTGGAATCGGCCCGCGGCTGAGCCAGAGCGTAGAAGCAGCGAGCCGCTTTTTTGGTGGACTCAACCACCGGCTCTTTTAAGTTACCGCCGGCCGGGGAAACGGTGCCGATAAAGGTGATAGATCCGCTCTTGCCGTTATTTAAATTGACATAGCCGGCCCGGGCATAAAAGCTGGAAATGATTGCTGAAAGATCCATCGGGAAAGCGTCGGGGCCGGGCAGCTCTTCCATGCGGTTACTCATCTCGCGGAGAGCCTGGGCCCAGCGGGAGGTGGAGTCGGCAAGTAAAAGCACTTTAAGGCCCATCATGCGGTAATACTCGGCAATAGTCATGCCGGTATAAACCGAAGCTTCGCGGGCGGCCACCGGCATATTGGAAGTATTACAAATGATGATGGTGCGCTCGGAGAGTTTGCGCCCGGTGCGCGGATCATCGAGCTCCGGGAAGGTGGAGAAGATTTCCACTACTTCGTTAGCACGCTCGCCGCAGGCCACAATGATGATGAGATCGGCTTCGGCATATTTAGCGAGGGCGTGCTGCAAAACCGTTTTACCGCAACCAAAGGGGCCGGGAATAAAGCCGGTGCCGCCTTCGGCGATGGGATTTAAGGTGTCGATGGTTCTAACACCGGTTTCCATAATCTTAAAGGGGCGGGGCTTATCTTTGTAGCCGGTGACTTCCACTTTTACCGGCCATTTCATAGTCATGGTGACCTTTTTTTCTTCGCCGGCGGCGTTTTTGATGGTGGCCATCACGTCGTCAACGGTGTAATCGCCGGCAGAGGCCAGAGAAGCGATAGTCCATTCGCCTTTTATATCAAAGGGCACCATGATTTTGTGCGGCACCCAACCCTCTTTGACTTCGCCCAGCCAAGAAGCGGCTTTTACTTTGTCGCCCACTTTGGCAAGCGGGGTAAAGTGCCACTTTTTAACTCTGTCCAGCGGGTCGGTATATTGGCCGCGCTTCAAAAAGACGCCTTCCATCTTTTCCAAATCGTTTTGCAAGCCGTCATATTTTTGCGAAAGCATACCGGGGCCCAAAGTTACTTCCAGCATGTGGCCGGTAAAGCGCACAGTGTCGCCGGTGCGCATGCCGCGGGTGCTTTCAAAAACCTGAGCAAAAGCCCGTTTGCCACGGATTTTAATCACCTCGGCCATGAGCTCGGTGCCCTTTAGGTTGATGTAACAGACTTCATTTTGGCCCACCGGTCCATCGACTTCGATAGTGACCAAATTGGAGACAATACCTACTACTTTTCCCTGAGTGCTCATATTTCACCTGGTTCCTGCATGGATAGCGGCAGCAATATCAAATTGCCCTCTGGCGGCAGCCAAAAGACTTTTGAGGGTTTTCTCACCGCTTTCTTTATCTAAATTTTGCCAACGCTGGGCAATAGCTGCCCTGAGGCAGGTGGCTAAAACAATTTCTATCCCGAATATCGAGCCACCGGCGAGGTCGTCAATAACGCTAAGGCGCAGTTCATCAAGCGCTTTTTCATATTCTTCCAGATTATCTTTGGAAAGAGCGCTGATTTTTTCCACCCAGGGCAAAAAGGGCGAGAGGCCAAAATCAGGTGCGGAAGAGCGCAAAATTTGCTCTTTAAAGCTGTCCGCGCCCAAAAGATAAGCGGAAAGGGGCTTTTTAGCGGCGCCGTTTTTATTAATAATATCGCGGTAATTGATGGCAGCCAGCACGTTTCTGAGGTCGAGCTCAAAGCGGTAATATTCGGTAATAAAATGATTATCTAAAGCGAGAACTTCATTAAAGAAGAGCTCAAAAAGCTGATCTTCCCAGGAGAGGTCGCTATTTAAGGGGCGCTTTTCCTGGTAAGCACGAATAAAAATGAGCATATAATCGGGCAGCTCGCCGCTGCCTTTAAGCTGCTTTTCCAGCTCCTCCCAGCTAAAATTGCCGCGCTCATCAAAAGTAAAATCGCTTTCGCCCTTTAAAAGGGCCAGCAAATTACTATGGTCATAAGGATAGCGGATAAAGGGAAAGAGCACACTGTCGGTGGGCGACACCAAAGCGGCGCAATCGGCGACTAAAGCGGGAAAATCCACCGCTTCCTTGCCTTTATCCAGGCTTATTTCCGGAAGCCCAGCTGCCAGATAGTAATACTCACTGGCCATTATTTATTCCCCAAAAATGAGCTTTCTGGAAGCTGGGCGAATATATGAAGCAAAGAGTTCTTTGAAATCAGCTTCACTCATGGTGATTTGGTAAGAGCCGTTTTTCGGGCCGATGGTAAAGCCGCCCTTTAAGTTTCCGGCAAATTCCAGTGTGAGGCCGCTATCCAGGAGCTTTTTAAGAGCCACTTTTAAAGCGCTATCCAGCTGCTCTTTTTTGGCTGCCGGGAGCAAAACGGTTAAATCGGCAGCGGCAGCGGAGTCGGAGGCAAAAGCGGCGGTGGCACTTTCGATGAGATTGCCCAGCACCTTGGGGTCATCAAGAGCTTCACCCAGAGCTTTATCCAGCATTTTGGCGCTCACCAGGTCGATAATCTGCTGCTTTAACTGGGCGACCATCTTTTGAGAAGCCAGTTTCATCTCGGTTTCGTTGTTGCGCTTCTGCTCTAAAGCTTCTTTTTCGGCTTCGGCGATAATGGCTTTGGCCTCTTCACGGGCCTTTTTAATAATAGCCGCCGCCTCTTCTTCGGCTTTAGCTACCTTCTTTTGGGCCTCTTCTTCACCTTTTTTGAGACCTTCGCTGTAAAGTTTATCAGTTAGTGCTTGCAATTTATCTTCCATGGTCAAACCTCGCACAAAAAGACCTCCATCCTTTAACAACAAATAAGCTATTAATGCCAGAGTTATTTTTTTACAAAAGGTGAAAAACAATTTTAAAGCGCTCTGCCGGCGGCCGGGATTTCCTGGCTTCCGGCTCTTTCCCTTGGCGGGAACATTATTATTTATGCTTATATTTCAAGCTTTTGGCTGCTTCGTTGACAGGAAGTTGAGACTTCATGTATCTATGCTGCTTGGGCGCTGGAGAATATGCTCTACACCAATAACATCAAGGAGAATTTTATGAAAAAATACGCTAAGATAATTATGAGTTTTATGCTGCTCGGTCTCATGCCCTTTGGCGCGGTAAGTTGCGGAACTGCAGAGGAGGAAACCCCGGCAATCAAAGCCGAGGATTACAAAACAGTGACCATCGACGGCAAAACCTGGATGGCCGAAAATCTAAAGTATGAATCCAGTGAATTTAAATGTTACGGCGAATCCACTGAAGATTACAAAGAAAAATACGGCTGTCTTTATAGCTGGGAAGCGGCCAAAAAAATCTGCCCTGCGGGCTGGCATCTGCCATCTTATGATGAAGCCAAGGCGCTACTCGATTATGCTTATGATAATCGCGACGACGATAGCACCTTCCTCTCGCTTATTGCCAAAGATTCTGCTTGGGAAGAATACCCCAAGCAGGGCAATAATAAATTTGGCTTTTCGGCTATGCCGGCGGGCATAATAATCGATACTTTTCATATAGAAACCGGCGTCAGTACTGGTTTTTGGACTTCCACCGCCTCTGACGAAACCGGCGCCCATGTTTTGTACCTGGGGTTTGTGGGCTTTACTCCCATCTCTTTTATTGTGCCCATCGGAGTTACTAACGCCGCCATTATGCAAACATTTATAACCGAAACAGGCCGCTTTTCCGTGCGCTGCGTAAAAGATTAATAAGAAGAATTTGCGCTTACCCAGCCTCCTGCCAAATACAGTTAAAATATAAGCGCCGGCCGTGAGGTTTTTAGCTTAAACTCTTGGGCGCGCCTTGCGGAAAATTATAGACAATACCCCGGCAAGAGATTAGTAAGTATGGGCTCCTCCGGGAGAAAATTTTAGTGAGGATAAAATGCGTCTAAAAGAAGTAGCTAGGCATTTATTACCGGCGCCACTTTATAATGGTGCGGAAAAAGTAGCGCGCAAAATAAGCTGGCAGCTACGCTATCGGGGGAACACCTATTATTGCCCCTGCTGTGCTCAGCGTTCCGGCTCATTTAAAAAATTTCGTTCCAAAAGTATCGACCTAGAGCGCTTAAAACCGCAAAATAGCGCCGTGCGTTGCCCAATATGTCATTCACTCCCGCGTCATCGCATTATTGCCCACTACCTTAGTAAAAACACACTCCCCCAGCTTACGGCCGGGCCCTTTATCTTTTTTGCTCCGGAACAGGCGCTCATTAACTACTTTAAAAAAGCCGATATTCACTACCAAAGCGCCGATCTTTTTAGAAAAGATGTTGATTTGCACATCAGTATTACAGATATGCCTTTTGAAGGTGGCACTATTTCGGCCATTATGTGCAACCACGTACTGGAACATGTAGACGATTATAAAAAGGCCTTAAGGGAAATAGCGCGGGTTTTACAGCCCGGCGGCCTTTTTCTTTTTACTGTTCCCATGAAGAGTGATTTAGAAAAAACTATTGAAGATCCTACTGTTACCGATCCGAAGGAACGCATAAAACGCTTTGGCCGCTTTGACCACCTGCGCCTCTTTGGCCTTGATTTGCTGGCCGTTTTGCGCGCGAGTGGCTTTAGTGTGGATATTATCAAAGGTGATGAACTGCCGGCTGAGATAATGCCGGTTACCGGGCCGGTTGATTATGACATTAACTGGCTCTTTGTTTGTACCAAAAACAGTTAAATCTAAAGACCCGTTAGTCCAGAAAATTATGGACAACATCTTGGCAAGAGGTTAGTAAAGGTAAGCTCTTTTTTTGAGGAGGCACTATGATTCCTTATATTGATATTCCCCCACTGCCGCTCATCGGCGAACTTAAAATACAGCCTTTTGGCTTTTTAGTTTTTTTGGCTCTCCTTGCGGCTTACCATACCGCTATATGGCACGGGCGGCAAAAACAGCAGGATCTTAACAAAATAGGCACCCTGGTGGTTTGGGTGGTGGTGGGCGCTTTTGTTATGGCCCACGTGGTTTCGGTAGTTTTTTACTTCCCCGAGCGCCTTAGGGAAAACCCCTTGGAAATTTTTTACATTTGGTCTTCGCTCTCCTCTTATGGCGGCTTTTTCGGCGGCACGGTGGCGGCGCTCATTTATCTCAAAAAAGAGAAACTGCCGGTATTGCCTTATTGCGATACTCTCGCCATTGCTCTGGTTACTGCTTGGTTCTTTGGACGCATGGGGTGCAGTGTGGCCCACGACCATCCAGGTAGCCCAACCAGCCTCTTCTTTGGCGTAAATTATCCCGGCGGGCCGCATCACGACCTCGGCTTTGAAGAGTGGGTCTTTACCGTTTTTCTGGTTGTTGTGGTCTTTATTTTGCGCCATAAAAATCCCCGTCCGGGCGTTATTTTAACTACAATTGTCATTCTCTATGCCCCGGTGCGCTTTATGATGGATTATTCCCGCACGGTGGATAAGCTCTATTTTGGCTTTACTCCCGGCCAATACTTTTCTGCGGCTCTCTTTCTTATTGGCGTTGGGCTTTTAGCGAAACTCCTGCATGGGAGCCCAGCGGCCGCTTTGGCTGTAGGCGTGGAAGGGGCTACTCCGGCCGAGCCGGAAAAGACAAAGCGCAAAAATAAGAAGAATAAGAAGAAATAGGCGGTTAATCAGCGGAAGCTTTACGGATTTTCAGGCGTATTGCAATCAGCGCCGGTGTATCCCCAAGCGCATTTGTTGCAATAGGCACCGTCCCAGTTGCCTGTGCAGGGGCAACCGGCTTTGTCGTCCCACTGCTCGCTATGTGCGCCGCAAGAATAATCTTTTATACAGCGTACAGTAAGCAGTGAGCCGCTATAACTACTGTTGCCAAACTTTAGACTGGGGATAGTAAATGAATTGAATGTTTCATCAATAGCGATGCTGATATTGTAGATGTTATCATAGCCGGCGGCTATATATGTGGCGCTCCAAAAGTAGGCATAAGCATTACGGCTGTTAAGAGTCGGAGAACCATCATTGTTTATATAGCCCCAACCGGCTGGTAGAGCATTAAAGCCGGTGGGAGTTACCGAATTGGTAACAGCATAAGTCCACAGCTCATTGTCTTCTATTAGAGCGTAGGCTTTTTGATCTATACAATAGCCATTGTCATCACATACAGTTTCATAACCGGCGTTATACAAATAGTTTGATAGTTCAGCGAGATCCTTATACACCGGCAGGTGCCAACCGGTCGGACATACCTCCAGGGCATCATCATAGGAGTAAAGGCAGCCATAATTATTTTTAAAATTGCTGTCGGCAGGATCGGTATAGCATTTGATACCATTTTCCTCATTTTCGATCTGCATATTCTTCGCCATCCAGACCTGAGTGCCAATTGTTACTGTCGGATAAATATTATGGTCATCGTCCATCATATAGCCATCCTGCAGAGTGTTGCAGTCTTCGCCCTCCCAGTAATCTGAGCAGCCGTCTTCTGCCCGGCAATGGCCGTTACTTTTGTCGCAGGTGCCGTTTTTGCAGGAACAGGGCTTACAGTTGGGATAAGTGCCCCACTCGTTGTCATGGCAAGCATTGGTGGTAGTTTCTTTATCGCATTTTTTGCCTTCCCAGCCGCTTGCGCATTGACATTTGCTACTTTCTGCGTCCCAGGACCCATGCTCGCCGCAATCTTGCTCGTTGCATTTATCGCCCTTCCAGCCGATTGCACAAATGCACCCCACCGCTTCTTCGCTGTACTTGCCGTGCGAGCCACAGTCAGGCCTAATGGTATTATTACCAGGGTCAGTGGTAGGTTCATCTTCTGCCGGAGGAGTCGGTTTTTCTCCGCAGGCGGCTAAAAACAGGGCCAGAGTACAAACAACTAACGGAGAGAACAAACGGCTCTTTTTCATGGGATTTCCTTCCATTATTACAGAGCGTTGATAATTAGCACTTAAAGGGCTCCTCTTTAAGCTAAGACATTTTCCGCAAATTTTTTAAAAATGTACACTGTTTTTTCCAAAAAAAATGCTTGTCACCGGAGATTTTGTCGGGCATAGTGCCTACCCCTAGGAGGTGCCCCTATGGCCAAATACAGATGTAAAGTGTGTGGCGAAGTTTTCGAAGTAGCCGCTGGGAAAGAACCCGTTTGCCCGCGCTGTGGTGTGCGCGGTGACAAATTAGTCTTAATAGCCGAAGAGCCCAAAAAGGAGGAAAAACCTATGAGTAAGTATGCCGGAACCGAAACCGAAAAGAATTTGCAAACCGCTTTCGCCGGGGAGTCGCAAGCTCGCAATAAATATACATATTTTGCCTCTGTTGCCAAAAAAGAGGGCTTTGAACAAATTTCGGCTATCTTTTTGAAAACTGCCGATAACGAAAAAGAGCACGCCAAAATGTGGTTTAAGGAGCTCGGTGAGCTGGGCAAAACCACCGATAACCTGGCGGCTGCCGCAAACGGCGAAAACTTTGAATGGACCGATATGTATAAAGGGTTTGCCGAAACCGCCGAAAAAGAGGGTTTTGGCGATTTGGCCGAAAAATTCCGCGCCGTAGCCGCTATCGAAAAGCACCATGAAGAGCGTTATCGCGCCCTTTTAAAGAATATCGAGAATAAAGAAGTCTTTAAAAAGAGCTCGGTTAAAGTGTGGGAATGTCGCAACTGTGGCCACATTGTTGTGGGCATGGAAGCGCCGGAAATTTGCCCCACCTGTGCCCACCCGCAGAGCTATTTTGAAATAAACGCTGAAAATTACTAATCTATATGGCCGCGGCAAAAAATTATTATGCCATTTTGGGCCTGGATAAAAATGCCACGGCCAAAGAGATAAAAAGCGCCTACCACCGTCTGGCTATGCAATATCACCCGGATAAGAATCCCGGTGATAAAGCGGCCGAAGAACATTTCAAAGAGATAACCGAAGCTTATAATGTGCTCTCCGATGAGCGCCAACGAGCTCGCTATGACCTTGGCGGCAGCGATTTTAATTTTAATTTTAATGGCACCGCCGGCGCTGATTTTATAAATGACATTTTCAGCCAGTTTTTTAACGGTGCCAAAAACGCCAGAGCCCGCGGGAAGCCGCATGATATTAAGGAAACTGTGCACATTACTTTGGAAAACGCCGCTCTTGGCGCCACCATTAAGCGCACTATGCGCCTGGAAGAGCCCTGTGCCACCTGCCAGGGTACGGGAGCGAAGCCCGGCACGGCGCCCACTATTTGCGGCGCTTGTGGCGGTAGTGGGCGCATTGAGGTACCGCGCGGCCTTTTTAGCGTGAGTAGAGAGTGCTCATATTGTCACGGCCGGGGGCGTATTGTCCATGAGCCCTGTCCCACTTGTTTGGGGCGCGGAGTTCTCGCCAAAGATCGCACCTTTAATGTCACTATTCCGAAAGGTGCAGCCAGCGGCACCACGGTGCGCTTTAGGGGCGAAGGGCGCATAGAGCCGCAGGGGCGCGGCGATTTACTCTTTGTGATAAAGGTTGATAAGCACAAAGATTTTACCCGCGAGGGTAACGATATAAAATATAAGCTTTTAATCTCTGTTCCCCAGGCGGTTCTTGGCACTATGCGCGAGGTGCCGACTCTTTACGGCCCGGTTAATATGCGCATCCCGGCCGGTACCAAATCGGGCACAATTATGCGCCTCAGAAATAAGGGAATGCCCTTTATTAATAGCGATATGGTTGGTGATGAACTGGTGGAAATTATTGTAAAAATTCCCACGAGCCTTACGCCGGAACAGGAAGCGCTTTATAAAGAACTGGCCCGTCTTGATGGTGAAATAGTCATCCCCCAGGAACGCACCGTGTGGGATCGCATGAAAGCTATGTTTGATTAAATAAAATATCCCTAATATCCATATATATTCAAATAGTTCCGCCTCGCCATTTGTCAAAATGGAGAGGGGGTTAGGGGGTGAGGCCTAGAATTTCTCCCAATGAATGCGGCTTTCGTCGAATTTGTCTTTGGGCTCGCCTTGGCCGGCCGGGTAGCCGAGCGGAATAATGCTAAAGGGCACGGTTCCCGCCGGGAGCTCTAAAAATTCGCTGATGGCTTTTACTCTTTCATCTACAGAATAAACGCCCACCCACACGGCGCCTAGGCCTTTGCTGTGAGCAGAGAGCAGAATATTTTCGGTAACGGCGCTCATATCTTGAATCCAAAAGGCCTTTTCCATGCCTGGCTGACTTAAATCAACTGTCGCGAGCGGGATAATGGCGGCGCTGGCCGAAAGGAGCATTTTGGCGTGCGGATGGGCGGCGGCAAGAGCTTTTAGGCGTTCTTTTTGGGTAATCACCACAAAAGACCAGGGGCGCCTGTCCATAGCCGAAGGGGCAGCCATGCCGGCTTTCAATATATCTGTGAGAACATTTTGGGGAATTTCCGCACCCTCTTTAAAGGAGCGCACACTTAAACGGGTTAAAATGGCTTCTTCGGCACTCATTTTGGCCTCCTGAGTGGTTTTAACATTTTCCGGGCATTTGCTTTGGCAGGCTGCGAAAGCCATAAGTGGTGCCAAAAGTAAAAACAAGGCTTTTTTCATTTCTTTTCCTTTTCTCCGGCATTTAGAGGTGGCCGGCAACCATTAACTGCTTAGTCTATTTAATTAGCACGATTTTGTAAAAATTTTCTATATTGCCAAATGTATCAAATTATAATAAGCCCGCTTTCAAGGTATGCTTTGGGGGTGCCGTAAAATTTTATAGGGATAGTTTTTTTATGCGCTGCGAAATGGTTTGGTAGAATAGTTAACTGATGAGTATTTAAAAACTTTTTGCCGGCGCTTGTTCTATAGATGGTAGGAAAAGCAAAATGAATAACGAACAATACGATATTACTTTGAAAAAGAGGGAAACGCTCAAATATCTGACTACTCGTGTACTTATGGTTTTTACTCTGCTTGGCGGACTGCTAATAAGTGTTTTAGCCATGAACTATATGGGCTATGTGGCTACCTCCTTTAATGCCCAGCTGGCTGCCCGTTTTGTCTCTTTATTGGCTCCGGGGATGGAGCGCATTTTAGCCGAAAGCGGTGAGGCGGAAAGAATCACCGCTGAGCTTGGGCGCTTGCAAGAACTGGAATTTATTTACTATAGTGCCCTTGTTGATGCAGATGGCAATGCTTTTGCTGAATGGCTGCGCCCCGGTGCGGCGCCTATTTTTAAGGCTAAAGCGGCTAAAAATATTGCCGATGGTGTCTTAGAGCGCAAGGGTAAAGCTTTTTATTTGAAAATAGCCCTTAAAGAGGGTAGCAAGTATAGCATTCTTTTCGGTATTGATGCCACCGGTATGATGATGTCTAACTTTGGTAAATTTAAATATTTTTATCTCTGGTTCTTTTTAGCGCTCTCACTGGTGGGCTTTGGCGCTATATATTTTGCCAATAAGCACCTTATCCGCCCGCTTACCGGTGTTGGTGATTATGCTGCCGAAATACTCACTAAAAACGATTTGACAATTACTCTCCCCAAAGAGAGCGAGACGGAAATAGGCCAACTGGCCGCCGTTATTAATACGCTGACGGCTAAAATACGCCATACGCTATTGGCTTTAAAAGATACCTGCAGAGCTTTTGAAGAGATAGTGAATGATTTGGGAAATTCCGGCGATACCGTCACCAAAGGTTCGGAGATTATTGAGCGGCATAGTGATAATACTATGAGTAAAATGGCAGAACTTGCCGATTCTTTCGGAAAAGTTTCGGCCAAATTGCAGGAGCTTACAGCGCAAACCGAGCGCGGCTCCACCACTGTTTACGAAATGAGCCAAGTAAATCAGGAAGTTTTTGGCAATGTTACGGCTATGAGCGCGGCGGTGGCGGAATCTATAGCCGCTACTCACCAAATGACCGAAGCCATTCAAAAAACAGGCGATTATGTAAAGCAGCTCAATACCGATATTGAAAGCGTCAATAGCTCCATGAATCGTTTGGATTCCTCTATTGCCCTGGAGGAAAAGAGTGCCAAGGATTCCATAGAGCTTTCAAAGGAGCTTAGTATTAATTCCGATAACGGTTTGCACGCTTTAAGGGAAACCATCAAAGGAATTGGCAAAATCAAAAAAAGTTCACATGAAACGGCCAGAGTTATTACTACTCTCGGCGAACATGCCATGAATATCGGTAATATTCTCCATGTGATAGAAGATGTTACCAAGCAGACAAACCTTTTAGCCTTAAACGCTGCTATTATCTCGGCTCAGGCCGGAGAGCATGGGCGGGGATTTGCTGTTGTCGCTAATGAAATAGGAGCGCTGGCCGGGCGCACTAAAGATTCCACTAAAGAAATCGCCGATCTGATTAACGCCATCCAGGATGAAGCCCAAAAAGCCGTTGCGGCTATGGAGGAGAGCAATTTAACCATTGAGCAGGGCGCTCATGTTGGTGTGCAGGCGGCAAAAGCCTTTGATAAATTGAGAGAATCAGCCGATAAATCAGCCGTTTTGGCTAAATCCCTGTCGGCAGCTACTACCGAGCAGGCCGGCGATGTTAAAGCGGTAACCGAAGCCATTAAAACGATAACCTCCATGGTTGGTGAAATCAATAGAGCCTCGATAAGTCAGGCCAAAGAGGCCGAAGCTCTAAATGAGAGCACTGGTAAAATGCACCTTTTAAACGAGCAAGTGGCACGTTCGAGTGAAGAGCAGGCTAAATCGGCTCAGGATGTTTTAAAAGCCATCAAAAATATTTCCGAGGTGGCCAATTTGGTAAGTAGCAGCCAAAAAGCTCAGACAGAGAGCACCAAACTGGCTGTCGTTACGGTTAATGATGTTGATAATTATGTGAAATCACAAAATGATTCAGCGCATGATCTTACTGCCGCTATTAACGAAATAAATCAGCAAATCGGCAAGCTTTCGCAATATACCGGCGAGTTTAAAATATAATTTTTGCGATACAAAGCGCTAGCGAATGAGATTTGAGGGAAAGCCATGAGTGCTGTGCAAGATAAATTAGAAAACAGATTAGCTTTTAGAAAGCGTCTCAAATATGTTTTTGCTTCCAGAATCGGCGGTATAATCGGCGGTTTTGCGGTTATCGATTCTTTAGTGCTCTTTTTTGTGGCCCTAAGTTATGGTGCTTTGGTGTACCAGGCTCAGGCGGTTAATGCCATGACATCCTTTATTACTCCTCACTTGGAGCTGGCACTGGATGGCGGCAGTGATGCGGAGCAGGTTCTCGGGAAATTTGCCGAGCTTTCTTTTGTCTCATATGCCTCTTTGACCGATAAACAAGGAAAAACGGTGGCCGAATGGAAGCAGGAAGGCGGTGGGGACTCTTTTCATCACAGTTATGCCCGGCATATTGCGCCCGGTGATTATGAATTTACCGCTAACGGTATGTATAACCGCTTTAAAATTAAAGATTATAGCTTGGTTGTCGGCACCTCTATTTCTGAGACTATGGGGCGCAACTTAGCTAATTATTGGCTACTCTATCTGCTAATTGGCGTTTTGGTTATCGCTTTAATAGCGATTGTCTTTTATCTCTTTAATAAGAGAGTTTTAAATCCTTTGGTGGATATTACCAGCTATGCTACTAAAATTATTGATGAAAACGATCTTACTATAACTATTCCGGCGAGTTACAGAAATGAAATTGGCCGGGTGGCTAAGTGCATTAATTTGGTGATGGCTAAACTGCGCAATATTCTTCTTGGGCTCAGTGAGACTTGCCGGGCTTTTGAGGAGATAAACGGCAATTTGCAAAAAGCCGGAAGCGCTATTACAACCAATGCCGGCGCCATTCATCAAAGTATAGGTAGAGCCAGAGAAATAACCGGCGAACTGACCAAATCATTTGCCGATGTTTCCGGCAAGCTGGAAAATTTGGGGGCCCAGAGCGAGCGCGGATCCACCACAGTTTATGAGATGGGGCAGGTTAACGAGGAGGTTTATAACAATGTCACAGCTATGAGCAGCTCAGTTAATCATTCCATCGCCGCTATTGAGGAAATGACCGGCACCATTGAGCAAACTGCCGGATATGTTGAACAATTAAGTTCCGGTATAAGTGTTGTTACTGCCTCTATGGGGCGTCTTGATACTTCTATAGCCGAAGAAGAAAAAGGGGCGCTTGATTCCATAGAAGTAGCCAAAGAGCTCTCCTTAAATGCCGCGAGCGGTATGGATGCTCTTAATGAGACCATTAAGGGCATAGGCGAAATTCAAAAGAGCTCCGCAGAGGCTACAAAAGTTATTGTCTCTTTGGGCAATCATGCCATGAATATCGGCAATATTCTCAGAGTGATAGATGATATTACCAAGCAAACTGGCCTGCTCGCCTTAAATGCGGCTATTATTTCCGCCGATGCCGGCGAGCATGGGCGCGGCTTTGCCGTTGTGGCCGAAGAAATCGGCGCTCTTGCCGGGCGTACCAAGGCTTCTACCAAAGAAATAGCCGGCCTCATCGCTACTATTCAAAGCGAAGCGCAAAAGGCCGTTGCGGTGATGGAAGAGAGCAATCTAACCATTAAACATGGGACCAAACTTGGTGCTGAGGCCGCCAGTGCTTTTGATAAACTCAAAGCATCGGCCGATAAATCGACCTTACAAGCAAAAGCCCTGGCAGCGGCCACCAGTGAGCAGACGGCCGATGTGGCGGCCGTTAATAAAGCTATCGCGGTAATAAGCAGCACGGTGGATGAACTCAATAATTTTGCTGCTCGCCAAGCCGAAGAAGCGGCTACCATGAATAAAGCGGCCGCTAAGATGAATTTGCTCAATCAGCAAGTGGCCCATTCCAGTGAGGAACAGGCCCGTTCGGCTAAAGATGTTTTAAAGGCTATAGAAAATATTTCCTCCATGACTTCTATGGTCAAAGAGCAGCAGGAAGCGCAGATAGAGAGCACTAATGAAGCTGTGCAAGCTGTTGATTTTGTAAATAAAAACGCCCTAACTCAAGGAGAGGCCGCCGAGAAACTGGTGAGCATTATTGAGGCAATTAATAACCAGCTCTTGCAACTTGCGTCTTTTACCGGTGAATTTAAAATATAAATGGCACCATTAAGAAAAAACATAAAAATTTAACTGATATAGCGCATATTTTTCGCTATAAAATCGCCTTTTAAATCTTAAATTTTTAGATAGATCTATAGACAAAAGGCTTTTCTTTAGATATAAGCCGTAGCTGCAAACGCTGCGGTGATAATAGCTGCCGCTCGTTCCCAAATTTTTTCCCACCAATTGGAGCCAATAATGCCTGAGAGTTCAATTAGCGCCCAAATTACCGAAAAGAAGAATATACTTAAAACCCGTGTGGCCATTATTCTGTCGATAGTCGGTGTTATCGGTGCTTCTGTTATTGGTGCTATATCTCTGCCGGCTATGACTATGTCCTCGGTTATGTTAAATGCCGATATAGCTAAAGAGCATATTAATTATTTGGCTCCGGATCTTAGACGCGCTTTGGCCGGTGGCGATGCTGCGGCCATTGCCGCGGAGTTTGAAAAGACGCATTATCTCGATGATGTGGCCTACTTTGCTCTTGTTGATGGCCAGGATAATATTCTCGCTGATTGGCAAGCTGATAATACAGAGCAAAAATTCAGTGCCAAAGTGGTTAAAAGCTTAGAACCCGGCTCTTTAGAGCGGCTGGGCTGGGCCTATTATGCAAAAATACCGCTTGAAGACAAGGAAGGGCACGCTATTGTCATTGGCCTTGATTTTGCCGGCATCATGGCGGAACAGCTCTCGCAATTTGGTTCATTTTACCTCTTCTTTGTCTTTTTTGTGTCCACTGTTATGTACATTGTTTTTTATCAATCGTCTAAGTATATGGCCGATCCGCTGGTGCGAGTAAGTGACTATTTGAGCGAAATTTTGCAAAAAAGCGATCTCACTCGCCTGCATAAGATAGAATCCAAAACCGAGATTGGTAAGATAACGTTGGTGGTTAACACCATTACTTTAAAAATGCGCAATATGCTTTTAGCTCTTAAAGATACTTGCGAAAAATTTACCGAGGTAGTTAAGGAGCTTGGCGATTCCGGTGATAACATCTCCAAAGATACGGTTACTATTAAGCAAAGTACGGTGGGAGCCAACAAAAAAATGGCTGAGCTCACCAGCTCTTTCTTTGAAGTTACCGCCAAATTGCGCGATCTCTCGGCGGAGAGCGAGCGCGGCTCCACCACAGTTTACGAGATGAGCCAGGTAAATCAGGAAGTTTTTGATAATGTCACGGCTATGAGCAGCGCAGTAACGCAGTCTATAGCCGCTATAGAAGAGATGACTGGCGCAATAGAAAAGACTTCCGGCCATGTGAGCCGCTTAAATAATGATATAGAAAGTGTTAATTCGGCTATGCAGCGGCTGGATAGCTCAATAGCCATA
>JAEEGL015497883.1_pt1 | contig 20788 bp, 20 predicted proteins | sample 9134231 | NCBI WGS metagenome assembly JAEEGL01 (sample SAMN16246548, study PRJNA631951) | gut metagenome | biome: gut microbiome; feature: rumen; material: fiber-attached | host: Bos | place: Iran: Karaj | collected 2018-10
CCTCAGCTGTTCATTATCTCTGTAATTACACTTTATCCTTGTACTCATTTTTTTCTCCTTTTCTCACTCTCCTCTTGAGGACGCGGGGTCTGTCCCCATGTCCTCACCCTGGTATCCTTTTGAGGACACCAGAACCGTCCCCCTGTCCTCTGAGGACAACAGGACCGTCCCCGCGTCCTCACCCCACGTCTTCATGCAATCCCGCCGGTGTAAGACGATAGACCTTATCACACACTTCTTCCAGATATTTTCTGTCGTGCGATACGCTGATGACAGCTCCCGGAAAATCCTTAAGCATCTTTCGTATCACCGGACCGGACAAAGGTGAAAAGTTCCGTGTCGGCTCATCCAGGATCAGTACATTTGCTCCCGACATGCTGAGCTTAAGCAGCAATACTTTTGCCTTCTGACCGCCGGATAGTTCCCGGATCGGATGCTCCATTTCATCAGCGGTGTACTTCAATGCTCCAAGATAAGTTCGTATTCTGGTACGCTCTTCCTTGTCTCCGGAAGTATCCAGATAATCCACCGGTGTCTCATCCATATCAAGCAGTTTTTCATAATCCTGCGGCATATATTCCGCTCTGATATCTTCTCTCGCCAGCAGTTCTTTCGCCAATATGCTAAGAAGCGTAGTTTTTCCGCAGCCGTTCGTACCTACGATTGCGATCTTTTCCGCCCCGCGGATCTTCAGTTCTATGTTCTCTGCCAGCACACGACTGCCATCCACACTCTTCAACTGATCTGTCGCATACTGCAATACCCATTTGCCGGCCGGGATCGTGCTTTCTTTATCGCCCAGCTTAAAGAAGATGGCTTCCTCCTGCTCCGGCATTTCTGTCATCTGCTCATCCAGTCTTTCAAAGCGTTTGCCCATCGCTTTTACGGAGTGCATTTTGTCTTTCAAATTCTTTCCGACTGATGGTACCTGTCTGGAAACTGCGCCTTGCGCATGTTCTACCTGCTGCAACAGACGACGGTACTTTGCCTCGCGTATCTCCTTTTCCTTACGGTCCGTGATCGCCATCTGTTCCTGCTTCTCAAAATTATGCAACCGCTCTTCCACATACTGACGGTACGGCATATTCGCCACGGTATGACGACACTTTGTTTTACGGCGTATCTGCTCAAAATGCACCACACGGTTTGCAGTATGCTCGATCAGTGTCTCATCATGCGATATAAACAATACCGCTCCCTTCCAGCTGTTGATCAGGCGTTCCATTACTTCCAGCGTTTCGATATCGATATCATTGGATGGTTCATCCAAAAGCAATACCGTTGGCCTTCCCATCAGGATCCGCATCATCTGTGCTTTCACACGCTCTCCGCCGGACAGCGTCTGCATTTGCTGATCGCGATAACAGAATTCCTTCTCCACTCCGAATTTCTTTGCCAGCGATGCCATTTCCTTCGGTGTCTGTTCTGCAAAATGAGCACTTTCACAGAAATATGCATAAACACTTTTTTCCTTATCGGCATCCGGCAGTTCCTGCGGCAGATAGCCCAGAACTTCACCACCATCCGATTTTTCTCCTTCTGCTTCGATATAATCCTCAATCAAATTCGGATCTGCAATCCACTTCATCAGGCTGGATTTGCCATTTCCTTCCTCCCCGATCATCACGACACGGTCACCGTCGTTAAGTACCAGAGAGAAATCCTTCAGGATCGTTCTTAAATCTTTCCTGTGTGTCAAAGTCACTTTTTTTATCTGAAACATATGCATCACCTTCCTTCCGGGATGAGGACAGAAGGACCGTCCCCGCGTCCTCATGAGGACGAAAGGACCGTCCCCGCGTCCTCACACATCCTCGCCCTGTAAAACAAAAATGAGTCTGCTTTGCATACGCAAAACAGACTCACACAATAAAACACCCTATATACAAAAAAGGTGATAACCGCATGATAATCCGGATAAGCGTACACAAACAAGCTGCAGAAAACCGCAACCTTTAACAGAATGTGTATACTCAAGCCAAATTATCTAATACGCATTGTTCCTTATCACCTGTGCGCTATCGCGCCCTTTCTTTTACTTCCAAAAAGAATCGTAACACAGAAAAAATACAATTGCAAGTACAAAGTTCCGGCCCGTCATCCTCCTGCCGGTATCGGCAGTCATTTTATGCGCTCCTTAAAGAACGTACGGATCGCATCTGCCAGTTCCTCCAGATGACCGTCATAGCAATGGTGCGCTCCGTGGATCACTACCAGTTTCGCATTTTTATACAGCTTCGCAGCCTTCTCCACATATGCCATCGGTACCACATCATCGATTCCTCCATGGATCAAAAGTACCGGCCCGTCATAACGATCGATCTCATCTTCTACATGGATGGTCTGTGCCACACGGATATAATCGGCATCCAGCGCAGTATCCCAGACGGGCAGCTTATCCGGAAGATGCAAAGGATCAAAATCCACGCCAAGCAGATTTCCTTTCCGTGCATAATCCGGGATCATCCATGCCGGCGACATGGGAAGAATTCCCTTAAGCTCATCCCTGCACATCCCCCCGATCAGCATTGTCAGAAGTCCTCCCTGGGAATGACCGCACAGATACAGATCCGTCACAAAATCCAGTTTCCGGGCATACGCCACCACCGCCAGCGCATTAGTCACCCATTTATACAAAGTGTGTTTCCGAAACTCCCCATCACTGCCGCCGTGACCGTACATCTCCGCACGCAGCACTGCCACACCGGCTTCGTTCATTGCCTTCTGTGCTGTGATCAGATGTGCTTCTTCCATATGTCCGGTAAATCCGTGGATCAGAATGCACAACGGACATTTCTCTGCGCCTTCCGGCATATCCAGTTTTGCATGCAATCTGATCCCATCACAATCAATGTAGAATTCTTTCATATACCTTTTCCTCTGCTGATCCTGTAATATCCGCTCACTCCCATCTTCGGATATCTTTACCCGATCCAGCGCTCCACATACGCCCGCAATTCCGGAAAACTACCTTGTGAATATCCTGTGATATCCTTATTCTCGCTGTTGATCATACAGTCCGTCAGAAGGAAGGTTTGCAACCCCGCAGCTTCTGCGATCAGATCTTCCTTTGCGTCATTCCCGACCATCAAGCAGTCTTTGGCATCACATCCGATCACCTTCAGGATTTCCGTATAATACTGCGGATTCGGCTTACAGTAATGCGAGTTTTCATAGGTTGTGATATAGTCAAAATCCGGGATTTCCACGCCGGCCCACTGCATACGCTTCTTCTGCGCTATTTCCGGAAATAACGGATTCGATGCCAGGATCACGCGAATTCCCTTGCTCTTCAATTCCCTGATCGTACGGGCTGCCTCCGGATTATACCCACAGACACGCCTGGTTTCTTCAAATTCATTGGCATAAAACTCATCAAAATGAACTTTATCCGCGTATCCTTTCGCTCCGAAGATCTCCGTGAACTTCTTCCAGAACACATTCTCGTTGGTATCTTTTCCGTTGTTACCTACCATGGCGGCCGTCCCGGCCCAGATACCTTTGCTCAGCTTCTCCGGCGCATATCCGTATGCCATCATCTTTTTACAGATATCGTGAAAATAGGTTTTCGTAAATACTTCCTGATCCATCGGCAGCAATGTGCCGTCCAGATCAAACAAAACTGCTTTCTTCATTTCGTCCCTTTAGTTAAAATCGGTACTGCATAAAATTACCGTTGTGTTCAAAGCCGTATGCCGTGTATAGTTTCACTCCCATATCGGATGCCGTGATCCACACCGAACCACAGCCATAGTCTCTTGCTTCTTCCACCACACGGTTCAGCAGATCCTGTGCGATCCCCATCCGCCGGTGATCCGGATCGGTGAACATACTCGACAGCAGTCCCAGCCTTCCCGTAGGGCAGGTGAAATACGGCGGTTTCTCAACAAAGGACATACCGCTGGTCCCGACGATCGTATTCCCGTCCAGCGCCAGCCATGAAACAAACGTGCCATCCGCCAGATGCCGGTGATAATATTCCGTTAATGCTTCCGCAAGATTCACATTCTTCGGCACCTCCCGTCCCTCCGAAGTGTATTCCTCCGTAAGCTGATTGATCCGCATTCGGATGAAGGTTTCCAGATCTGCCTCCGTCAGTTTCCGGTAGATGATCTCCCGGCCGCCGATCTTTTTCACCTGCACCCGTCTGGTGTACATCGTGCGTGTGAACCGGATCTCGTCTCCGCCGCTCACACCGGTCTTTTTCTCAAATGCATCCTCATCAAACTCCGGAAAGAATACATCGCCATCTTCGACGACAGTATCCACCTCCGTGATATACATCTTATCGACAAACGGGATCGCCTCTTTGTACAGACCGTATCCGCCTGAAATATAGACGTTCACTTCCCCTTTGGGAACAAACCCGGCACGCCGGTGTGCATCGACATCTGCAGCCATGGCAACCGCCTCCTGCACGGAAGATGCCGTCAGCAGATTCTCTCCTTCGTACTTTACCGTCCGCGAAACAATGATGTTGAGACGATTCGGCAGCGGATGCCCGATCTCCTCATAAGACTTTCTTCCCATCACCACGACATTTCCGGTCGTCAGTTCCTTAAACTGTTTCTGCTCGCCTTTGATCCTCCATGGGATCTGTCCGTTTTTTCCGATCACGTTGTTTCGGGAACGCGCTACGATCAGACCTATCATATGTTTTCCTCCTCTTTTCTCAGATCATATCACTCCAGCGATGTTTATCCTTTGCTTCATATTTGTCCATAAAGTCATGGCCCAGCCGGATCTTTTCTTTTGCAAAATCGATAGAGGCCAGTTCTGTATAGACAGAAACCACACAGTCAAAATCAATCCCCGCAAAAAAATTCAGCAGTTCCATCGGTACCGTAGATGCAAACTGCGGGCATTGCGGAAACAGATTCTTATAATCCAGCAGATCACGGGGATGCGGTTTGATAAAGACCAGTGTTTCCTTCCCTCTCGCATCTTTTCCGAACATCTCCAGCTGGTCTTCCATAATGCGTTTACGGGTATCCAGATCACACAAAGGATCCGTCAGGATCAGTACCGTTTCCCGTCCGGAAGCATTGGCTTCCGCGATGCGCGCTTCGATCTCTTTTTTGTTTTCCACAAACGCTTCGAGCAAAAGCTGCTTATCTTCCGGTGTCAGCCGCTCATACAGCGGACGCCTCGGCACTTCTTTATATTTGTGATAATCGTATTTTAATACACTGCGGTCATTCACTTCCATATCGATGCAGTATTTGGAATAACCGTTTTCGATATGGATCAGATTGTGTTTGGCAAACCACGCCTTCATCCCGAAATGCCCGCGGTTGGTCACCCGCGCGCTGTCTAAGGTTTTCAGGCAGTCCAGCCCGTCCTCCACCGCGTGATAGTATATCCTGTTCTGGTTCAGGTAGACACCGATGGGATCGGAATCGCAGAATACATAAATCTCCCTGTATTCCTTAAAATCCACCGGTACAAACGGTGCCTGACACTGCGCAAACTTTTTGGTAAAACGGATACGCTGCAGCATATTGGATACGATATTGCCTCGATCTTTCTTGTACTCCATCAGTTCCGGGAAGAAATCCTCCCGCTTCTCATCATACTCATAAACGCCTTCAAAGTACCCTGTTTTTTCCAACCGTTCTTTCAGTCCCGCAAAGTTGTTGGACATCCGGCTGAGCACTACCGTAGCGCCCCCCTGTTGATCCCGGGGCAGGGCCAGTTCCTTTAAGAAAGTGATGTATACATGATAGAATGTATGGCATACATATATGCGGTCTTTCATATCGTTTACGTCGGTTACCTTCCTCTCAGTTTCATTGTCACCCGGTGTACGGAGCGTACGCCGCGCGGCGAGAACGCCAGCAGTTTCAGATAGCTCCGCTGCTTTTTATTCAGATAACGGTTCTTTTTGATCTCCGCTTTCTCACTGTGCAGGAAACGGACCATACGCATATAAAATGCATTCTTCCGCTGCATTTCCTCGATCGGAATATGCAGCAGGAAATCCAACAGCTGAACCAGACGGAAGCGTCTGCCTTCCTCCAGATATTCGGGATAGTAATCCCGTGCGATCCGGCATGCCGTAAAGGCATTGTACATCATATCCTCGTACAACGACTGCCGGTATTCCCCTCTCGTCACGCTCTCCTCGGTCAGGCGGATATTATAGCCGACCGTTCCCAGTGTGGGGATCCCGGCCTCCAGCTCCGGCATCATACGGAGCAGCAATTCAAAATCCTCGTTTTTCTTTCCCTCAGCAAACCGGTATTTCTGCAGAAAATCCCGGTCAAACAACTTGGTACAGAAAGAGCTGTCCCCTTCGTGCATGATCAGTTCCCGGAAATATTCTTCTCTGGACAACACTTCACATTCGCCGTCTTCTCTCTGCGGCGGTACGCTCAGCGTTCCATCCGGAGAATAGTTCCGGCTCATCAATTGTACCATCCTGCACCCCGGTCTGGCTTTCTGCATGGTTTCCAGCAACGCTCCGTACATTCCCGGTTCGATCCAGTCATCAGCATCCGTAAAACCGATATAGTCACCCGTTGCCGCTTCGATCCCTGCATTCCGTGCAGCCGATGCTCCGCTGTTCTCTTCCTGTTTCAATACACGCACACGGGCATCTTTTCCGGCATAGTCTTCACAGATCTTTAAGCTGCCGTCTGTAGAACAGTCATCGACCAGTAATACTTCCAGATGCGGATACGTCTGCGCCAATACGCTGTCCAGGCAGCGGGCCAGATACGCTTCCTTGTTATATACCGGTATGATGATGGTGATCAAAGACTTTTCTGCCATATACCCCTCATCCGGCGCTTCGCGCCACCTTCCCCCCCGGGGGAAGCCTTCCTTCTTCAAAATTCCGTAACCGGGTGCAGCCTCTACCATCGGCGGGTAAAGCGTTCGCCCAGTGACGGAGGGATCTCCCGGTCACGGCACATCGGCTGCAGTGCCCCGTTTTCTGCATCCTCTTTGGCAAACGCCGGTGCCTCTCCGGCCAGCAGTCCTTTTGCCACACGTAAAAACTGTGCTGCTGCATTCTCCGCATTCCAATAGCGCACCATCGTCTGATAGGCGCGCTCCCCCAGCTCCCGGCGTTCTTCCCGGTGCAGGATCTCCCAGCCGGCGCTGCCGGCAAAATACTCAATCCGGTTTCCGATCACTTTCCCGTTTATATTCTGCTGCAGGAGATACGGTACCGCGCCGATCTCCGGTCGGGCGATCACCACACAGCCACTGTTCATCGCTTCATTCAGCACCGCACCCCAGCCTTCCTTTTCATCACTCGTAAAAAGAAAGATATCGCTGCGCTCCATCTCCGCACGGATCTCTTCCGGTTTCAAAAACCCCGTGAAACGTACCACTTCTGAGAGCCCTTTTTCCTGCACCTTCCGTCGAAGCGCTTTTTCCAACTCTCCGCCCCCGGCCATCGTCAGTACAAAACCTCCGGCCTCTGCCACCTGCCCCGGCAGTTCCGCCACCAGAGGCTTTTTTCCATGCAGCAGAGCCGCTGCCGTCTCGATTGCCAGTTCCGGATGTTTCCAGTCGATCATCCGGCCGGCCCAGAGGATCCGTACCGGCTCCCCTACCTGACTCTTCTTTGCAAAGAGTTCCTCCATATCGTAGTGCTTTACTTCCGGAAAATAGCCCCAGACAAATTTCTTTTTCGGAAACGCATGCACCAGTTTAAAATCCGATCCGACATAAGCACCCGCGCAAAGCAGATAATACGGCGCTTTGCGGTACTGTGTATAGTCGTGGTATTTTTGCTTCAGCCCTCTGGGCGTGATAAACTTCCACTGTCCCTCTTTGTAGATCCGCTCACTGTATAGGAAGGTAAGTTTTCCCGCCTGCAGCCGCGCTGCAAGAGCAGCTTCCGGCCCCTGTGCTTCCACTCCTCCCCAGATCACAATCTCACTGTCCTGCACCAGCTGTGCGGCTGCTGCAGCATCATCCTGCCAGGTGCGCACATACGGATACTGCGATGCATCCAGTGCCCATCCCATGCGGACCCGTTCCTCCTCCATCGGTTCAGTCTGCAGAAATACAAAATCCACCTCCGCAGTACGGGCAAACGCCTCACACAGCGGGCGCTGATGATGGTTGAAATAGTTGGAGACAAAGGTCAGTTTCATGTGTTATCTCTCCATTTACATCGCCGGGAATCCCCACTGCAATACTCATAGCCCTTCGCCGGTGTGATGATCTCTGCCGCAGACATCGGTCCGGCCTCATAGGAAACACCCGATCCGGAAAGCACCGCTTCGGAAAAAGCCAGAAACCGCTCTGCCGCCACCTGTGCATTCCAAGGCTCCTCAATCGTCCGGTATGCCGCCCTTCCCAGCTGCTGCCTGAGATCCGCATCTTTCGCCAGCAGCATTATTGCATTGGCAAGGCACTTCCCGCGCTCAGCGGCATCTTTGATCCAGGGATAGACGATCCCGTTCTCCCCGTCCCTGAGAAGATACGGAACCGAGCCTGCTGCCGCCGATGCCACCACGGCACAGCCCGCATTCATCGCTTCGTTTACAACTGCCCCCCAGCCTTCTTCAAAGTTGCTGGTCATCAGATAGATATCACTCTTAAGCATCTGCTGCCGGATCTCCTGCGGAAACTGGTAGGGCAGCAGTGTGATCTGCTCTCCCATCCCGTTCTGCATCACTTCATTTTTGATATCCCGCAGGCACTCGCCCTCTCCGATCATCGTCAGATGAAAGTCCACGCCGTTATGTTTCAGAAGCATTGCTGCATGCACCGCATCCTCCGCATGCTTCCAGCCAATCATCCGCCCGGTCCAAAGGATCTCCACACATTCCCGCGCGGGCCGCTTGCGATCCTCTTCCGTATAATTTACAAACTCCGGAAAATAGCCCCACCTGAGCATCTTTCCCGGATATGAACAAAACAGTGAAAAATCCGCCGGTACATACGCTCCCGCACACAGCAGATAAACCGGATCCTTACGGTACTTCGTATGTTCCTGCCATTTGCGCACATAGCCTCTCGGCGAAAACGCATGAATTCGTCCGGTCTTGTACAGACGTTCAAAATACCGGAAGGTCAGCTTACGCGCATCCAGCCGCTCCTGAATATACGAAACATGCGTACTGCCGCAGATCAGCACATCACTCTCCCGCACCAGTCGTTTGCACTCCTCCGGCTGTTCATCAAATACGATCACAAAATCAAAGAGATGCGGATCCAGTGCCCAGCCCATACGGATCCGCTCTTCTTCCATCACGTTGGTCACGATCAGGCAAAAATCCTCACCCAGCCGTTTTACCATCTCGCCGGCAAACGGCAGCTGATGATGCGTAAGATAATTTGTGATAAATGTAACCGTCACGCGTCCTCCTTGGAAACTGCAGCAGAATTACCTGTGCATTCCGCTACTGTTCCTTACTCACCGTTTCGTAGATCCAGCAGAGCATGCGGTAATTTGCCTCTTTATCAAAAGTCAGTACGGCTCTTTTGTGCCCTGCTGCCGAGAGCGTCAGCGCATATTCTTCATCATCAAATACCCTGAGTACCTTTGCCGCCAGATCGTCGACATCCCCGGCCTCAAAAAATGCCACTTCCCCTTCTTCCGCCATAGACGGGATCCCGCCCACACGGGAAGCAATACAGGGGACTCCCAGCAGCATTGCCTCTCCCAGGGAATTGGGCGAATTCTCTACCATCGACGGCAAAACATATGCATGCGCATCCAGATACATTTCCTTCATCTACATCTCATTCTGCTGTCCGATAAAATGCACCGCGTCCGTTACACCCAGGCGGTCCATCAGATCCCGCAGATACAGACCATACTCGGAAAGCTTCAGCCGGTTGACCATACCGCTCTCCCGTACCACATTGTCCCCGGCCACATACAGCTCCGCATCCGGATATTTCTCCCGGATCTGCGGCAATGCCTCGATCATATGATGTACGGCTTTTAACGGGATGTTGCCCTGCGACATCACGATCCGGTGCGGCGTGGCCTTTGCAGCTTCCCATGCTCCGCTGTAGAAGGCACTCCGCAGGGTTTCGTTCATGGAAAAATAGGTGCATCCGGGATTGACGCTTTCCAGAAACTCCTTATCAAATGCCGTACGTCCGCAGGCATACTGCGCCAGCTGCAGTGCCTCTTCCTCATGCTTTGCGCGCTGCTCATACTTTTCCAGCTGCCGCCACAGGCTGTCCTTACGCACCACATCCCGGAACGTTGCGCGCTCCGTCACATCCTGCGGAAGATCTGCCAGATAGACCGCCGCGCATTCCCGCATCACGCCCTGCAGATGTACGATCACCCTCTTTTTCCACTCCTGGATCCGAAGCATTGCCAGTGTATGCGGAAACTCGGTTCCGAAAACATGGATCACCTCCGGATGAAACTCATCGCAGATCATTCCCAGCGAGGCTTCCAGAGCCGCATCGTACTGCTCCGGATGATCGCTGTCCTCAATAAAACCATAGTAAGTGATCCCATCCTCGGTCTCGCCGTGGAAGGGTTCCTCCGTCTTAGCCGGGAAGGCTACCGCCAGCTCGATCTCGTCATGTGCGCGCAAGGTATCCAGTGCGCCGACGATCCATCCCTCTTTGTTTGTTCCGGCAATCCCCACCGCCTCTGCAAGAAAGGCCGGCATCAGATTGCAGATCCATAGTACTTTCATACCCCCTGCCCCTTATCTCCTTCAAAGATTTTCCGAAAGGCAAATCTTTTATTTTCGGTAAAGCAGCTGCTTTACTTTGTGATAGTATTTTGAAAAACGCTTATCCTGTGCAAGTTTTGCCCGAAGCGGCTGCAGCGTGATCCACATCAGCATCCGGTAGCAGGTACACCGTACCCTGCCGAGATAACTCTCCGTGATCTCCCTGTGTTCCGCTTCTGCCATCCGCAGATGCTCCGGCGTCTCCGAAAAGCCGCCGCCCATATACGATGTCACCGTAAAAGGCAGACGCCTGCAACGTGCTTTTTCCTTGTATACGCTATACAGAAAGTGCTCATAATCTGCCCGCACCGGATAATGCAGATCATATCCGCGTCTTGTAAACAGATGCTTTGCATAGAAGCACACCTGATGACAAGGCACATTCCGGAAGCAGACAAAATCCGAGATCGTCTCCGGTGCCGCATCCACGCTGTGCAGCTGCCTGCGGTACAGATCCCCGTAAGAAATATCTCCGGGTTCCATCGCAATGGCCTTTGCCACTTTTCCCAGCACCAGATGCGAATACAGGTAATCCCCGCAGTTCAAAAACAGATAATAATCGCCCTGCGCCTCCATGACAGCCTGGTTCATGGCATCATAAATGGAACAGTCCTTCTGCGAGATCACCCGCAGGTGCTCATCCTCCGGCAGCAATTCCAGCGATCCGTCCTCCGACCCGCCGTCTTTCACCAGGATCTCGTAATCTTTATAATTCTGCGCCAACACACTGTCGACGGTATTTTTCAGTTCTGCGCCCGCATTTAGGGACACCACGATAATGCTGAATCGCATGTTTTATTTCAACCTCTTATCCGGCGCTTTGCGCCATCCATCCCGTCTCCCTTGCTCCGGGAGATCCGGTCGATCAATATACCGGTACCAGGGCACCGCTTTCCGAAAGCCATGTATGGTACGGCAGGATCTTGATATAAATATCTTCTGCCTGGTGCAGGAACAGTGCAAAATAAAGCAGTCCCGCTGCGATGGTAACTCCCAGCACGATCTTTCTGGTCCTCCCGGAGAGTTTCGTGAGGATCAGCGGGATCAGCAGGATCTGGCTTACGTTAAAATAATATCCGATGCGCGATACAAACGGTACAAAGGAAAAGCAGCCATACATCAGCAGTGCCAGAACATTCAGTTTCAGATAGAACGCTGCCTCCGCATCCTTATCCACGGCCTGCCGATAAAACAGCAGCGCCAGCGCGATCGTCAGCACACAGCGCAGAATATTGACATAGCTGATGCTTCCGCCGGCAAGATACTCCTCCTCGTGAACATACGAGGGATACAGCCTCAAAAAGAGTTCCAGATACCGCTCTTTCAAAAGAAGCCCGCTCACGCCGATCACGGCAAGAACCGGTGCAAACCATTTACGCCAGCGCATCCGTGCAAACGGATACGCAACCGCCACCACCAACGCCGTCTTGTGAAACAGTGCCGCAAACACCAGCACAAATATGAATTTTTCATATTCCCGGCGTACCGCATACCGCATCGAGCAGAATACCAGTGACAGCGCAAAATAGTACCGCACGGTATTATAGGTCTGGAAATACATTCCAAGCGCCATAAACAGAAAGAAGGAAAGCAGAAAATCCTTACTCTGTGTATAGATCCCCGCCAGGAAAAACAGCACTGTCCCAAAAGCGAATACCGCAAACACTGCCAGGAAATGCTCATCTCCGAGGAACGTATAGATCCCCTTCACCAGCACATTAAATCCCGGCTCCGTCACCACGTAATTGCCCACGTTCACATCGTGAAAGCGTACAATATAGGTGCGGTAATCGTTTCCGGTATAGATCCGCAGTGCAGACGGTACAAACAAAAGCAGAAACAATCCCGCCAGCATTACTCTATCCAGCGCCTTTTGCCGGCTGCCGGCCGGTGTATCCGCCGGTCCGATCCGCGCCGCCAGATACGTCCCCATCGTCAGGATCAGCACATACAGGATCACCCCCTGCATAAGCGCCTGCCTTTCCGGATCCCTGCCTGCAGATACTTAAATGCCTGCGCCGGCGGAATCTCCTGACACATCACCCTGCGCTTCGTGATGACAAAACGTAATGCCCACAGCCACGCAAGCCTTCGATACAAAAAGTAAAACAACACTCCCCGGTCCGTGAAAAATTTCTCATTATATCCCTTAAACCAGGTCGATTCCCGTTCCTGCTCTTTTCCGATCTTCACCGGAAGTGCATAGATCTTCAGTCCCTTTCGCAGACAATCCGTAAAAAACAGACTGTCCTCCCCATTACTGAACGGTGCCCCGCCGCCAAACAGCAGGGAAAAGCTCACGCCTGCCGCATGCAGTTTCGAGAGTCTCGCTGCTGCGCAAAAAGTCGGATAGCGGCCACAGTTGAAGCGGTGCACCCGCGTCGCTTTGGTGATCCAATACGTTCTGCGTTTCTCGTTGACTTCCAGATTAAACAGCAGCAGATCCGCGTTAGGATACTTCCGAAAACTGCTGATGATCCTGTCTGCATACCCGCTGTCATATACGATGTCCTCATCCGAGAACAGCACGATATCCGCATCGGCTCTTAACAGAGCCGTATTGCGGCTGCGTCCCACCCCGCGTTCATCGCAGTCATATACATCGATCCGGTACGGGCCATACTCCTGCTCCCGATAGGCATACCGGTCCGTCTGGTTGATGATGATGGCATTGGTTTCCAGCCCCATCCTCTCCGGAAGTGTTTCCGTATCCTGTTTTACTGCCGAAACCAGCGTCTGTATCGTCATAGATTCTTTTTTCCCAAATAATATGCCTTATGCAGCGTACCGCTCACCTCTGTCAGGATCACGGCCTCCGGCCATCCTTCTTTTTCCAGTGCATTCCACAGCCGCTCCACCTGCGCCACGCTCATTTTGCCTGCCGGGATACAGCATACCACTGTCGACGGCTTTGTTTCACACAGATGCGATGTCTCCGGCAGTGCTTTTTCGAGGAATTCCATCACATCCTCCGCCGGTTTCTTACCGCCGAGCATTTCCGCACAGACCGACTCCCCGCATAACTGCAACAGCCGGGCCGCAATATGCTCCCGCTCGCCCTCCGGCGTTTTTCCGGAAAAGATACTTCCGGCAATCCGCTCCCGCATCCCCGGGATCCGGTACAGATCTTTCTCCAGGCGTACCGTATCGTCCATCACATACACACAGGCTACGGCCAGTAATGCTGCCAACGCCCCCAGGATACCTCCTGCGATGCTCCAGCGGTTGATCAGGTTTTTCTCCGTCAGCAATTCCGCCGGCTTACGGTCCCATTGAACGATTTCTTCAAAACCTTCAACCCGGTTCGGAAATGTTGACAATGCTACACTGATCGCATTCTGAATCCGTTCCGCCGTATCCGGATCACCATCCTCCACATATACATGGAACAGGCGGATATCCGACATGGTCGGAACCCTTGTCGCGGCAGCGATCTGTGCCTTGCTGATACCGCCGGCCATACGCTCCGCTACCCCGGCAACCTCGTCCGAATCCAGCACATCGTTCCAGGTGTAATCATTATAGTACAGCTGTGTAACATCCTGTTCTTCTTTGGTAAAAGTGATCTGATACAGCGCATCACTGCGGTACTGCGGCGGACCCGCAAATACATTTTTCTTCAGATAATAGCCGCCGCCGAAAAGCAATGCCCCGAGCATGGCCCCGACGATCACCCACCACAGTTTTTTTCCTGCAAGCAGCAGGAAACGCCGCAGATCAAAACGCTCTGTCATAAAAGATTCTGCCAAAGGCTCCTGCTTACTCATCCGCCTCTCCTTCCGTCACGGTAGGCTGCGCCTTCTTCAGGGCCGTTGTCTGCGTCGCATCCACTCCTTCCGTACTGTCCGGTTTGAACAGTATCTTCAATGTCAGAAGCATCAGTTTCAGATCCAGCCAGATGGAATAGTTTTCAATATAAGTTAAATCCAACTTTAATTTGTCGTAAGGAGTCGTATTATACTTGCCGTAAACCTGTGCATACCCGGCCAGACCGGCTTTTACTTTCATACGGAAATTGAACTCCGGCATATCCTTTTCGTACTGCGCGATGATCTCCGGGCGTTCCGGTCTTGGCCCGATAAAGGACATATCTCCCTTAAAAATGTTCCAAAGCTGGGGCAGTTCATCCAGGCGGCAGGCGCGGATCACGTGTCCTACCGGCGTGATACGGTCATCCTTCTGCGCTGCCAGTCTTGCCACACCATCCTTTTCGGCATCCACACGCATACTGCGGAATTTCAGGATCTTAAACTCCTTTCCGCCGGCCGTACAGCGCACCTGCTTGTACAGGACCGGTCCGCCATCCGTAAGCTTGACGGCGATCGCCACGATCAGCATAAACGGCGATGTCAGAATCAACAGAACAAAAGAACAGAACAGATCGATCAGCCGCTTGGCTGCCCGCTGTTCCACTGTCAATGCGTATTCACGGATCAGATAGATCGGGGTATCAAAGATATGCATCTCCGTGGTCCCCTTCATCAGCACATCGGGGATCTTGGGCATGATATACACCCGGATCGATCTGCCGTAGCAGTATTTCAACAATACATTACGGTCCGCCATGGGAATGTCCCAGAGCACCAGACCGTCATAACGTTTTTCCAGTTCTTCGCAGATCGCCGTGACACCCTCAGAGATGTTCATAGACTTGCAGATCTTGTATTTGTCCGGCCGGCTGGCAAACTTGTGCAGTATATCCTCCGTCGGACGCTCACCGGATACCAGCAGCAGGTCTCTCGGCGGAAAGAGCGCACCGTAAATTCCCTGGCTGACCGCAGTCCATACCCCGATCCATAACATATCAGCCAACGTCATCAGCAGGATCGTCTTGGGCGGGATCAGTTTGGTCGCCATCAGAGCCAATACCGAATAAATGATCACATTTGCAAAGATCGTGGAAAAGATCTGGGAAAAGAACACTTCCCAGGCCTTGAGATATCCGATGCGCATCCCCCCGTACATACGGGATAAGAGAAACAGCATCACCACATAGATACCGATCAGGGTCAGGTCACCCTTGATCCAGAACTCGATACCTTTCGATTTTAAAAAGGGTTTATAAGAATAAAACCAGCAAAGCGCAAAGCCTGCCACCTGCGCCGCCAGATTGATGAACGACAGAAATAATATGATAACCCTGCGGGAATTTTCCAGTTTCTTCATAATGGCTAATTATATCAAATTCAGAGCCTTCTTGCAACTGCACGCACGGCCCACCCGCACAGGTAATAAAGGCTGGGCAGGATTCCCATGTTCTCGTTCTTCCGGTACAGGATCCAGATCCTCCGGATGGCTTCCAGCTTGTTGGAGGACAGGCTCTTCCCGGCCCGCCGGTAGATCACCAGGTTCTCATCCAGACCGTATGCGGTCACGCCGCTGCGCAGGATATTCCACCAGGTCGCGGTATCTTCACTGGTAATCTGCGGCATATAGATCTGCTCCTTCTTCAGCTGCTGCAGATCAAATACCACCGTTGACGTGAAGATGATCGTACGCGGCAGTGCCTGCCGGTAGTTCAGCTGCGCGGGCACATGAACCACCTTGCCGGTTCCCACCGCCTGTTGATCGCCGAATTCATAGGCCGTAAACAAAAAAGCCGCCCCGGTTTCCCGCATTTTAGCCAGGCTCCGTTCCAGTTTGGTACTCTTCCACAGATCATCTGCATCCAGAAACGCCAGATACCTGCCTTTCGCTTCACGGATCCCCAAATTTCTGGCATAACAGGCCCCGTGCGGTTCTCCGTTGGTAAACACCCGGATCCGTTCGTCCGCTGCCGCCAGCGCCTGCAGTTTTTCGGCAGACGCATCCCGGCTTCCGTCCTCCACCAGCAGCAGTTCCAGATCCTGTATTGTCTGTGCCTGCACACTGCGCACGGTCTCTTCGATATATTTTTCCGCATTATGCACCGGGATCACGATGCTGACAAGCGGTTTTTCCTCACGGTCTGTATACATAGATCAGTTCCTTTTCCAGCACTTCCTGCAAAACATAATCCCCGAGCATTTCCGGCCACGGCTGCTGAGCCTCTTCAAACGGAGCCTTTTCAAGGATCACCATGTCACATCCCAGCTCTGCCGCCATCGGTCCCATATGTTCCTGAAAGACCGGCGCATCTCCCATCGCCAGATGTGCATTATACGCTTCGGCTTCATAGATCTGATGCATCTCCGAATCCGGCGTACCTTCCCACAGATCCCGGCCGTATACCAGAAGCAGGCCGTCATCGTAGCTCCGCGCATAGTTCATCAGTTGCTCCGGCCCCCAGATGACCATCTCCTCCTGCCCGCGCTCCAGCCGGATCTGCCGGATCCGTTGCAGCACCCGCAGAGTGTCCTCGGGGATATAGTAGTGATTATCCACCATCCTCCAGCTTTGCGGCTGGAACGAAGAGGTGCCGGCCAACACCAGCAGTACTGCTGCCGCCAGAACAAATGCCACACGGTTTCCGCGGTTCTGTACCGCACCTGCCGCGTCGGAAAAAACCTTGAGCAATACCGGTGTCAACGGCAAAAGCCAAAGAAACATATTATTGATGGCGTACCCCGTAAACAGCCTGCCCACCAGGTACAGATACGGCGGGCTGATGATCAGCAGCAATACGACCAGCGCATAGCGGAAAAGCAGTTCCGTATCCTTTTTCTGTTCGCTCTTGGCATTCCACAGAGCGATCAGTCCGGCCAGGAACAGTGCGGAAAGACCGGGCGTTCCCCCGGCAAGGGTAAATGCGTTGCGGATTGCCTGCAGCATTGTCTGTAAATTGTTCATTTCCGCTTCACCTTCTTTCCGAGCTGCCATACCAGAACGATCAGCAGCATGATCACCACGCACATTGTGCAAGGCAGCAGGCCCCTCTGCACATCAGCGATCGGGATCGTTACTGCCAGCGCCAGAAATAACCGAAGCAGCTTGGGATACTCATGATGCACAAAGATTCGGAAACACAGATACAGCACATAGGGAAGTATTGCACCAAATACAATGGTCTCCCCGCGAAAACCTTTATGGATCAGATAATAGAACACGCTGTCGTGCGAAAAAGAACCACTCAGATTCAGCAGACCCAGGATCAGAAAACACTGTGCCTTCAGCCTTGTCGGATTCTTTGCCTGTTCGGTAAACTGCTCGATCCAGATACCGTATACCGCGTAGTTCAGCAAAAGACTCATCAACGGTGCAATGCAGTATACGATCGTTACCGCCCTGCCGGCGGAGATCGTTTTCAGGTAGGCATAAAAGAGCGGAAGGCTTACCAGTTTCCCGCGAAACGTAATGCCATAGACAAACGTACTTCCCATATACGGATGATTCTCATAGATCAGGTCCGAGGAAACCGTAGTCACGACCGTCTCAACCGTAGCATCATTCCCGGTATCCGGATAGAAAAAGAAATAACTGACCGCCTGCAGGATAAATACGAGAACTGCCAGAACTGCTGCCGGCGAGAGCCAGCCCGGCCCCGGAGTATAGCGGTATTTTCCCATATCCCGGCTGCAGGTGATGGCCCCTTTCGCGCAGATCAGCAGCAACAGTGCACTGTAGATCTGGGTCAGGACCTCGAACGAAAACAGCAGCTTGATCGCAGGCAGTACCAATGCTTCCCATAAAAGAAGCAGGCCAAACATGCCGATCAGACATGTCTCTCCTGCCTTTGCCAGAGTAAGCGTTGTGTTACGCTCCTGATTATTGAGTTTCACGAAAAGTCCCTGCAGCGTTCTGCCGCAGAGATACGATGCCGTTATTAAAAAGATCGGCAACAGAAAGGCCATAAGCCTTATGCCCCCATACGTGCCGAATCAATGTTTTCTTTGAACCAGTCATAGGCCAGCTTCACACCCTCTTCCAGTTCCACCTTGTGGGTAAAACCAAGTGCGTGCAGCTTGGATACATCGGTCAGTTTTCTCGGAGTTCCGTCCGGCATATCCTTATTCCAGACGATCTCGCCTTCATATCCGACCGTCTTTTTGATCAGTTCCGCCAGTTCCCGGATCGTCAGTTCCTTGCCGGTACCGATATTGACATGCTGCTCTCCGTCATAATGCTCCAGTAAAAATACGCAGGCATCCGCCATATCATCCACATACAAAAACTCGCGCAAAGGAGATCCCGTTCCCCACAGTTCAACCGTGGGCGCACCGGAAATCTTTGCTTCATGAAATTTGCGGATCATGGCCGGCAGCACATGAGATCCCTGCAGTTCATAGTTGTCGTGCGGACCATACAGATTGGTCGGCATACAGCTGATAAAATCATCTCCGTACTGCTTCTTATAAAACTTGCACATCTCCAGACCGGAGATCTTTGCGATCGCATACGCCTCATTGGTGATCTCCAGCGGTCCGGTAAGCAGCGCATCCTCCGGGATCGGCTGCGGTGCCATGCGCGGATAGATACACGTACTGCCCAGAAACAACAATTTCTTTACCTTGTACTGATGTGCACAATGGATCACATTACACTGAATCTGCATATTGCTGTATGCAAACTCTGCCGGTGCGGTATTGTTCGCGTTGATACCGCCAACCTTTGCCGCTGCCAGTACCACAACATCCGGACGCTCCTGCTCAAAAAATGCCCGCACATCCGCCTGTTCCTCCAGGTTCAGTTCCGCATGCGTACGTCCGATGATGTTTTCATATCCTGCACGCTGCAGGGACCGCACGATTGCAGACCCTACCAGTCCTCTGTGTCCGGCTACATAGATTTTATCTTTTTTGTCAATTCCGGCCATTTTGCCAAAATCCTCCTCTTGTGTTTTTACGCTGTTATCTATATAATTATATCCAATGATATGATTTGTTAAAGGATGTAAATTTTAATGCAATACTTAACTGCACTATCTCAAAATGCACCTTTGATGTGCGCCGTTATCAACTGGTTTGTGGCACAGGTGCTCAAAACATTTCTGCACACGATCGTCACCCGCAGTTTTATACCGGAACGCCTGGTCGGAACCGGCGGCATGCCCAGTTCCCATTCCGCAACCGTTTGCGGTCTGGCCACCGCGATCTTTATGAAGGAAGGCCCTCAATCGGCTGAATTCGCGGTTGCCGCGATCCTGGCCGGTGTCGTTATGTATGATGCTCTCGGCATCCGCCGTCAGGCCGGAAAGCACGCGCAGATCATCAATGAGATGATCGAAAACGTCGACAGTTTCCAAACGATCGACTGGGAAAGCCTTTCCCCGGATGAGCGCCTTAAGGAATTCCTCGGTCACACCCCTCTGCAGGTGCTGATGGGAATGATCCTCGGTATCGTACTCTCACTCCTGTTATGTACTACGGTTTTTGCTTAAACCGTCTGTCTTCTTTCGCAATACATTCCGGATGCTCCGCCTCCCGGCAGAACATCCGGAATTTTTTTAATCCGCCAGATATTCTTTGAGTGCGTCTTTCCAGTCCGCAAAACGGATCTCAGTATTCAGCCTAAACATATAGTTATCCAGTGCCGAATATGCCGGACGGTCTGCAGACGCCGGAAATCTTCTCTTGTACTCCTCGGAGCTGATATGCTCCACCTTTGTGGACAGGCCCTTCAGCCTGAAGATCTCTTCCGTAAACTCTGCCCAGCTACAGATACCCTCACAGGTGCCGTGATAGATACCGTAGCAGTCTGTCGGAAGCAGCCCGCGGATCGCTCTTGCCAGTTCCAGTGCCGAAGTAGGATTGCCCAGCTGATCATCCACAACACTCACCGTATCATGGTTCTCCGCGATCCCCAGCATGGTACGCACAAAGTTCTTGCCTTCTCCGTACAGCCACGCCGTACGAATAATATACCAGCGCTTGGCAAACTGCTGTACAAAGCGCTCGCCCGCCAGTTTTGTTCTGCCATAGGCACTCTTCGGTGCCGTCTCATCAAATTCGTTATACGGTCTGGTACCGTTTCCCGGAAAAACATAATCCGTAGAGATATGAACCAGCGGGATGTCGCTTTCCGCTGCAGCGATTGCCAGGTTACGCGGGCCGATTGCATTGATCCTGTAAGCCAGATCCGTATCCTTTTCGCAGCCGTCCACGTTGGTCGCCGCCGCACAGTTTACGATCGCGTCCGGTGCATTCTTCCGCACATATTCCTGTACCGCCCGCAGATCCGTGATATCCAGATCCGGAACATCC
>JAEEGL012107814.1_pt1 | contig 20787 bp, 16 predicted proteins | sample 9134231 | NCBI WGS metagenome assembly JAEEGL01 (sample SAMN16246548, study PRJNA631951) | gut metagenome | biome: gut microbiome; feature: rumen; material: fiber-attached | host: Bos | place: Iran: Karaj | collected 2018-10
CACATTGTTGATGTGGGAATTGATTCTGTGGTAGTAGAAGCCACCGGAAGCGAAGATAAGATTGAAAGCCTTATCCGCCTGCTGGAGCCTTATGGTATTCTGGAATATGTAAAAACCGGTCTTACAGCAATGGACAGGGGCTCGGTGGTTATGTAGTCGTAGATTGCCACGCCCTTCGGGCTCGCAATGACATGTCACCTTCAGGCTCGCAATGACATGTCACTTTCGGGCTCGCAATGACATGTCACTTTCGGGCTCGCAATGACGTATGACTGCGCTCGTCATTGCGAGGAGCGTAGCGACGAAGCAATCTACAACTTCTTCCAGACAATATTCTTTAATTCATAATAGTTTGGGCTTGGGGAAGAGCATTCTCCAAGCCTGAATATTTTAACCTTAAGAGGGAAGGGCTTTTTATTTTCCAAAGTAAGGGCAGGGTCAAGCTGGCCTTTAACAAAAGCCAGACTGCTTTTAAAGTCTCCTCTTTTTGTCTTTATTAAAACGGGGCAGCTGAGGCAACCTTTTTCCATATCATACAGGGGAGCATTAATGGTAATGCCTGTAATTTGTTTTTTTGCTTCCTGGACAGAATTAAAAGCTGTAGGAATCCACAGGGGCATGGAAGCATAGATTATTTTGCCTTTTTCAAAAAGAGAAGAGATTATGGTCTTCTGGCTGCGGACAAGAATAAGCTCCTGGTCCGGATGCAGGGCAATCACTATTTCCATATTTACAGTATAAACTTTTTGCAGAAAATGTTATAGTAAAAAAAGGGAATAAAAGGAATGAACAAAAAGAAATTATTTACCATTTTATCTATTGCTCTTGCAGGTCTTGCCATTGTTTTTACAACCTTTGTTTATATTCGCCAGAGCCGTATGTCTGCCCTTAGCCTTGAATTTGTAAAAATAAAGGACAGCGATTCTCTACTTACACAAAAGCTTATTGCTAAAAATTCTAAAGCCCGCAAAGGAATCATAAAAGAAAATGGTTTTGCCCGGTTTGCTTTTTCTGCAGAACAAAAGCAGCTTTTTCTAAAGGTTTATCAGTCCAATTCCAGTGCAGCTCTTATCATAAGGGTAGAGTTTAATCCCAGTCCTGAACAAAGGGAACTGCTTACTACCGCAACAAGCCTGCCTTTTAATTTTGGTATTCTTTATGCAGAGGATTTTGACGGCAAGGGAAAATTAAAGGAAGAATTAAATTCCAAAATCTCGGTTTATGCCGATCTTGAAAAAAAACTTTCTTATACAGATACAGAGCCCCTTACCCTGGATTTTTCCATGGCTCTTCCCAAGTCTGAACATTTTGAAGCATTCTTACCGGAAGGCTTTTTTATTAATTCAAGTGTAAGCTGTAAGCTTGTCAGTGTTTGTGCAGCTCCTGCCCTTGTCGGTTTTGATATGACCGGCAGCATTCCTTTTTACGGTTTTTCTTCTAACGGGGGAATCGTTAATTTTACAAACACCAGCGTAGATTTTTCCGGGGCAGCCCTGGCCTTTCCTGTTCAGAATACTTCCAGCGCTTCTATGCCGGAATTTATCATAAGTCTAAACACCAGCGAAGAATATAAGGGGCTTCGTTCCAGAATAAATATTGGTGGAGAAAATCTTTATATAAATAATGTAAAACAGGTAGAAAAGCTTACCATCCCGGCCGCTTCTTTAAAATCTCCTTTTTCAAATGCAGAGCTTTCTGAAAATAATCTTTGTATTTCTGCCTTTTATCTGCAGGCTGTAGAAAATATGGAAAGCCCTTACAAGGCAATTAAAAGTGACCCCGGCCTTATTCTTTCTTATAATACAAAAAACTGGAGACAGGCCGAATACGAGGTTTTTGAATGGGACCGCTACGACAGAATCCTTTTCTTTGATATTAAGGATTATGATATTCAGGATAATTTTTTCCGTCGTCTTGCTTATTATGTTGAAAAAAGAGGCTACAAGGGAAAAATCTGGTCTAATGAGGTTCTTGAAGGAAAACACGGTTATAATGCCCACGATTATTCTGCAGAATCTCTTGCTTCCTTCTTTAACAAGGCCGACGAAGAAAATTTTAAGCTTAATGCAGAAGAAGAAATTTTAAGAAGAATTCTTATAGAAAACGGGCTTCTCGTCCAGGAAGGTCCAAAGCTCAAGGCTCAGGGAGGAGGGCTGGTTTCTATTTCCAGGGAGTCAGATACCTTTACAAGAGCAAAGCTGCTGGCCCACGAAGCCTGGCATACTCTCTTTTTCCGCGATGAAGATTTCAGGAATTTTGTTGCCGCTGTTTACTACACCTTTGACCCGGACAGCCGCCAGTTTTTGCTGGACTTTTTTGAATCTCAAACCGGACTTGGCTACGATATAAATGATGAATATCTTATGCATAACGAGTTTATGGCTTATATAATGCAGCAGCCTGTAAAAGATGTAAGTGAATATTTTGTGGGAAGAACAAATTTATATTCTGTAAGAGCTTTTACCCCTGAGCTTTCTGAATATATAAGGGCAAGTAATGCCAAGGGCTTTGAGGATGCCGCAGTAATTCTTAATGATTATGTTTATGATGTCTACGGCATCCTGGGTGGTAATGTGGCTCTTGTAAACAGATAAGCTTTTAATCCAGGGTAAAGAGCCTTGCTGCTTCTACAGTAGACGGTGGCCCGTGTCCGGGCATGAGGATGACTGAATCCTGCTGGGAATAGATATTGTTTTCTATATTTGTCTTTAAGATTACTTCTGAATAACTTGAGTTTGTGCTGCCCTTTGAACCTGCAAAAAGAACATCGCCGGTAAAAAGCAGGTTTCCTATTCTATAAACTACAGAATCGGTTGTGTGTCCCGGCATTGTCATATAGCGGATAGGGATTTTTGCAAGATTGAGTTTGCCGTCTCCCATAAGGACATTAGTTGCATCCTTGGCAACTTCCCAGTCGGCTGCATAAATTTTGGGATTATAAATCTTCCTCAGGGTTTTTATGCCGTCTACATGACTTCCGTGATTGTGGGTAATTAAAACTGCAACCAGCTTGAGTTTATCGTCTTCTATCTGAGAGATTATATCTTCCGTAATTTTCCCCGGGTCTATGATAATGGCTTCCCGGCTTTTTTCGTTTACGACTGTGTAGCAGTTGGAAAAACCCTTGAGGTTAAGATTAAAGTAAACTTTCATTCCGAGCCCTCCTGATTTTCTCCTAAGGAAAGGGCACTGCCTTTTAGATTGAAAAGGGCCTCTCTTGTGTTTGAGGTTTTAAATGAAACATTTGTCCTGTGAGAATCGTAAAAGAGGGCATGCTTCAGGTTGCAGTTCTGCATGGAGGTATCTACCAGAGTTGCCATTATAAAGCGGGAATTAAAAAGGTCTGAATCATCAAAGGAAGACTGGTAGGCCTTAATTCCGTTAAAGTTGTCCTGAATCATGTCGCTGGAAGTAAAAAGGGTGTGAGAAAAAGTTGAGCCCGAAAAGGATGTAAACATGGAACGGCTTTTGATAAAGGAACAGTCATTAAAAACAGCAAAGTCAAAAATGCACATGTGGGTTACAACATTTTCGGAATGAATGTTCATAAAGGTGCAGTGATGAAAATTACAGCCGTAAAACTGCTTGTTAGTAAAATCTATATTCTGAAAGATAAGGCCGCTTGCACAAAGGCCTACAATTTTTTCGTGGTTGATAATATAGTTGTAAATGTCCTGTTTGAATTTTCCCGGGTTGGGAATGTGGTCGAGGCAGTAGTTTTTTTCTTCTGTAAGATTACCGTCTGCATCAAAGGTAGAAAGGGCCACATTGCGGCAGTGTCTTACAAGACATGGATTTTCTGTAAACATACACTTACATTTTATAGTTAAAAGGTGTATCATTCAAGAATGATTTGCTGGAAATGTAAAAAAGAAATTTCTATTGAAAAACCGGTCCGTGGCGACGAATGTCCTCTTTGTCATGCAGATTTGCATGTATGTAAGGCCTGCGACTTTTATGAAAGCGGGGCCCACAACGATTGCCGCGAAAGCTCTGCAGATATGGTGACAGATAAGGAAAGGGCCAACTTTTGTGATTATTTTAGGGTAGGGAAGAAGTGGATTGCTTCGCCTGCGGCTCGCAATGACGGAGCCTCTACTGCTGGTAATGACAAGGCTTCTGCGGCTCGTAATGCCTTTAATGCCCTTTTTGGTGACTGATATGACTGATTTTGCATTTATTGACAGCGGAGTAGGCGGCATTCCTTATATGCTGGAACTTCTCAAAAAAAATCCGGCTGCCTCCTGTATTTATGTTGCAGATACTGCAAATTTTCCTTATGGCGAAAAAAGTCATGAAGAGGTTGTTGCCTGTATACTGCCACTCGTAAAAAAAATAAAGGAAAGATTTGCTCCCCGTGTGGTGGTTCTGGCCTGTAATACAATTTCTGTAAATGCTCTTGAGGTTTTGCGAAAAAGCTTTCCTGATACTCAGTTTGTTGGTACTGTGCCTGCCATAAAGCTTGCGGCCGGACTTTCTAAAACAAAAAAGCTGGGACTTCTTGCAACAAAGGCAACTGTAAATAATCCTTACAATACAGAGCTTATGAATAAATTTGCAGCAGACTGTACTCTTGTTACAAGAGGAGATTCTGCTCTTGTAGATTTTATAGAAAAAAATGCTTTTACTGCCGGCAAGGCTCAGATTAAAGAAGCCCTTAAGGATGCTGTAGAATTTTTTAGGGTCAGCGGCTGCGATGTTATTATTCTTGGCTGTACACATTTTTTAAACATAAAGGAAGAGTTTAAAGAGGCAGCTGCTCCGGATATTACAATTGTGGATTCTGTAGATGGTGTTGTGCGTCACACCCTGGAACTTGGGGGCGTTGCGGGGGAGGCCCCCGCACAGGGGGTAGAGCGCAAGGGACTGCGCTCGCAGGGGGAGACGGCCCCCTCCCTCTTTATTACCGGACCTGCCGATGAAACTTACCGGGGTCTTTGCAGTCGTTTTGGAATAAAATTTTTAAACTTTTAAATAAAAAAACTCCCATTAATGCTTTAACCTGCAAAAATTTTTATAACTTAATAAAAATTCCAAAAAATATTCCTAAATAAACTCATTCAAAAAGGGACACAGCCGCTGTATTATCAAGCCATAAAGAAAACATCTATTAGGAGGAAAATTAGATGAAAAAAAGCGTAGTTGTTGTTGCATTGCTTATGTGTGTAACATGTCTCTTTGGTGCTTCAAAGAAGAAGACTGCTTCTGGACTTATTAGAGTTGGTATTGTAAACAATCCTTCTTCTGAATCAGGTTATCGTGCTGCAAATGTAGCCGATATGGCAAAGTATTTCTGTGCAGAAAACGGATATCTTGCAGTTACTGCTTACAGTAAGGAAAATGATGTTCAGCTTAATGCTGCATCTGATATGATCAACAGTGGTGTTGACTATCTTCTTATTTCTGCCGGAGCTACAGACGGTTGGGATGCAACTCTTAAAAAGGCACAGAAAGCCGGAATTAAAGTATTCCTTTTTGACCGCATGATTAATACTTCTGACAAATTGTATGAAGCTGCTGTAGTTTCAGATATGGCTAAAGAAGGTGAAACAGCTGTTACCTGGCTCAAGAACCAGAAGCTCAAGGAATATAAGGTAATCCATATTCAGGGTCACATGGGATCTGATGCTCAGATTGGTCGTACAGGTGCTTTGGATGCAGAATTTGCTAAGGGAACAATGAAAAAGGTTGTTCAGCAGACTGCTGACTGGAGTGCTGATGAAGCTAAGAAGATTGTTGAATCTGTAATCAACTCTGGCGAAGATTTCAATGTTATCTATGCAGAAAACGACGATATGGCTAAGGGTGCTGTTGCTGCTTTGGACGAAGCCGGTATTACACACGGTGTAAACGGAAAAGTAATTATCATGGGCTTTGACTGCAACAAGTGGGCTCTCCGTGAACTCTTGAAGGGTGCATGGAACTATGATGGACAGTGTTCTCCATTCCAGGCTTCTATCATCGACAACATGATTAAAACCGGAAAGGTTCCTTCAAAGGTTATCATCAACGAAGAAAAAGGTTTCGATGCTAAGACTATCACACAGGCTGATATCGATACATACGGACTTGGTGACTAATTCATAACGCCTTATTTAAGGTAATTCTAATACGGCGTAAGATGTGTGTTATACATGTTTTACGCCCTTTTTTTTGACCCGATGATGAATTTTCATTGTCGGGTTTGACCCGATAATCTTAGGAAATAAAGATGGACGAAAATGTTATTTTAACAATGCGCGGTATTTGCAAGGAGTTTCCCGGCGTAAAAGCTCTTAGCAATGTTGATTTTACTCTCCGTGCAGGTGAAGTACACGCCCTTATGGGTGAAAATGGTGCCGGAAAATCAACTTTAGTTAAATGTCTTACTGGAGTATATATAAAAGATCAGGGCGAAATTAGAATTAAAGGAATTGACAAGCCTGTTTCTATTAAATCGCCTCAGGATGCCCAGAATCTGGGTATTTCTACTGTATATCAGGAAATCACTCTCTGTCCTAACCTTACGGTTGCAGAGAATATTTATATTGGACGCGGTAATTACAAATTTATTAACTGGAAAGCACAAAAAAAGAAAGCCGATGAGCTTTTGACAAGACTTAATATTCCTGCAAAGGCTACTCAGCAGCTTGGAACCTGTTCTCTTGCTGTACAGCAGATGGTGGCTATTGCCCGCGCTGTTGATATGGAATGTAAGGTTCTTATTCTTGATGAACCTACTTCTTCTCTGGACGAAAAGGAAGTTGAACAGCTTTTTGTTCTTATGCGTGATCTTAAGTCCCAGGGTGTAGGTATTATCTTTATTACTCACTTTCTTGAACAGGTTTATGAAATTTGTGACAGAATTACTGTTCTTCGTAACGGTGAATACATTGGTGAGTATGAAATTAAAGATATGCCAAAGGTAGAGCTTATTTCGGCTATGCTTGGTAAAGACCTTGAAGATATTTCTAAGCTCAAGGATGAAAAGAATGCCTTTAATGGAGAAGGGGCCGGCAGCAATGTTTATGAAGCAGAAGGCCTTTCCAGTACAGAAGGGGTAAGACCCTTTGCCTTCCATATTAAAAAAGGAGAAGTAAATGGCTTTACAGGTCTTCTTGGTTCTGGCAGAAGCGAAAGTGTCAGGGCTATTTTTGCCGCAGATCGTGTTACCGGTGGAAAAGTAAAGGTAAACGGTAAAGAAGTAAAGATTACAAAGCCTCTTGATGCAATGAAAAATCGGATTGGTTATCTTGCAGAAGACAGAAAGGGAGATGGTATTATTCCGGATCTTTCTGTAAGAGAAAATATTATTCTTGCCCTGCAGGTTTTAAATGGATTCTGGAAGCCTTTTTCGCGTTCAGAAGCAGAGCAGTTTGCAGATGAATATATTAAGCTTCTTAAAATAAAAACAGCCAGTCAGGATACTCCTATTAAATCTTTGTCAGGTGGAAACCAGCAGAAGGCTATTCTTGCCCGCTGGCTTTTGACAAATCCACAGTATCTTATTCTGGATGAACCAACCCGTGGTATTGATGTTGGAACAAAGGTAGAAATTCAAAAGCAGGTTCTTAAGCTTGCAGAACAGGGTGTTAGTGTTACCTTTATTTCTTCAGAAATTCAGGAAATGCTTACTGTATGTTCAAGACTCATTGTTATGCGTGACCGTAAGATTGTGGGCGAGCTTAATGATGATGAACTTAGTCAGGATAATATTATGAAAACTATTGCGGGAGGTACAGAAAAAAATGCCTGAGAAATCTATAAATATTTCGGAAATGTGGAAAAAGTTTACACAGTCACAGCTTGTAATTCCAATTTCGGCACTGTTTGTACTTGTAATCTTTAATCTTATTCGTGATCCAAGCTTCTTTTCTATAGCTCTTAAGAAAAATAATCTTGGTCATCTGGTGCTTTCGGGTAACCTTATAAGTATCTTAAATGGTGCTACCGAGCTTGTAATTCTTGCTATTGGTATGACCTTTGTAACTTCGGCTACAAGAGGACAGGATATCTCTGTTGGTGCTTCTGCCGCAATTGCCGGCTCTGTATTTGTAAAAATACTTAAGGCACATGCAATCACTCTGCCGGTTATTTTTCTTGCCCTTATCTGTGCCTGCCTTGTTGCAATTCTTTTCTGTCTTTTTAATGGTCTGCTTATTTCTAAGTTTAATATTCAGCCAATGATTGCTTCTCTTATTCTTTTTACAGCAGGACGACCAATTGCCTACTGGATAAACGGTGGTGCAACTCCAACTGTAGAAAGTAATCTTTTGGGAGCTTTGGGTGGCTTTATTCCGGGAATAGCAATTCCAAGTCCAATCTTAATACTGATTGTATTCATAATACTTGTACAGCTCTTACTTAAGTTTACAAACCTGAGCCTGTATATTCAGTCTGTTGGTATTAATGAAAAGGCAGCAAGACTTAATGGTATTAATCCTGTTGCAATGAAGATGATTGTATTTATTATTCTTGGAGTTTGTGTAACTCTTGCAGGCTCCATGAATGTCTGCCGAACCGGAATGATTAATCACGAAATGATTCTGCTTGATATTGAAATGGATGCAATTCTTGCTGTTGCAATTGGTGGTAACTCCCTTGGCGGCGGTAAGTTTAAGCTTTCGGGCTCAATTATTGGTGCCTATATTATTCAGGCTCTTACAATTACCCTTTATGCAATGAAGGTTTCTTCTACAGCAATAAAGGCCTATAAGGCTGTCGTAATTATTCTGATTGTTGTCTTTAGTTCTCCTGTAGTTAAAGAGCTTATTGGAAGGTTTAAGAATAAGATTACAGAAAAGCGTGCAGTGGCAGCAGTGGAGGTAAAGTAAATGGCTAATATATTCAAAAATCTTTTTTCTAAAAAAGAGGGCAGACAGCCTATATCAAATACAAATCTTTTGCTGACAATTACAATCTGTACCTTTGTCCTTATGTATGTTGTTGGTATGATTGCTTTTGGTGGAGGCTTTTTAAATCCCCAGCAGTTTTTTGATATCTTTAATAATAATGCATATCTTATAATTGTTTCTTTTGGACTTACTCTTGTAATGATTACCGGCGGAATTGATATTTCTGTAGGTGGAACAATAGCTCTGGTTACCATGGCCTGTGTAGTCTATATGGAAGATCATGGTGGTGGAATTTTAAGTTCTCTTTTGATTTCTCTTGGAATTGGTCTTTTGATGGGACTTGTGCAGGGCTTTTGTGTTGCTTATCTTAAGATTCAGCCTTTTATTGTAACTTTAGCCGGTATGTTCTTTACACGGGGTATGACTACCATTGTAAGTAAGGTTCCACGAACTGCAACAAACGAAGCTTTTAATGAGCTTAAGGATTTTTATCTGGATCTTCCCGGAATTGGACATTATGCCAGAAATGGCAACTTTATTAATTCATATATCGAAGTAGGGGTCATTATTGTAATTGTCGTATTTATCCTCCTTTGGGCAATGCTAAAATGGACCCGCTTTGGCAGGAATCTTTATGCTGTAGGTGGAAACAGCGAGAGTGCCCTTATGCTGGGTATAAACATTCAGCGTACAAAATTCTTTGCTTATCTGCTTACAGGAATTCTTGCAGGAATTGGCGGCTTTGTTTATCTGCTGCATACAGGTGCCGGTAATGTGTCTAATGCAAATCAGGCAGAAATGCAGGCAATTGCATCTTCCATTATTGGAGGAACATTGCTTTCTGGTGGTGTAGGCAGTGTGGTTGGAACACTCTTTGGTGTAATGTCGCTCAAAACAATCAATAGTATTGTAGTTGCTTCCGGCTTGAGGGAACCATACTGGCAGAGTATTACTATTGGTCTTATGCTTTGTTTCTTTATCCTGCTGCAGAGTATTATTCTGTCTTACAGAAAGCGTAAGCTGGGTAATATGGCAGGTTAGATTGCTTTGCCTGCGGCTCGTAATGACGGGCTGCAGGTGACCGCTAAAAGGCGTTTTTGTATTCACGGGGCGAAAGCCCCGTATTCTTTTTAAAGATATAACTAAAGTAGTGTGGGTCGCTAAAGCCGCATTCGTAGGCAATGTCGTAGCCCTTCATGTCTGTTTCTTTTATAAGCCGTTTGGCATTTTCTATGCGGACATTTGTAAGATATTCAATAAAGGTTGTCTTGCATTCATGAGAAAAAATTGAACTAAAGTGGTTAGGACTCATGGCAACTGCTTCGGCAACTGTTGTAAGGGTTGTATTCTGGTCTGCATAATTTTCTTCTATATATTTTTTTGCCTTTAAGATTGTGTCGCCGTATTTTCCTGTCATTTTTGAATTACGGTATTCCAGGGCAAAATTTAGAACTTCTTCAAGAGTTTTAATAAAGTTTTCTTCATCCTTTACTGCATTGTCTACAAACTGCCTCTGTACAATTTCCGGATTAATCTGTTTTATGTCGCCGCCCAGACTTTCTACCAGCTTTGAAACTGCAAAAATCATGTCTACAAGCAGGTAAGAAGCAAAGACATTAAACTGGCTTTTATTATTGTAAATAAGGGCCATGGATTCATCTATTATGGCAGCAACATCGTTTTTGCCTGCATATTTAAGCCGGTCTACCAGAGGGTCATTTTCATTAAGCTCCAGAAGTCCGCTTGCATTTAATGGGGGCAGATCGTCGCTGCTTATAATGCGGTTTTCTTCATTTCTGCTGTTGTCCAGCTCTATAATTTTTTTTGCATCATCATAAGAGGAAGAAATTAAGGAAAGATGTTCAACTGTTTTTCCAATTCCTGTAATTACATAACAGTCTTCGTTCTGGGTGGCAATGTGTTCAATTGTTTCGGCAAGACGGAATACAGTTTCTTCAAGCTCACCGGCGCTTGAGCCCTTGCATATACACACAAGGCGGTTTGAGTGATGAAAAAATGAATAGGTTCCTTCCCAGGTTCCTGAATAGGAATTAAGACGGCTGCAGGCCTCTTCCTGATTACGAATGTTATGGGTACGGCTTTCTATACGGCTTATAAAAATCTTGTAGCATCGGGAAAAGAGGTTTATTCCAAGCTCCTGGCATTTAGACATAAGATTTGTTAAATCTGCCGCTCCGTGAACAAGATTATTTAAAAATTCCTTCTGGATCAGTTTTTCGTGGGTTTTAAGCTCCTCTTTCATTCGCGAAATATCGCTTAGCTGTGTGCGTTCCCGGTCTATCTGGTCTGCAATTTTATTAAGGCTTGCAATTACATCTTCGCTGGTAAAGGGCTTTAAAAGATAGTCCTCTACACCGATTGAGATTGCTTTTTTTGCATAGTCAAATTCATCGTGGCCCGAAAGGATTATGATTTTAATCCAGGGCTGAGTTTTCTTTATGGCGGCACTAAGCTCAAGTCCGTCCATAAAGGGCATTTTTATATCTGTAATGAGAATGTCGGGTTTGATTTCGTGAATCATTGAAAGGGCAATTTCTCCGTCGGTTGCTTCTCCCGCAAAGGTAAAACCGGCTTTTTCCCAGTCTATCTTACTGCGGATTCCTTCGAGAACAATGGGCTCATCATCAACTAAAAAAACGCTATACATTCTCTTCCTCAAAAATGCATGGAATTGTAAAGGAAATATTGCTGCCTTTTCCTGCTTCTGATTGTATCACAAGTCCGTCTGTTTTGTCTCCGTAATAGAGTCTGAGTTTTTTGTTTACATTATATACTCCATATACGGAGCTTAATTTTTCTGCATCCTGCCAGGCGTTTTCCAGCTCGTTCTGAACCTGATTAAGTCTTTCTTGAGAAAAACCTGCTCCATCATCTTTTACCGTAAATCTTATAAAGTTCTTTGTCGCGTCTGTGTATTCTACAAGGACTTTTATGTTTCCACGGCCTCTTTTGTTTTTAATTCCGTGGTAAATGGCATTTTCTATTAAAGGCTGTAAAACCAGTTTTATGATTTTGTAATCTAAAAGAGAAGGGTCGGCTTCTATTTCATAATTTAAAATATCTGCATAACGGATTTTTTGAATGGTCAGATAATTTTTAATATGATCAAGCTCCTGGGCAATGGTAATCCACTCGTGGCCGCGGCTAAGAGAAATGCGCAGAAATTCAGAAAAGGCCTTGGTTATTTTTATGACTTCATCATTTTTTTCTTCTTCTGCAAGCCAGATAATTGTATCAAAGGTGTTGTACAAAAAGTGCGGTGTAATCTGAGCCTGCAAAGCCTTCATTTCTGCTTTTTGAATATTCTGCTGTTCTTCAATATTTTTCTTAATGAGCAGGTCTATTCTTTCTGCCATGAGGTTCATGTTGTTTGCAAGAGGAATCAGTTCATCTACATCAGGAACATTTGTTCGGGCTTCCAGGTTGCCGTGGGATATCTGTGTCGAAAGCTCCTTCATGTCCGAAAGAGGTTTGCTTATGGAATGAGAAACTGTAATGTAGCCATTGAGGGAAACTACAAAAGAAAAAATAATGATTGTAATCTGCAGAATCGTAAGAATTACAGAGGAATGTTTGATGGAAGAATTTGTCTGGCTTGCAGATTCAATTTCGGACAGAATAAAATCCTGCATGATATCAGAAAATAATGCGGTAATCGTACGGATTTCGTCCAGGGAGCTTTCGTTTGCCGTAACCGTGCTGCCTTCTTTCATCTGCTTTTCCAGCATTTTTATATTGTTAGAAAGAGTTGTGCAGGCTCTGAAGGCAACTTCCAGCTTTTGTTTATTGTCCGGACTTTTTGTATGCTCCTGCATGTCACTTATTCCGTCAAAAATCTGGGAAAGCATTTCGTAGGGAGAATCGTTTTCAAAATCCTTTTTACCGCAGACTATTTCCCAGAGGCGGGTTGGAACTTCATTTTTGGCAACCTGATTTATAGAGTTTGCCTTGCTTACATTTGTTATGATGTCGTCATATTGCTTTGTATGAATCTGCAGGACTATTACAAAATAGATTGTAGGAATAATCATGATTCCAATAAGAAAAATATAAGATATCTGTAAGGTTTTTCGGAGGCTGTGCTTTTTTTCCGGATTTTTCATAAAAGGGTTAGTACCCCCTCGGTTCATAGGTAGAAAAATCGTCATATTCTGTAAAGACTTTTTCTACCATATAGGTTACTCTTGGAATCTGCTGGCCTGCGGCAATCTTTTTAACAAGCTCCATGAGGGTTGGCCCCAGATTTGGATTACATTCCACTACACAGTTCAGTTTTCCCTGGGTAAGGGCATCTATACATTTTTGTTCTGCATCTATGGAAATAATAATTGTGCTTCGGGGACTTATTTTGTTGTTTTCCAGGGAATCTAAGAGCCCCAGAGTCATTGAGTCATTATGGGAATAAATTACATCAATGCTTTTTCCGTTAATCTTAAGGCCCCCGTTCTGGCTTATAATCTGATCCATCATCTCTTTTCCTCTGGAACGAAGAAAGTCTCCGTCCTGAGAATAGATAATTTTAAATTTAGGATAATTCCGGATAAGACTGCGGAAGCCTTCTGCTCTTTCTGTTGCAACGGAAGAATTTTCTGTTCCTGAAAATTCTACGATATTGATGTCTGAAAGTCTGTTCTGACACTTTTTTACAAGAAAGTTTGCGGCAGCATAACCTTCTTCCAGACCATTTTCTCCAAGAAAGCCTGCATATAAAGTCTGGTCACAATCAATCTGCCTGTCTACGACAATTACAGGAATGCCTGCGTCTTTGGCCTCCTGCAGTACATTATCCCAGCCGCCTGAAACAATTGGAACAAAAGCAATTACATCTACCTGGTAAACAATAAAAGAACGGATTGCCTTAAGCTGGTTTTCCTGCTTTTGCTGGGCATCGTCAAAAAGAATCTGAATGCCGTTCTGCTCTGCGGCTTCAAAAATGGACTGGGTATTGCGGGTTCTCCAGGCACTTTCGGAGCCTATCTGTGAAAAACCAAGGATAAGTTTGCCGTCCTGTACTTCAGGCTTTTTTTGATTTTTAGGAATTGCAAGATAAATAAGAGAGATAAGTACTATTGAAAAAACCGCAATGAGAACTATAAGAATTCTTTTAATATTTGATTTCATATATATAGGTATAATTTTATGGGGTTTAAGGGGGTTTTGTCAAATATAATTGCGAGGAAGTGTAAAAAGTATTATAATTATTTGTTATGAAAGGGACTGAGAAAAATCTTCAGGGGTGGAGTTTTATCCTTTTATCAGCATTTATTATTCTTTTTTCTTTTTCCTGTAAATATGAACTTGTAAAGGAAACAACCTTCGATTACAACGAAAAGAAAAATGCCGCCGACTATGATGATTTTATTCTTCCTCCTGAAGATATAAGTGCCAGCCAGGGGCAAAGTAAATCTGTTACTCTAAACTGGATTCCTGTAAAAAATGCAGTTCAGTATTATATCTACTCAGCTCCAAGTCCTTATGACAACTTTGTAAAAATCTCTGAAACCCGAGGAGCCGAAAATGAAATTGTCATAGATGAAGAGCCTGGCATTACAAAGTATTATTGTGTAAGTGCGGTTAATTACTATGGAACCGTTTCTTCTAAAAGTATAGTAGTAATGGGAACAAGCCTTGCAGTTCCGGTTATTACGGCAATTGAGTCATCAGAAGAAGGTGATGCCGTAACAGTTGAATGGTGGATGGATAACTGTCTGGATTCCACCTATGAAAACCTTGTGGAATTTGCCCTTTATACAAGCCTAAAAACTTCTCCAAACATAAAGTATAAGACTACACAGGCTTTGGGGAGTGACCGTATAGTAAAAATAGACGGACTTGTTTCTAAAACAGAGTATCTTTTTGAAGTAGAAGTTATAAATAGTCAGACAGGTCAGAAAGAAAGCAGCGGTAAATATTCTGCAGAAACCGCACATAGAGTTCTGCCGGATGCTCCGGTTGACTTTACTGTCAGTGCAGGCCTGAGTACAAGCCGGATTGAACTAAAATGGAAAACTCCGGATGGGGCCTGGTACCGCGAAAATTCCGGTGCAAGTGGTTTTGTTAAACATCCTCTTTATTTTGAAATATACAGAAAAGAGTCCGGCAAAACAGAGTATACAAAAATCAAAACAATCAATCGTAGGGATACAGGAAGTGATTTTACCTGGGGTGCAGGTACGGAAGCTCTGGATGATCCTTATGCTGATTATTCAATTGGAGCCCAGATAAGCTTTACGGATATAATTTCTGAAGCAGACCGGGGTAAAAAATTCTCCTATTATGTACAGTCTCTTACTGATGATATTCCTGAAGGAAAAAGAATTACTTCACAAAGCAGCTGCAGTCAGGCTCTGGAAGGCTGGACAGTGGCAGTACCGTCCTTTTCAATCAGGTCCAATTACACCAGGGAAGGTAACAGTTTTACAAAGATTGTCTTTAACTATAATTTAAAATTTGAAAATTATGGGCTTCCTTATGTCTATTTTGTAAAAACAGAAAAGCTTCCTTTAGGCGAAGGTTCAGATGAAAGTCAGGTGGCAGCCTATGATTCTATAGAGAGTATTAATTCTCATACAGACATCTTTACCCCTCTGGAAAGTCCGGAGCAAAAGGGATACTACAAATATACTCTTTATCTATGCCCGCCTGGAACTGACCAGAACTCTTACGAATCGGGCAGCTTTTATTCTATCCAGGCTTCGGGAAAATACATTGTTACCGATGATACGGATTCTATTCCTGTAATAGATCGCTTTTCGGTTGATGATGGTTATGCCGATAGCTATCAATTGAAATGGGAATATAACAGCGAATATGTTTATACAGTTCACTGGTGGGAAATCCACGGCAAGGAAAAGGGCAGTGAAGAGTCGCTGGAAGTTGAATTTAATGATGAAAACATAACGATAGAAGACGGTATAACTTATTACAACTTTATCCATCAGGGAATTCCTTCCGGTGACAGGCGTATTTACCAGCTGGAGGCTTCTACCGGTATTTCTTCATTTGCAAAGCTTATTAATGATCAGACCGAAGAAGAAATAATTTTTGAAAGTCTTGGAACTGCAGAGCCGGTATTTACCAGCTATGATTACAATACAATCAGGGTAACATGGCCAAAGGTTCAGAAGGTAGATACAGATACAGATGGTGAGTATTCAGTTATTGCCAGCTTTGAAGACGGCCAGACAGCCATAACTGATGACAGCAATGTTACTATTTCAACAGTAGAAAATGATGAAAACACATATCAGTGTGTAATTGAAAATCCTGCGGGCTGGAATGATGCGACTGTATCCGGTAAAAAAATAAATCTTGCGGTAACTGCTAAAAACGGAACAAAGGGAAACACTACAAGTCAGGCTATTCCTGTCTGTACCCTTGGTCCGGCCCTTGCAGGCCTTAAGGTTGCCCAGACAATTTCAGAAAAAGATATTATCCTTGAATGGAATAAAATTGAAGGTGCTGCAGCTTATAAGATTATACGCCAGAGATTCAGCGATGGTGACGGAACACTTGCAGAGCCAAACGGTCTGGATATTTATTATGTAAAGGGAAGCAGGATTACCATAAATGGAGAAGATGTAGACGGCGATCATGCGCTTATCCGTGACAATCAGAACGGTACTTTCCTCTTTACAGATAAGGCTGTAGACCAGATAGATACAACAAATTCTTATACAGTTAATCAGGCCTGTATTGAGTGGGGTCTGCCTTTCAGCTACCAGATTCTTCCGATTAAGGAAGGCAGCGAAGATAATAATACCGCTTATATAAATCCTCAGGCAAAGCTCGGCGCAACAAAGGGCTATGGACTTAAGGTTCAGGCAGAAAAATCAAAAAGCTCGAGCCTGCAGGTTGTAAGCTGGGAAAAAACCTACAATTATAAGAAAAACAATCCTGTCATTTATTACAGGGCTGCCGGCAGTACAATGAATAAATGGACAAAGCTTTCTGTAGAATTTGAAAATGACAGTCAGACAAAACCTTTTGCACCACCTGAAAAGACGGCTGCCTATGAATATCTTGTAGTATATGGTCGTTCTGCTCCTGAGCTTACAAGGGTTCCTCATTCCCTGCTTGAAGATTCTTCAATGGGTGGTCTTTCTACACAAGAAAGCAGCTCTGAATATGACTATACAAATCGTCTTAAGGAAAAGGCAAATAAAGGTTATCTGTTGGCAGTAAATTATTCTGCAAGACCGGGCAGCCGTTATTCCGAAATTGTTACCTGGGACGAATGGGATTACAGCCAGCGTTCAATTGGCCCTGACAGCGCCAGCATTTCTATATGCAATTATAATCTTGGAAGCGGATGGACTACTATCGCAAACCTTGATGGAGATTTACATTGTCTGGGTGGAGCAGCCGGCCTTGAAAACACAAGTGTCGCAAAGCAGAATGATACAGAAATTGTTCTTGAACCAGTAGAATTAATGGGAGAAACAGGACAGGGAAAGCATAATTACAATGTCACTCCGGGCCTTTTACAGGTTTTGCGTGATGCAAAGCATTATTATGCAATAACCTTCGAAAAAAACGGCAATTTTTATGAGTTGGGAAAAGACAATGATAAAAAATATGCATATAGAAATATTTCTGATAAAGAGTTTGTAAAATGTGCCTTACTAACTGTTGCTTATGGAATGTATCTTGATTCTGGCGGAAGTCCTGATTTAAGTAATGTAAACAGCCAGTTGATTCATGGAGGACCTGATCAGGCAGGATATATCAAGCTTTCAGACAATCATATGGATGGTGCTTATGAATTTTCTTATAAAGGTGTAATGTCGGCATTCTCAATGCCACAACTTAATCCGGGAAATACCAGAACTTCAGTTATGAAGGTTTCTTTTGGTAATACAAGACTCTTATTTAAATGTAATATCTTGTTTACTAAATATTATTTTCTAAAATTTACATCACCCTTTGATCTGATTGTTGAAGAAAGCGATTCTGGTTTTTATTCAGGAACATTAAGAGTTACTTGTAATGGAACAGATGAACTTATTGTAGAAAAAGACGGGGTAAAAGTATTGGATATTAATGATAATACATTACGAAGAGCATATTTCCCGATACAGATATCTAGTAATACTGGTAGCAAAGACGAAAAAAAGTTCTGGCTCAAAGACTCCGCCTACGGCTGGTGGCCTGAAGGAAATTAGGGGAAGAGCATGAAAAAAATGATAGCTGCAAAAAAAATATCTGTCCTCTGTTCACTGCTTTTATTCTGCCTTTCTCTTGGCGGCTGTTACAGCTGGTATGACTCTAAGGTTGCCATGGATACCAAAACTCCAAAAATAAATTTAGGGGACCTCTTTTTTAAAGAAAAAGAAATTACTGAGCTTGCTGTTCCAAAGCAGCTTTTTGTTTCTCAGGGTAAGTACAGCGGAACCATAAAGCTTCACTGGGACGAAGTTCCTTATGCAACCTCTTACAGGGTAGAAAGGGCAGTGGTTCGCCCGGACCCTGAAACAGGACTTGTTGCCCTGCCCGAAGAAGGAAATTTTGAAGTAATCAACAAATATGTTTACGGAAACAATTATTCAGATCTTATTTTGTCATCTCCGGGCGCCCAGAATGAACAGTATGATTGCTTTTATTACTACCGGGTTAGTGCAGAAAACATAAAACAGGGACTGGAATCAAGCGAGTTTACAAATATAAGTAATTCTTCCCGCGGCTGGCTTTTACGGCCACCGGCTTCAATAGAAGCAGATAAGGGAGAAAGTACAGAATATATAAACATCAAGTGGTCTAAGGTTATTGGTGCAGCCAAATACCGGATCTATCGTGGAATGCAGGCAAATGGCTTTGGAATGGAGCTTTTAGATACAGTAAGAGGAAATATTACTACATATAAAAATGAACTTTCTTCTAACGAAAAAGGCCAGGAATTTTACTACAAGGTTTGTGCTGTCCTGTCTGATGGTTCTGAATCTGCCTTTACGGGGCTTGCCCTTGGCTACTCTGCAAAAGCAGATGCGCCTTTAAGTCCCGCTGATGTGCATGTAGAAAACGGCAAGGCCGAGTCTGTAAATAAGCTTAAGATTACATGGAAAGAAGTTTCAAAGGCCGGTTATAACATAAAATATGCAGTTTACAGAACAAGCAATAACGATACAATTTATACCCTTGTTTCAAATGGAGTAACAGGAACTTCTATAACAGATTCTTCTGTGCTCAAAACGGGTGTAAAATATTATTACTATGTTCAGACAATTGCCACTGTTGCTGATGGTCAGCTAAATGCAGGAGAAGTATTTAAATCCAACTTTAGTAAAACAGGTCCGGATTCAGATAAACCTGCTGCAGGCTGGCTCTTAAGTCCTCCTTCTGCCTGCGAAGTTACCGATTCACAGGATTCTTCTATGGTAAGAATTCGCTGGACTCCGGCAATAGGTTATGATGATGAGGAAACTGATTATGTCTATAATGTTTATGCTTCGGACACTGTCGGTTTTGAATCAGAAGAGCTGGTCGGAACCCTTCTGGCTCCGGGCGGGCTTTTGAAGCAGGATTCAGACGGCTACTATTATTATGATACAGGACGAAAACCCTTTTTCCGTATTGTTACTTTAAATAAGAAGGTGGATGACCTTCATAGTGATCCGGGTAAAATTATTGCACCATCTCCTAAGGCTCCGCAGAATGTAAGTGCAAGCAAGACTTCGGGACTTGGCGGAATAAGCTCCTTTACCGCCAATACCAACGGCGTTTATCCTGTTAAGATAACCTGGGAAGCTCCGGACGGCGATAATCCTGCAGGTTACCATATCTACCGCTCTACCAAAGCGGATTCTTCTTTCCGTAAAATTACCGATGAGCCTGTATCCGGTACTTTTGAATTTATTGACAACAACGAAACCGCCAGAGCCGGAAGCTTTTACTATTACAAGGTTGTTTCCCTGAACCTCTTGGGTGAGGGTAAAAATGGAAATGAACAGAATGAAGCAAGCCGGGGTTATGGTGCCCTTACAAGAGATCAGTGGTTCCGTGAATACAATAAGACCGCCAAGTTTTCTCAGACCAAGCTTACCCTTATGCATAAATCCAATGATATGGATAAGCTTGGTTCAGAAACAGCAAAGGGTGAGATAAGCGGTACTCTTTCTTATAATGCAAAGATTGACGGACTTGGTGCCCGCATTTTGATGCATTACACAAACTATGCAGACTTTTATGCCGCAGGCAATTCTGATTTTGGCCTTTACTTCTTAATTAACGGAGATACAAATACTTCTGCAAATATGAGTGCAAACGGAAATATGGATGGAACCGTAACTGCAGACAAGAGCGGAATGTATCCGGGTTATGCTAAATATGACAAGCTCGAAATTAAAGGCGGTGGTGCAGGCGGCGGTTATTATATTGTCTGCACTAAAGATAAATCTGGAAATACAATCCTTGGTGAAGGAAATGTCGACTGGGGAGTAGGAGAAGAATAAAATGAAAAAATATTTTTTTATACTGTGCCTGATTTTATGCGGAATGTTTGTTTCCTGCTATACTCCAAATCCTCTTTACGGAACCTGGAGCGATAACGACGGTAATAAAATTCAGTTTATAGATGACGGTACTTTTTCGGCTACAATCAAGGATTCCGAAAATCAGCCAATTACTTATTCGGGTGAGTGGAGTGTAATAGACAATGTCCTTATGTTTACAATAAAGGGGGATTCAACCTATACAAGAAATACCGAATGGGATATTCGTGGCGCCATGCTCTATCTTACCTGGACTGCAAACAAAAGTACAAGAGTACTCACTCTCTATCATACGGCGCGTTAGGCGAGGCTTACAGTGAAAAAATATTTCTGTGCAATTCTGATTTTATGTTTATCTGCCTCTGTTTTTGCTCTTGATCCGGACCTTGAAGTAAATGTGGTTTTTGAAGAAGGAATAAGCTATGCCCAGGTAACAAGGGTAGAGG
>JAEEGL010054713.1_pt1 | contig 20786 bp, 20 predicted proteins | sample 9134231 | NCBI WGS metagenome assembly JAEEGL01 (sample SAMN16246548, study PRJNA631951) | gut metagenome | biome: gut microbiome; feature: rumen; material: fiber-attached | host: Bos | place: Iran: Karaj | collected 2018-10
CCTGTACTTCGAGAGATTCCACACAACTATGAGTTATTACCGCATACAGAGCTTGCGGATTTTGTAAAGAAGCTGATTCGGTACGATTTGGGCGGTGAAGGCAATGAGTAGTGTGACGGAAGATATCAAAGTAAAAGCATGTAGCATCGTGCTAAGTAAGATTGACTTTGCCGATGAAATGTCCAAAGAAGAAGTTCTGAAGTTAATAGATGATGTAATTACAGCGCTACCTGAGCGTAAAGAATTAACCCTTGAAGAGACTCTTATGCTTCGAAAGGAAGTTTATAACTCAATCAAGAAATACGACGTTATTCAGGAGGAACTAAAATTTAAAAGACGGAAATAGGAATCGTGTAAAGCATGTACTATAGGGACTTTGCAGATATAGTCTATTTTGAAAATAAAGAACGCTATCCAAAAAAGATTATTTGGATAGCGTTCTTTTTGACCATGAAATTTGACTTGAAAAAAGGATAAAAATTACTATTAGGATATGGAGGATTTTATATGAAAAGCATTATTAGTTTCGATGAATACAAACGATTGTCTAATGAAAAAAGATTTGTTTTTAAGGTTAAAGCAATTCGATTTAAAGATGATGATTGTAAAAGAGGCTATTACATTTATCCATGCATAGTACTTTATGAGAAGGAATTGAAGGTACCTATTTTTGTCACAAACTACTCAAAGTGGGTGATTGATCTACAGGAAGATGAAAAAAAGGAAAACGAAACCTTAAGAAAACGAGCAATAAATGTTTGTAAATTTCTCAATTTCATTTTATGGGAAACAGATGTTAAGGCGATAAATGATGTTACAACAAACATAATTAGGAAGTTTCTTATATGGGTTAAGGATAATGATGAAAAAGAAATATGTCAGGAAACTTGGGATAAATGTAAGAATGATGTCTTCAACTTTCTAATAAGAATCTATGAAGATAATAAGTTAACTGGAGAATTTTCATATAAAAGTACAGATCTCCGTAGGCTAAGAAAAGAGAAAATGCCAGATAGCAATAGAACAATATATTATGACGCAAAGATAGGTTTAGGTGTGAAACGGCCAAAAGGAAAGGGAAGAAAGAAAAACAGATATTTATCTCAGGATATGTTCGACGTCATGGCAAAATTGGCAGAACTTTATGACCCGCCGTTAGAAATAATGATGATGTTAGGTGCATATGCGGGATTAAGAGAAGGAGAAATCGTAAATCTTACACAAGACAGCATTAAATTTCCAGAGTGGTCAAATGAAAACATAATAATTGATTTACTAAATGAAGCCTCCTTTTTTTCAAATTGGAAAGGAAAAACAGAACCTGGAAAAATAAAGAAAATGCGAAAGCAGAAAATGTATCCTGATTTTAATGACATCTTTGAAGAAAAGTATTTCGCATATGTGAAAAGTCTAGAGAATCAAGGCTTATGGACGGGGGATACAGATACCCCTCTGTTTTATAACAAATGGGGAAACCCTTTGACTGTATATAGCTTTCAAGAAAGAATGAAGAGGTTTTTCTATACATATTTTTTGCCTTATCTCGAGAAGGAATGTCAAATTACGGGTGACTGGGATGTAATAGGCCCATATATATATGCATATAAAAAAGAATATCCAGGAGCGCATATGCTAAGGCATTGTTTTACTATGTATCTTTACAAAGGAGTTGGGCTTAAGTCAAAAGAGGTTTCTTCTTGGCGCGGAGACAGTAGCGAGGAATCGATGAACGAATACATAACAATATACAGTGACATGGTTGAGTTATATGTTCAGAACACATATGCATTTCAAAAATGGTTATTTGAAAGGATTGTTAGGGATGAAGAATGAGTGGACGCGCGAAAACTGTTGGACAATACGAGGAGCATCAACTAAAGCAGGTATCAAAGTAGATGTTTTAGAGCATCTGCTTGAAACCGGGAAAATAGAATCAAAAAACGGCTTAATTCGGAAATCTGATGTAATAAGAATAGTTGATAGTAAAAAGGCGTTCATATCATTTTATGATTATGCCATGGGTAAGGCTACAGACCAATTTAAGCCAAAGTATATTAGAGATAGAAACGCTTTGTGGGAATTCATGGAAAAAAACCATTTTTGGGGGATTACAATCTACAACGCTGACGAGATGCTGTTTACTTATTCAAATTCTTTAGAGAAGTATATTTGCACTAATGATATCGAAAAGTTGGACGAAAAAGTGTCTATGTTCATAGAGTTATTTGATTTGGAATTATATGAGCAAATTAGGATAATTCTTGAAAAGACAGTAAAAGATAAAAGGATAATATCCACATATATGGAGTTTGCGAGGCATATTAGAGAAAATGAACCCAGATACTATACTAAGGCACTAGTAGAAGTATCTAAGATATTGAAAGAATATGAATCAGTCTTTTTAAACGATACGGCAGAAGCAATAGAGGAACTGATAAGAAAACTAAATTTAAAAAGAGAGCAACATATTTTCACTAAATATTATGCTTTTTTAAAGCAAAGAGGATTAGTGAAAATAAAAACAATTAAATTTGAAAAACCAGATAAAAAAGTAATTAAAGCATATGATAGCACGACATACGCAAAACTAGCAAAATGTATTTTTAATGAAGACATGATAGAGAAAAATAAAATGGTTGAAAAAGCTTTGAGCAATTCCTTTTATGCGGAGATGTGGATGTTTTGGGCATGCTTCTTTGTTGATGGATGGCGTGGAAATGATATGTGCGAAAAGTGGATATACCCTATGCTTGAAGAAAATAAGTTTATTAATGAATTTTGCTTAGAAACATTATATGAGGACATATTAAATAAGCGAATAAGTGAGAAACAATACAGTAAGGTTGCGAAGTATTGTTTAAAGGCATGCGAATTAGAAGCGCAGAAAACGTTAAAAACGAATGAGAAAACCAGAGGAATATTACTTCCTGCTATTAGAGAAGAAAATCTGCCTTTTTATGGAAGACTTGAATTGATTGCAGAGGTTCATCATAACAAAACAGGGGAAGGATATATGAAAAGCAATAGGATGAATGAATACAAAAATAAGTATAAAGGGAAATCCTTTTTTGGAGATGTCTTTTATGAAACTCTAAATGGGGAGAATGGCCAAGTTCGTAGAATGAATAAATCATTTTTACAAGCAAATGAAATGATTTCAAGAAAGACCGGTCATACTCCTATTGCAGCGCAGTCGCTTGTTTCTTTGGCAAGAAATCATTCAAACCTTGATTCTATCTCGACGTATCTTTCTGATCATAGTATTGACGGTGAGTGTGCTGATGTAGTTCTCTCGATGTTAATTGAGAGAGGAGTAATGGGAGCACATATATACCAGATGTTAATAGATTTATATCCGGACTCGTTTAAAAAACTACCTTCTGCAGAACAGACTAAGTTTATTTCATCATTAGAGCTATCACCGTTAAATGTTGAAATGGGGGGAAATGTTCTTCTGTTCAAACAAAGGATAATCGATTTGTACAAAAATGGAAAAAAGGAAGAACAGATAGGTAAAATTCTAACAGCTCTATATGAGATAGGTAATGGCAAAGGATTAGCTAAAGATAAGGGGGGGTTCTGCATAAGACGAGCTGTCGGAGAAAAGTGTGAGAACGGAAAATTTTTATCCTGTATAGCAAATGATTGCCCATATCTTGTATTTACAAAATATGGCATCGATTCTCTTTTAGAAGTTATTTTTCAGTATTATCAAAAATTTAGGGAAACGAAAAATATTAAGTACTTTATTGTTATAAAGCAAATCATCATTCCAAAATATAAAAGAATCATAGAGGACATTATGAAAAGTTTAAATAATGAAGAGCAAGTGGCACTTTTGAAATATCTGGAGGTAAAGAATGATAGAGAAAAAACAGCGGAAGATAATTTTTGAATATGACTATCATTTTGGAATTGAAAGTATAAAGGAGGCAAAAAAGTATTTTGAAATTAAAAAAGATAAAGGGGTTTTAGAGGGGCAATTTGAAGAAGGGGATTGGATAGGGAATAGTGGAATAAAGCGCGCAGGAATTACATTTCAACTTGATTCTGAAAAATATAAAAAACATGGATATAAAATGTTGGGCATTAATGAGACTCTAATGGGAACAATGCTTCGAAGCTATGTGTCTCTCGTTTGCACTGGAGTGTATACGTTTGTATCCATTCAGAAGAAAACAAATATGCTGATAGATTTTCTTGAAACCATAGGAACGCCAGATTATTGGCTCTTTTCTGAACAAATATCTGAGATTAAAGAGTTTCTTTTTTTTATTGATACGCCACTGGAGATGATAGAAAGTATATGCAAACTGATTCATAAGAAAAAAGCAATAAGTCGAGGACTACGAAATCTTGAGTCGATAGTGACATATATGGTGATAAATGAGGAAATTGATTGTTTATATGGAGAACAAATATCTGAGAAAGAATTTGTTAGGTGGTTTCCTGTTTATTTTTGGGTAAAACTTACTTTTATACTGCCACTTCGAGCAACAGAAACACTTGTAACACCGTTTGATTGTATTAAGTGGGAATCAGATGAAAAGGTTACACTAATTACGAGAGTGACAAAATTAAAGCGTCATCGTTATAAGGTCTACTATGATATAGAAAAGGATTATGAACGGGTTTCATATTCGTTGAATGCAACCTCACCAAAAGTAAGAGAATTGATTAATAAAATAAAAAAGTATCAAAACCTAACAAAAGAACAGAAGAGAGCATTCCTTTTTAAATACAATGAAGGAAATATAAATGAGTTTTATTCGCGCAGGTCACTAAATGAACTTATCTCACAATTTATGGATACTTTTATTATTGGTAATGAGAAGTATGACTATGTAAAAGATGCTTCTAGAATAAATGAGTTTAAATATGTGACGGCAGGTGACAGCAGACCATTAGCATTACAAAATGTATACTTCCAAGATTTTAGCTTAGACATCTGTAGGCAATTGGCAAAACATACTTCTTCACAAGTTACCTCGGCATATATACGTAATATTCCAAACACTATAATGGCAAGTGCGATAATGAAAGTTCATAAAAGGCATTTGTATGACAAGAATAAATATGAGCGGTTGCTTAAAAAGGTTCCATCATTTTCTGCACATAATAAGGAAAGCGTATGCACCTCGTTAAAAAGAATGATTGATCCTGTAGACATTTCAGATTGTATTAATGAAAAATGTATTGAAGATTGCTTCGGCTGTAAGTTTTATCATCCGTCTACTGACTTAATTGAAAAAATATGCGATGAAAGAAAAAGGGAATTGGATAAACAGTCTGAAATAATGAGGATGATGATAAGTAATATAAATTCTGCAAAAAAAAGTGGAATTGATTTAGATTTTGAATTTTTGAAGATGCAAACGGCAATGCAAAGGTGTAAGGACTCATATACCGAAAAAGAAGAACTGGAATATCAAAAATGGATAAGGGGAAAAGAAAATGCCAAACAAGATGAAATATAGTGAAATGCAACTGTGTGAAGCAGTAAAAAAATACGCTGAAGGACACAGGGGGAAAATAAAGGCTACAGAAGTGGCTTTATGGGCAAGGGAAAACATGTCTATGGAAGAAGTACAAGGATATCACTTTTTACGGCCCAAAATAGTAAGGACGAATGGAAAAAAGAGGGAAGAGAAACGAGAATGCACTAAACTACTTGAAGATATTAATAAAAAAAGAACACAGTTATTTGCTACAGAGAATAATGTCATATTAAAAGCGGCATCTATAGACGATTTCTTTTCTTTACCAATGTCTGAACAACGGAAATCAATTGTAGCGGTTCGAGAACATGTAAAAGATATGACAAAAGTCAATTTGAGATTACAGATTGAGAATGATGTTGTTAGGAAAGAAAGGCAAGCAGTTGAAAAACGTATGGAGAATCTTTACGAGCAAATTGAAAAAGTTGCCAAAGAAACAGCAAAAACTATGAGGCTCTGCAAATATGTAACAAATAGATTGGCAGATAAAAGCTGTGCTGAATTATGCGAGGAAATTGGAATCGAGGATGGGAATCTTGATTTACGTAAATTCGAAGAAAGTATACATGATTTTGATGCAGTTGCCTTAGATTTTAGGGATGTTCTGAGAAAATATAGCATTGAAACGTCAGGAGAGTCTATGGAAAGATTGCTTGATGATGCTTTATTGGAAATTGGCGAGTTCATTAAAGGGGGAGAAAAGGATTGCTGACAGGTGAATATATTAAAGATTATCCGGAAATAGCAAAAGAGTGGGACTATGAAAAAAATGAATCCTATGAGATTGATAAAATGAGAGCCCATACAAGAGATAAAGTGTGGTGGGTGTGCAAACATGGGCATGGCTGGCTGGCACGAGTGTCTGCTAGAACAAAAAAAGTTCGGCCGACTGGATGTCCTTATTGTGCAGGAAAGCGAGCGATTCCTGGTGAGACAGATTTGGGGACGATTCATCCAGAACAATTAAGTGAATGGGATTGGGAAAAGAATGAAAAGGCTCCTTCTGAGTATCTACCGCAATCGAACAATCGTGTTTTTTGGATTTGTAAGGAAGGTCATTCGTTTAAAAGTAAAATATGTAACAAGGTAAATGGAAGAAATTGCCCATACTGTTCAGGGAAAAAGCCTATAAAGGGGGTAAATGATTTTGCTACTGTATATCCGGAAATAGCATCAACATGGGATTATGATAAAAATATAAAAGCCCCATCGGATTATCTTCCTTCCTCGAATCATTTGGCATTCTGGAAATGTTCTAAAGGACATTCGTGGGAACGGAAAATATATGTAAGAGTTCATTCAGGTTGTCCGTATTGTAGTGGGAAAAGGGCAATTAAAGGTGTAAATGATATTCTGACATTATACCCAGAACTTGCACCGAGAATTCAGATTAATGAAAATAGTAATATAGATTTGGGCGAGTTAACACCTAAATCAGGACAAACTATATGGAATAGATGCCCAAATGGGCATTTGTATAAAGTTAAAGTATACAACTGCACTATGGGTAAGGGATGTTCGATTTGTAAAAGGGGTTATTTAAGGTGATTGTAGCAATAATTGAAGAAACAGATTTAGCAACGTTAAATCCGAGACTGGCTGAAGAATGGCATCCAACAAAGAATGGTCAGTTGAGGCCTTACGATGTCACTGCGGGGTCGCAAAAGAAAATATGGTGGATTTGTGGAAAAGGCCACGAATGGCTGGCAAAGGTAAATGATAGGGAAAAATCAGGGTGTCCGTATTGCTCGGGAAAAAGAGTTATACCAGGGGAAACAGATTTGGCAACGTTGAATCCGAGACTGGCTGAAGAATGGCATCCGACAAAGAATGGTCAGTTGCGACCTTACAATGTGAGTGAGGGATCGGATAAAAAAATATGGTGGATTTGCAAAAAAGGGCATGAATGGCAATCCAAGGTAGACGATAGAAAAAAGGGAGGGTGTCCCTATTGTTCTGGAAGAAGAGTTATACCCGGAGAAACAGATTTAGCAACGTTAAATCCAAGACTGGCTGAAGAATGGCATCCAACAAAGAATGGTAAATTGCAGCCTCGCGATGTGAGCGTGGGCTCGGATAAGGATGTATGGTGGATTTGTGGAAAAGGTCACGAATGGCAAGCTAAGATAAACAATAGGAAAAGATCAGGATGTCCCTATTGCTCTGGAAGAAGAGTTATACTCGGAGAAACAGATTTAGCAACGTTAAATCCGAGACTGGCTGAAGAATGGCATCCAACAAAGAATGGTCAGTTGAGGCCTTGCGATGTCACTGCGGGGTCGCAAAAGAAAATATGGTGGATTTGTGGAAAAGGCCATGAATGGCTGGCAAAGGTAAATGATAGGAAAAAATCAGGGTGTCCGTATTGCTCGGGAAAAAGAGTTATACCAGGGGAAACAGATTTGGTAACGTTGAATCCGAGACTGGCTGAAGAATGGCATCCGACAAAGAATGGTCAGCTGCAACCATGTGATGTTAGCGAGTGGTCGAGTAAGAAAATATGGTGGAAATGCAAAAATGGACATGAATGGCAGGCAAATGTAGCTAACAGAAGTAAGAATAGTTGTCCCTATTGTTCAGGGAAAAGAGTAATATCTGGTGAAAACGATTTGCTAACAACACATACACTTATTGCCGCTGAATGGGATTATGAGAAAAATCTTGGAACAATGCCTAATAATATATCAGCATATTCAAGAAAAAAGGTATGGTGGAAATGCAAAAATGGGCATGAATGGCAAGCAAAGGTTGCAAACAGAACAAAGAGAGGAGGCTGCCGATGTCCGTTTTGCAGTAAAAAGCTCCCAATTAAGGGTGAAAATGACTTAGAAACTTTATATCCAGAGTTGGCAAAAGAGTGGAATTATGCAAGAAATTACAAACTTCTTCCATCGGATTTTTTTCCTGGAAGTGGCAAATGCGTTTCGTGGATATGTGAAAAAGGACATGAATATAGGACAAAAATCTGTGATAGAACAAGAGGTAATGGATGCAGAAAATGCTGGGAAGAAAGAAAAAGGTAAAGCATATTTCGAAGAAGTAGCTCCAAATAATTTGATTTCAGAATGGGATGACGAGAAGAACGGGAAGTTTATTCCGAAGCAAGTTACATACGCTTCGGGAAAGAAAGTTTGGTGGAAGTGCGATAAAGGACATGAATGGATGGCACCGGTTTACAGGAGAACTTTAGGTGCCAGATGTCCATATTGTACTGGGTTATATCCAGTTGCTGGAGAAAATGATCTTTTGACGTTGGAGCCAGAGCTTTCTAAAGAGTGGAATAACCAAAAAAATGGGAATCTTATTCCGCAGATGTTTAAAAGAGATTCTCATGCTAAAGTGTGGTGGAAATGCAAAAAAGGACATGAATGGGAGGCAGTTATCCAAAGTAGAACTAAAGGGAGAGGCTGCCCGTTCTGCTCCGGAAGAAATACTATTACTGGAGAGAATGATATAGCTACTTTATATCCGTTTCTTCTTGAAGAATGGGATTGGGGTAGGAATATAGATGTTTTCCCGTCTACGCTTCTTCCTCAATCGAATAAAAGGGTGTGGTGGAGATGTAAGAAATGCCTACAATCCTGGGAAGCGCCTGTATATAACAGGATGAAAGGAAGTGGATGTCCTTTCTGCGCGGGGAGGCGAGCAATCCCGGGGAAAACCGATTTGGCAACTCTTTATCCTAATCTCTTGGAAGAATGGGATTACGTTGATAACATACTAAAACCGAGTGAAGTAACTTCTGGTTCTGCTAAACGGATTGTTTGGAAATGCGAGAAGTGTGGTAATAAATGGATTGCACCAATATGTCGACGTGTTGCAGGGGCAGGATGTCCATATTGTTCAGGAAGGCAAATAGAGCGTGGGAAAAATGATTTGCTGAGTAAATATCCTTCTTTATGCCAAGAATGGGATTATGAAAAGAATTCTCTTTTTCCTTCAGATGTGGGTTGCAAAACTTCAAAGAAATTTTGGTGGAAGTGTAAGGAATGTGGCAATTCCTGGCAAAGTACTTCTTACAATCGAATAAGAGGAAATGGGTGTCCGTATTGTTCTTCTGCCCCCAAATATGCAATTGAAGGTAAAAATGATTTAGAGACTGTTTTTCCGGAAATCGCGAAGGAATGGTGCTATGAAAAAAATATCGGAATATTACCAAGAAAGGTAAGGTGTCATTCACCAAAAAAGGTGTGGTGGAAATGTAATAAAGGGCACACATGGAAAGCTTCTATATCCCACCGTACAGAGGGAACAGGGTGCCCTTTTTGCTATAAGGAATCTTTGTGATAAAGAAAAGAGCGCAACAAAAGCGCTCTCTTCCATGGAAGTGATGCCTCCTATGTAAACAATAACACATAGGCTAAATTATAAATAACGATGCTTGTTGAATTGCGATTCAATATAGTGGACATCACTACTTGAAAGATGATTATTCCCATTATATCGCAAAGGCTTACCAATATCGGAAAAGACCATTTTTATGCTTCCGATTGATTTAAAATAGCGGAATATAATGAGTGAGCCCTCTTTTCTATCAACGTAATGACGAAAAGTGGTATCAGAACCTCGATCGTTAATCCCACTTCTAAAATAAAATGAAAAAAAACCTTTAGAGGATTGCTTTATAGCGTAGGCGCAAGTCTGATTTTCTTCTCGAGTATAAAAGTCACTTTCTTTTTTCGATAGAGAGACTTCAGTAGAATTTGATTCTGTTTTAGTTGAAGCAGAGTCTCTTTTAGCAAAACCTCTAGTCGATTTAGCAAAAGGTTGATATTTGACCTTTTTAGCAGTCGTCTTTTCTGAATCATTGCTGTTGCTCATCATTGCTTTTCCTAAAGCGAACGGCTGCGAATCGCTTACAAAAGATTTATATATTTCAGAATCAATAAAATACAGCTCCAGTAAAGATTCAAAAGGGGTAGTGCATCTTTTTATCGGCAATAGGGATGACTTGTCAATTAGTAATTGAGAATGACCGTTTATGGAAATAGAGATTTCCCATTCACACATATTTGGGTCAATACATTGTTGCTCTAAAACAGCGAAAAGAAGGGAAATCTGTGATATCTTTTCTTCGCTATTTCCGGACAGTATTACGCCCATTATCATTTACGAAGTCATCTGCCGTGAGATTAAAATACGTCATAAGTCTGCAAAGATATTCTGTATCCCCAATACTCTCTCCGCTTTCATATCTTTGAAGAGTTCTTAGCGGTATGTCTATATCTTTTGCACACTTGCTTTGTGAGACCCCTTTTGTTTTACGAAGCTCTTTTAGGTTCGGAAGAAACATAACAGTTACTCCTATAATTTTAGTTTAATGATAATCCATAAAACAGGCAGTGAGAAGTCGTCAATACTGTCATGGAAACTCCTGTTTAAGGTGCATATAACCAGTATACTGGGATATTACAGTATATGCAATTAACGGTGCTTGCTCGATAATTTGTTTGAGGTAAAACAGATTATGATAAGTTACGCGCCGATGTGGAAATTGCTGGAAGAAAAAGGAATAAGTACATATGCGTTGGAGAAGCGTTTTTCTATTGAAAGGCATATGATAAATGATTTAAAGCATAACAAAAGTATCACAATGGCATCACTTGAAAAGATTTGTAAGGCACTTGAATGTACACCGAATGATATAGTTGAGTTTATAGATGAAGAGGCTTGATAAGGCCTCTTCTTTTTTATTACATAGAAAAAGAATCATTTGAAACTATTCCGAGGTAGGAATATAATTTATTATGAGGTTCTATAAGGAGTTAGAAATATGGATTACTTAACTACGGCTGAGATGGCTAAGAAATGGGGAATATCTGAACGACGAGTTCGTAAGTTGTGCGATGAAGAACGAGTTGTGGGAGCAATAAAGAAAGGCTTTATTTGGCTCATTCCTACAGATGCTATTAAGCCTGAAAATCCCAGAAAGCATAATAAAATTTGAGAAAAACAATTGGGGGAAAAATGAATCAAAAAGAGTATAAAGAATACAAGGATGCATTTCGTCCTTTGTTTTCAGAGGAGCTTGACCAAAAAAGACTATTGTCTATTTTGAACGAAAAACTTAGACCAATAGTGGGAAGTATTCCAAAACGATTATATAGGTATAGAACTTTTTCAGAATACTCGATGCGTGAGATTTTACTTCAGAATGTTTTTTTGGCAAAGCCTAGTTCTTTTGATGACAGATTTGACAGTCAGTATATTTCTTTTGAGCAGCCTGAGATTCCACGTTTAAAGAGTGAAGAAGAAATAGCAAAAGAGAAGGTAATAAGTTTTCTGGATGATTTGATTGTGAAAGACCGAAATGCCTTTTTTCACAATGTTTTACGAATAAGTTGCTTTACAACTGATTGCTGCAATGTACCAATGTGGTATTACTATGCAAATCAGCACAAGGGAATGTGCATTGAATATGATCTGAGCGATTTACCAGCATTTGATGAAGCGGGATATTGCTTCTTGCCTGTAATATATCCAAATAGAAACGAGGAGATTTTATTTCGAAAACTTGGAAAAAGGCTGAATTCGGATGCTGTTTGTAATGCCTTGATAAAGAATAAAGATTGGGAATTTGAGAAGGAATGGCGCATGATTAGAATTTCCGACAAAACTGAAAAGGAATATGCATCTGTCAAAATCAAAAAGGTTATTATGGGGTGTGACGCCTCTCTTGAATCGACTGTTCTTTTGGCGGATATGATTAAGAAAAATGATTTAGATATAAAAATGAGTAGAATGTTAATAACACCAAAAGGAATGAAGGAGCAAATGCTTAAGCTTTAAGGAGACGCATAGATGTTGATATCAAAGAAGCAAATGTCTGAAGAAGATATTAAATTAAACTTCATTACTCCCGCAATTCAAGGTAAGTGGAATAATCATATTACCATGGAAACCAAGATTACAGATGGAAGAATAAATATCAAAGGTAATATGGTTGTGCGCAGCAAGCCAAAGTATGCAGATTACTTATTATACCTTAATAGTGGCAAGCCAATCGCCGTTGTGGAAGCAAAGGACAATAATCATTCTGTGTCTTTCGGGCTTCAGCAGGCTATTTCTTATGCGCAGATGATGGATATTCCGTTTGCGTATTCATCAAATGGGGATGCCTTTTATGAGCATGACTTCCTTACCGGAAAAGAGAGACAGATACCATTAGATCAGTTCCCGACGCAGGAAGAATTGTTTGAAAGGTTTTATGCTGAAGTAAACGGTGGTTCCGGTTATTCTGAAACAGAAAAGACGATTGTTGACCAGCCTTACTATTCATCACAGAACACATATCCTCCGAGATATTATCAGAGGAATGCCGTAAACCGTACCGTTGAGGCTATTGCAAGGGGTCAGCAACGACTTCTTCTTGTCATGGCAACGGGTACCGGAAAGACCTATACCGCATTCCAGATTGTTTACAGACTGCTCCGTTCAGATATAAAGAAGAGAATTCTTTATCTTGCGGACAGGAACATTCTTGTGGATCAGAGCATCCTTCAGGACTTTGCTCCGTTGGAAAAGACAATCTATAAGGTGGATTTTTCCGATAAGGATTGCCTGAATAAGATATCATCACATGAGGTAAATTTTGCTCTGTATCATCAGATGGTTGGCCAAAACGATGAAGAACACTTCCGGCAGATTCCGTCTGGATATTTTGACCTTGTTATCGTAGACGAGTGTCATCGTGGAAGTGCCAAGGAAGACAGTAATTGGCGAAAAGTTCTTGAATACTTCAATACAGCTACTCAGATTGGTATGACTGCTACGCCTAAGGAAAGTGAGACGGTGTCAAATATAGACTACTTTGGGGAGCCTGTTTACACATATAGTCTTAAGCAGGGTATTGAAGACGGATTTCTTGCTCCCTTTAAGGTTATCAATGTAACTTTGGATATTGGTGATGGATGGAGACCCTACAAAGGTCAGACCGATTTGTATGGTAACGAGATACCTGACCGTATCTATAATAACCGTGATTTCGATTATCCGAACGGTGTTATCCTTGAAGACCGTATAAATGAGGTTGCTAATGAAATAACGGAGTATCTAAAGAGTACGGGCAGAATGCAAAAGACCATCGTATTCTGTGCTACTGAGGATGCTGCGGAACGTATGCGCATAGCATTGGTTAATCTCAATAACGATATGGTTGAGAAGAACCCTGATTATGTGGTTCGCATCACAGGTTCAGATATATACGGAAAGAGCAAACTGGACTACTTTATTTCTGTGTCTTCAGAATATCCTGTTATTGCAACAACCTCAGAACTACTTTCAACCGGTGCTGATTGCAAGATGACTAAACTTATCGTGCTTGATAAATATATAGAAAGCATGACAACATTTAAGCAGATTATCGGTCGCGGTACCCGTATCCGTGAAAAGGAAGGTAAGACTCACTTTGCTGTTATGGATTTCCGAGGCGTTACCAAACTTTTTGCTGATCCAGATTGGGATGGTCCGATTGAACAAGATGAACATTTTCACCATGGCGGTACGGAAACACATCCTCCGAAGCCACCATATGATGGTGATGATCCAATAGTTCCTCCGGAAAAACTTGGAGTTCCTATAGTTGATAAAGATGGATGTCAGGTGAAGATCATTAACAAGACAGTATCTGTTTATGATGCCAATGGTAGACTGCTTCGTCAGGAAGATATCATTGATTATACGAGGACGAATATCAAGGGTGAGTATGCTTCCCTGTCTGATTTCATCCGTAAATGGAAAGCATCTGACAAGAAGGAAGAAATACGCAAAGACCTTGCTGAAATGGGCATTGACCTTGAAACTTTGAAGAAGGACCAAAATATGGTAGAAGTGGATGATTATGACTTCATTTGCTATGTTGCATACGGTCAGAAGCCACTTACGAGGGCAGAGAGAGCAAATAATGTCAAGAAGAAAGATTTTTTCTCAAAGTATTCCGGTGATGCCCGTGCAGTTCTTGAGATTCTTTTAGACAAATATATGAATCAGGGAATAAACGAGGTCGAAGATATCAAGGTTCTTTCTTTGTCTGATTTTGAAAAGTACGGAAAGCCCGCAAAGATAGTGAAACTCTTTGGAGGCAAGGTACAATATGAACAGGCTGTAAGAGAACTTGAAGAAAACATTTATGGAATCGAGGTGTGCTAAATGGGAAAAGGCATTATATACTTGATGACTACGGCAGTTCCTGGTTTGGTTAAGATTGGAAAAACAGGTTCAAACAATTTTGAACAAAGAATGTATGAATTGGAACATAATGGATACAGAAATGTTACGGCTTTAAAGCGCGAGTTTGCGATTGAAGTAGATGATTATGATGATAAAGAGAAACTGTTACACACTATCTTCGAGAAAAGTCAATTAGCAGACACAGAATTATTTGCCATAGACGTTAATACTGTTAAGCAATTACTCTCGTCTTTTGAGGGAAAGATGGTATATCCCGTTAACGAGACAAAAGATGAAGTGTTTGAAGAGGCTTCGGATAATAGTAATAGTAAGCTAATTCCAAATGGAATTTATACACTAAAAAGAAAGAAAAAAATTGAAAATAACAAGACTATTAGCGCCACAGCAGAGATAAAGAACGGTTTTTGGACACTAAAAAAGGGTAGTAATATTGGTCTTGTTGAAGGTGCAGGAGTATCTAATAAGGCAAAAAGAATTAGGGACAATATGGCATTCGACAAGAACGGCCTATTACTTGAAGACTTTGAATTTGGAGAGTGTGCGCCTAGCTTGGTTGGTGACGTTGTTATGTTTGCTTCTGTTGATGGCTGGACCGAATGGAAAAATGCTCAGGGGAAGCCGGTAGATATTTATAGATTAAAGGAGAATGAAGAATAGGTATGGCAATGCAGTCAGGTTTTATCAAAAGAATCAGAGACATAATGCGTATGGATGCGGGTATAAACGGTGATGCTCAAAGAATTGAGCAGATGGTTTGGATGCTCTTTTTAAAGGTTTATGATGCCAAAGAAGACGACTGGGAGCTTAATGAGGATAACTATACCTCTATAATTCCAGATGAGTGTAGATGGCGAAATTGGGCACACGCGGATGATAACGGGCATGCCATGACTGGAGACAAACTGCTTAATTTTGTAAATAACACCCTTTTTCCGACATTGAAGGAATTACCTGTGACACCAGATACTCCCGTAAAGAAGGCTATAGTGAAGTCAACATTCGAGGATGCCAACAACTATATGAAAGACGGCGTATATCTCCGTCAGGTAATTGATATTATAGATGAGATTGAGTTTGATGATGTGAAGGAAAGTCACGCTTTTGGCTTTGTATATGAGGAAATCCTTCGTGACTTGCAGGCTGCGGGATCTTCCGGTGAGTTCTATACTCCAAGAGCTGTAACAGATTTTATGGCACTTATGATCCAGCCGAAACTTGGTGAGAAGATGGCTGACTTTGCCTGCGGTACCGGCGGATTTATCACATCTTGGCTCGGACAGCTTCAGAAACAAGTAAAGGATACTGAGGCTCAGAAACAGTTTGATGACAGTATTTATGGCATTGAAAAGAAACCGTTTCCGTACCTTCTTTGCGTTACCAATATGCTCTTACATGATATTGAGGTACCGAATATCTATCACATGAACTCGTTAAAGCATAATCTTTTGGACTATATCGATGATGATAAGTTTAATGTTATTCTGATGAATCCCCCTTACGGTGGTCATGAGGATAAATCGATTCAGGGATTCTTCCCAGATGATCTTGCATCTTCGGAGACAGCAGATCTCTTTATGTCGGTCATTATGTATCGTCTTAAGAAGAACGGTAGAGCAGCAGTGGTTGTACCGGACGGATTCCTTTTCGGTCTTGATAATGCAAAGGTGGCAATAAAGACCAAGCTTCTTACGGAGTTTAATTTACATACAGTTGTAAGGCTTCCGGGTTCTGTATTCAGCCCTTATACTTCTATATCTACAAATCTTCTGTTCTTTAAAAATGAGAAGCCTACAGGAGAAGTATGGTTTTACAGAGTAGATATGCCTTCCGACAGAAAACATTTCTCTAAGACAAAACCGATGGAGCTGAAGCATTTTGATGATTGTATTGCTTGGTGGAATGACAGAAAAGAAATTGAACTTGAAGATGGACCGAAGGCAAAGAAGTATAGCACTGATTTCCTTTTGAAGGAGCAGGGATGCAATATTGATCTTTGCGGATACCCGCATGAGGAAGAGGAAGTTCTTTCTCCAATGGAAACAATACAGAATTATCAAGAGAAAAGAACATCTCTCAATGCTGAGATAGATAAAGTCCTTGCAGAACTTGAATCGCTGCTTCCAGGAGGTGTTACTGAATGACTCCTGAACAATTAAAAGCCAGCATTTTACAATATGCTATCCAAGGTAAATTAACCCTTCAAACTGCAAGTGAAAATGCTCAGGATTTAATTTGCGGTTTGAAAGAAAAAAAGGCTGAATTGGTAAAAAAGAAAGTTATCAAAACGGAGAAACCACTTCCTGATATAAATGAGGAAGAGGTTCCATTTGATATTCCAGATAATTGGGAATGGTGCTACTGCCAAGATATTTTCTTTGCACATTCAGCCATGAGGATTCATCAGTCAGACTGGAAGTCTGAGGGCATCCCCTTTTTCCGAGGAAGGGAATTAGTTCGACTTGCTAAAACCGGAGATCCAAATGCTGAAATATATATTACAGAAGAGTTCTATACTGAATTAAAAGAAAAGGGTGGTGTTCCTAAAAAGGATGACATTCTCATTACTGCTGTAGGAACTCTTGGAAAAGTATACGTTGTGCAAGGCACTAAGCGTTTTTATTACAAAGATGCCTATATACTTTGCTTAGATAATTATGGAGTTGATCCATATTATATTAAATATCTCGTGGAGTCGCCGTATTGCCAGAATTATATATATGGTGATGATGCATATGGAACTACGGTTGCGCAGCTTACGTTAGAAAAACTAAAGAAGCTCACACTCCCTATTCCGCCTCTCGAAGAGCAGCATCGTATTGTTGCCAAGATAGAAGAACTTCTTCCGTATGTTGACCGTTATGCTGAGGCTTATGAGAAACTTGAACAGTTTAATGCTAAGTTTCCAGAGGATATGAAGAAGTCAATCCTGCAATATGCTATACAGGGCAAATTGGTTGAGCAGAAACCTGAAGAGGGAACGGCAGAAGAGCTGTATCAGAAGATACAGAAAGACCGAGAACAGCGGATAAAGAATGGAGAAATAAGGAGGGATAAACGAGCTTCTCTTGAAGGCGTAGAGGTTGAAAAACCTTTTGATATTCCAGATTCATGGAAGTGGGTGACTCTCGGGAGTATACTGTTGAAACTTACAGATGGAACCCATAAAACACCTAAATACACAGAGAGCGGAATTAAATTTGTGTCCGTTAAGGATATGAGTTCAGGGGTATTATCTCTTGAAAACACGAAATTCATAAGCCCTGAAGAACACGAAGAGCTGTTTTCGAGATGTGACCCGCAAAAAGGTGATATGTTACTTTCAAAGGTCGGTACTACAGGAGTTCCGGCTATAATAGATACTGATGAAGAGTTTAGCTTATTTGTCAGTGTAGCATTATTAAAGTATAACAATTCATTGGTTGATAGAAAATTTTTATATTATTTACTACAGAGCCCACTTGTTCAATTACAAGCTGCAGAGAATACAAGGGGTGTGGGAAACAAAAACTGGGTATTGGATGCAATAGGGAAAACGCTGATTGTATTACCACCATATCAAGAACAGTGCAGAATAGTTTTTGAATTGGAAAGATTGTTGCCATATTGTGACCAGTTGATAAAAAAATAGAAGGGGAGAAAGATATGGCTATAATTCAAGAAGCGTTTGACATTCCAAATGATATTGCCATTGGTTTGGCATCAGGCCTATATCGTCGGATAGGCGGTGTGGTCCGATATGCTGTAGGGGAACATAAAGGTCAGATAGTAAAGCATCTTAAGCCTGTAGCTTTACCGAAGGGTCAGGATGCAGCTTTAACTGTAGCAGAAAAGGCTATACAATTGGGAAGGCGGCATAAAAAACTAATGGTAGGTGCAGTAGTCGTTGCAAGTGTGGCTGCTGCAGGAGGCGGTATTTATGCCAGTGTTACAGCTCATAAGCGTAATAAATTCCAAAAGACTTTCAAAATGTACCTTGATGCAATAAGAACTGGAGATTTACGTGTTGAAGTCATAGAAGACCTTGAATCAGCATTGTCAGGCATGAAAACTGTTAATATGAAAGCCTCTGAACTCTCACTTTTGGTTTGTCATATTCGTGATTATACTATGAAACTTGCCGAAAACAACAATGTTGATGTTGAAATTAGAGAGACAAACACACCTATTATTGATTTAAAACAGTATCTTGAAATGCAGAAGAGAATCTTAATGTCTGCGTAATATTATAGACTGAGTAAACGGAGATGGATAATCAATCCATCTCCACAATTTTTTATAATTGTATAAAGAAGTTCGAAAAAACTATGATTCGCCGGATTACGGTAATTAAAGTTTAATCGTATATTTCTTTGGCTATTCTTTCGAATTTTTCAACAGCGTCAATAAATGATTCTTCAAATAGTCTCTGAAGCTCAGCATTTTGCTGGGTTTCAGTCATTTCACCATGAAGAAAAGCTTTATGAAAAACGCCTACTAAGTAATCATGTTCTAAATCTTCGTCTGTTAAAAAGACTTCGCAAATAGTAAATCCGGAAAAGATACCTGCGGTTGGGTCGTATTGATTGAGGTGAATTAGGTAATTCTTATTTGTCCTTGAATCGGTGGCTTCCCAGATGTAAGTGTTTTGAATAAGGTGATTTACAAACATTCAGACATTACCCCCGCTTTCTTCGACACATTATTCTTACAGAAGATTTAGATCAAAAATATAGTTTCAGCAGAATATAAACCTAAAACTTGCTATAATCTGCTGAAACCTATATTTTTTAGGCACTTTCAGCAGATTATAGTGAATTTTCTTCAAAATAGTATAAATGTGTATTGGTACAGAAATGCTTCATTTGCTTGATGTCATTTCCGCTATTTTTATATACTTGTAAATTGAAGCTCTGGAACAATTCATGATGCGTGACATTTCGGAAACATTGATATATCCAGCCTTATGCATTTGATAATATTTCCAAAACTTTTCTGGTAGACTATCCATCGTAGTTTTGGGTCTCCCAATTTTTTTTCCTTTGGCGGTAGCATTTTTCATGCCGGATTTTACTCTTTGAGAAATGATATTGCGCTCCATTTCAGCAAACACACCCCACATTTTGACCATTCCTTCAGTCATCGGATCCATATTGCCTTTGGAGCAGTCAACACGGAAGGAACCACCTATATCAAGTATCAGTTTTTTGTCTTTAACGTTCTGAAGAATATCGCAAAGATGTTTAGTAGAACGTGTGAGCCTCGATACTTCGGTGGTTGCTATAGTGTCTTCTTCTGACACGATATCAAAAAGTTTTTGAAGTTCTACACGGTCATCCTTAGTTCCAGATTCGTATTCCCAGTAGATATATTTATCATCTGTTACACCTAAGGCATGTAGTTCACGTTTTTGTCGATTAATGTCTTGGTGCTCTTCATTGGTTGAACAACGAGCATATCCATAAATCATGTAATCCTTCCTTTCTGTTTAAGAAATGGTAGTCCGCTTTTCTTTTACAAAATAGTTATAATTTTTCATAATTATTCTTATCATTTTACCTGTAAATGAAACCATCTCTTTTCATATACACATATTTTACTATTTAATCTTGAATACTTGAAGTCGTCATACTTGACACCTTGATTCAAAGAGATTGCGACCTCAGAGATTGTTTTATCAATGAAGCCAGAAACATAATGCTGTTGGAAAAAGAGCATTTTGGTGGTAGTATAAATATATCTAAATAATTCTATTTTTCATAACGTTCTTTTGCAAAATCGACGCTATTTTCACATTTTAAATTTTTGGTTCCTCCGATCGAGATTCGTATGATTAACAACAACAGAAAATTGTACGTGGACATTTCAGGCAAAGAAAGCTTACTAAGTCGCTTCAACTCCCGTCTTGCGGATAGGCAGGAGGTAAAGGCACTTATGGAAAGCATATACCTTGTAGTGGAAAATGCTTCCAAGTATCTTATCGGGGAAAGCGATATTGTATTGAGACCCGAGTTCATATTCAGAAATCCTGTAACCAAAGAATACGAATTTCTGATAATGCCACACAAAGAAAGTGAATATAAGGAAGTAGAAATGAAGGAACTCCTTCAATTTGTCATGGCA
>JAEEGL015421910.1_pt1 | contig 20786 bp, 20 predicted proteins | sample 9134231 | NCBI WGS metagenome assembly JAEEGL01 (sample SAMN16246548, study PRJNA631951) | gut metagenome | biome: gut microbiome; feature: rumen; material: fiber-attached | host: Bos | place: Iran: Karaj | collected 2018-10
GGTGATTATGATGAATTTGATGATCTTGAAGAACTGATCGATTTCATCAAGACTGGGAGAAGATAAAATCTTGAATATAACCGACTAACAGAATAATCAAAATGGCTAATCTCAGGTTGTACTTTGGATTAGCCATTATTGTTACTTACATCTATTCATCTGCAATTGTTATTTCGCGATCAAAGTTGATGAGTTCATTTATATAAAATCTTGGTATAATTAGATTTATCAAATATTTTTAAAGGATAACGCGATGGAATCCGCTAAGAACTTGAAAAAATATTTAATTGTTATTGTCAACGTGATCATTATGGCTGGCATACTGGTTTTCGTTGTGCTTTATTCCAGATTCGAGAACAGGGATTCTTACCGCAGGCAGATAGCCCATTTTGAAAACACGACAGTTACCATGGAACAGGTGACTGCGAATTATCTTGAAGGCGAGCAACGGATATGCGATGTATGGGCACAGTACATCAACGGCAAAAGCATGACATTGGAAGAGGCAGCAGATTATATCCGTGCTTCTCATGTGCTTAATAACACTTCGGCGCATATTATCCTGCTCGATACTCTTACCGGTCTTTCCACGCGCCCGAGACTGGGTACTTCAGATGACTTTGCTGTTTCTTATGAACGCTTGAATCTTTTGAATGACGTGAAGTGGATCTCTGAAATAGGAGATTCAATCAACATAACTCGCGCTTATACCAATCCTATGAATGGCGAGCAGTCACTTGCTTTCTGCAACAAAGTTTCGCTCTTTGATCAGGAGAACGGCAGCGAAAAGGAAGCGGTCCTGCTTCGTGTAATTCCGATATCGGAGCTTGAACAGAAATGGGTCTTCCCTCAGACAGAACTTGTAAATGCCGAAATTTCCTTAATCGATGCTAACGGTGGTTACATCCTAAAAGGATACAATTTTAAAAATTCCAGTTTTTTCGAGTTCTACGAATCATATAATGCGACTGATCCGGAATTTTCAAGAGAACTGTTTGAACGCATTACTTCATCGACCGGTACGGTTTCCATGACCGACTCGCACGGACAGGAATGCATACTTGCCTTTACTCCTGTAGCAGCTACAGACGGTTGGACGATGTTAGGTCTTGTTCCTGCCAGTGATCTCTATACCAAGACCGGAAATCTTGCATTGGTTGAAGTTGTTTCTATTGGCCTGCTGATTCTGTTCATAAGCGACCTGTTCTATATGCTTTACTTTAATAAGCGCCTTCAGGCCGCAGCCAGAAAAGCCGAGTCTGCCAATAAGGCAAAGACTGATTTCCTTTCCACGATGTCTCATGATATCCGTACTCCGATGAATGCGATCATCGGTCTGACTGCAATTGCCGAGAAGAATACAGCCGATGAGGAATCAACGAAGGAAAGCTTAAGGAAGATCAGTCTTGCCGGCAATCATCTGCTGACGCTGATCAACGACATCCTTGATATTTCCAAGGTTGAAAGCGGAAAACTGAAACTTAGTCCGCTGACTTTCTCTATCGTGGAAACTGTCGAGAACCTTGTTAACATCTCGCAGCCTATGATCAAAGAAAAGAATATCGAATTCAGTTTCCACATAAATCAGATAGAAAAAGAGTATCTGTATACAGACCAGCTCCGTCTGAATCAGATATATATCAATATCCTTTCCAACGCCATCAAATACACTGAACCCGGAGGCAGTGTAAGTGTCAATCTGCGTGAGGAAAAGAGCGATGTGCCGGGCTGCATAAAGCTGACTTATGTTGTATCTGATACTGGTATCGGAATGAGCCCTGAATATATGGAGACCATGTATACACCGTTCTCAAGGCAGGTGGACAGCCGTGTTAACAGCATTCAGGGAACCGGTCTTGGTTTGGCCATAACAAAGCAGATGGTAGAACTGATCGGAGGAACGATTGAATGTCAGAGTGAGCAGGGAAAGGGAACAACATTTACTGTAACTCTCGATATACCGGCAGCTGACAGGCAGAGGGAAGATATGCAGCTTGAATCCGTTGATGTACTGATAGTTGATGACGATGAGACGATGCTCACGACTGCTGCTGATACACTTACATCCTTGGGTGCATCGGTTGAACAGGCAAATAACGGATTGGAAGCGCTCGGAATGATCGAGCACAGGCATCTCTCCGGAAAGGACTACAATGTCATCATAATTGACTGGAAGATGCCTGACATTGATGGGCTTGAGACGATCAGGAGGATCCGTTCCGAGATTGAAACAGAGATACCTATCCTGCTGATCTCAGCATATGACTGGTCTGATATAGAGGATAAGGCAAAAGCGGCAGGCGCAAACGGTTTTGTAAGCAAACCTCTTTTCAGATCCACTCTCTACGATAAGATCAACGATCTGATAGGAAAAGAGTCCACCGTCATCGAGCCGGAGGATGATTATTCCGATCTTAAGGGACTTAATATTCTTGTGGCAGAGGATAATGATATTAACTGGGAGATCATATCTGCCATGCTCGCTATGTTTGGAATAACCACTGAACGGGCGGAGAACGGCAGGCTCTGTGTGGATAAGATGCGTTCAGCCGAAAAGGGCAGGTATGAGCTTATCTTTATGGATGTGCAGATGCCTGAAATGAACGGCCTTGATGCAACGAGAGCCATCCGTAAACTGGATAATCCGTGGGCAGCATCCATCCCGATCGTTGCCATGACGGCAGACGCTTTTTCCGAGAACATCATGGAATGCATGGATGCCGGAATGAACGGGCATATTGCCAAGCCGGTGGACATTAAACTGGTTATCAAGGAAATACGCAGGATCAAGGAGGAGAGAGTATAGATATGAAAAAAACGATATGCATGTTTTTATCAGCGGTTATGCTGCTTGGAATGGCCTCCTGCAGCACGTTGGAACCGAAAGCGCAGTACCAGATGGAATTCAAGCCGGCTTTGGACACTTCCGCCAGCTGCAACATTAGGATTTCCGGTGGTTATGACAATTTCGAGGCGCTCGAGACCGAATTTGAACGATTCAACGTTTATTATCCCAATGTGAAACTGGAATATACGAAAGTCGATGACTATAACAACATGATCGGTACTGTTCTGAACGGAAACGATGCACCGGATATCTATGTCAATTACTCCTGGATGTATGGCCGTGAGCAATACCAATCTTCCATTGATCATGCTGAGAATCTGGCTGACCCTGCGCTTGGACTTGATCTTAACTGCCTTCGCGGCAACATCGTTCTCAAGACCGGTGACGGAACGCTTCCTATGGTACCTGTCTTTTCCAACACATACGGTATGCTCATAAACCAGAGCCTTTTCGAAAAGGAAGGACTGAAAATTCCTACAACCTATCAGGAACTGGTGAAAGTGTGCTCTGCTTTCCGTGAAAAGGGCTATGAAAACCCGATGATGGGATTCACCCAAAAGGAAACGACCTCACTCTTCACTCTGACGATCTATCCTTTCTTCTTCGAAACGGTTGCGAATGACCCTGAAGCAGTCAAAAAACTCAATTCGCTTGATGCTTCGGCAGGCGAATATATGCGACCTTCACTTGAGAAGATAACGCAGTTCATGAACGACGGATGCGTGGATCTTGAATCCTGCAATGAGATCGAGAACAATTATGATGCTGTGATCCTCCGCTTTTTCGAAGGTGACGTGCCGATGATGGTATGCTCCGGTGACACCGTTTCCGGAACAAAGAAGCGTGAAAGCCGTTCAGAGGAATTTATCTCGAACCCTTTTAAATACACTTTTGTACCTGTTCCGATGTCAGACGACGGTGCTGTTTTCGTTGATATGGCAAATCTTCAGTTCTCGGTAAACAAAGACAGTAAGAATCTGGAAATGGCAAATGAATTCATGAGATTCCTTATCACACAGAGTGAACTGAATGAGATGGCGAAGAACAAGGGCCTCATGTCGCCGACAAAAGACCTGTCTTTCAACAGTATGTATGCTGCATTCGGAATGGTTCCGGAGTCACGGATTCTTTCGCCGGAAGTGATAGGTGTGACTGATGATGCGGTGCTTCAAGTAAGGCAGGCAAGTTATTGCGTCGGAACGGGACAAATGACCATAGATGAGGCAGTTGCTTTCTATGGTAAGTTTGAAAAATGACCGGACCGAAGACTATTATGGCAGTTAAGATAACACCTATAATTGAGAATTGCGGTTTCCCTCTTTCCATAATCTTGCAGGGTAAGAAACTATGACCGGTTTTACAGCAGGATAACTGCCGTATGCTTTGATTTTGGGGATGGCTTAGTGAGGTTAATCACGAATATAATAGACTAAAGCTCGGAGTAAAAATCCGGGCTTTATCTTTGCAAACTGTTTATAAATCGTTCACCCGTCACGCTGATAATGGACATCTTATTAAAGTAAGATTAAGTCATAAGATTCTGACAAGGGGGTCTGTTTATGAGCATAGAAGTAATCAAGTGTCCTGCCTGTGCGGCAATGCTCGACTGCGACGGCAAGTCAGAGTTCATTAAATGCGGACATTGCGGAAACACACTGAGACTGAAGATCACGGCAAAACCCTCAGAGCCTCAGGCAATGAAGTTCGTTGATAAAAATCTGAACATACCTCTGGCTTCATGTGAGCTTCCGGCCGACAAGTATACTCCCAGCGGTTCTGTTATGCCCAACGCGGCATGCAATACTTATCCCATGCCGATAAGATGCGCTGTCGCAAACAAGAACGGAACGGCGTTTTCTTTCTTCTCCGGGGAAGGTTATACGGATGATACTAAGTGCCCGCTGCTTTCGAGCAATTATGCAACGGTCGTAAACCAGATCAGCAAGATCCATTTCAAGCCGTTCATGGATGCGGAGCGTTATGCCAACTATCACATAAACGAGATCATAAGAACGGGCAACATGACCAACGCATGGTTTATTGAGAACAGACCGTTCCCCTCTGAAGGATTTAACAGAAAAGAAGCACTCGACGGTTTCATAAAATACCAGCAGTATCTGTCACAGATATCAGGAGATCCGCAGGTCAGCAGGATGTACTATCTTGAAGAGTCCTGCAAAGTATATGAAGTTGATGTCGGACAGATCAAGTTAAGGATCGTGGTCGCATTTATACTGAATGCCGTCAGATATCAGCTCCCTAACATGTTTGCGATGGGCGGTTTTATGGGCGGAATGTTTGGTCAGAGAAGACCGCAGGTGTCCAACGGCGCTGCGCCCGGAACATTCGGTGACCTGCCGAACAATGCGGCTATCGACTGGTCAAGCAACGGCGTATTTACCATGATCTGCCCTAAGGAAAGATTCGACCAGGACTACGATGATTTCGAAAAGTTCGTAAGTTCATTCAGAGTCGATCAGTACATCACACGCGAATCGCTTAACATCCAGAATCAGATGAGACGTGATGTCGCAAATTACACCCAGCAGAACATCGCACAGCAGAATGCAAACTTCCAGGCAATGCAGCAGGCAAACAGATCTTTGCAGGAAGCATACGATTCTGCAAACCAGGCATGGTGGGCCAGGAGCAATGCTCATCACGCACAGGTCATGGCATCTTCAAGATCAACATTCGGCGAGTCCAGTTCCGACAGGATTTCCAGACTTCAGTCGGAAGCGATCAGAGGCGTTAACACATACATGAGAGAGGATGGTTCAACCGTTGAAGTGTCCGTCGATTACGATCACGTATACTCCAACAAGTTAGGCGACACTCTCGCAACCAATAGTTCGTTTGAACCGGGCGGAAACTGGGAAGCGACAACGCGCATCTGAAAAAGCATTAGAGTTTGATCTTAAGACCGTTTCTTTCACCTATGGTGATTCAATGCCGACGTTCAGCGATAAGGTTAATGACGGCAAGGAATACCGTAAGAAGCTCTATACATACGATGAGATACTGAAGGTCATCGAAAAGTACGGCCTTCCCCAGGACTGGAATGACGACGGCAAATATGGTCCCGAGCGATACATCGAGGCACATGTATGGAGCGACAGGACGATAAACAGATACCTGCCTAAAGAATGATATTCGAAAGATAACTAATGGAAGTTTTATCCTAAGTTTTCAGGCTCAGGATCCTGGTCTTTATTTCCGGTATTGATATGAGGAGGGAATTTTACTACGGTTCCGCAGTACAGGCATGTTCCCGTAAGAGGCTGGCCGCCGTTATCGATGACCATTCTGCCGCAACCGGGACATGGCTTGGATTCTTTTGTATGAGTATCGAAAGTCTCAGGCCTCGCAATGATCTCATCGATCTTGGCATTGATGCGGTCGGCGTCGATACCTTGTTCCGCCATTATCTCCAGCATTGCCTGAGTTAAGATCTTAACTCTTAAAACATCGCTCTTCATGTCGCCGATGCTGCGGTTAAATTCTGATACTTTTTCTGAATTACGGCTCTCCATGGAGAGGTTGCGCATATCTTCCTGAGCGTTATTGTAATTGTTAAATCTCACCATAATGTTTTCCCTCTTTTCCACTTAGAGATAATTCAGTTTACCATAAAAGACGGGACCCCTGCATTTATGCTTGGCGTAATCTGTTTGTAGTATTTGTGCCATTTTATTCACTTAATTTTGTTGTCGTTTTGATGCCGTCCTGAAGACTATTTGAAACCCCCGGAGAATAACCTTTAGATGAAATCAAAGGGCAGTCTTTGGGATTGCCTGAGATATCAAAGGGGAAATAGTAATGGGAATTAATGGCTGGTATATGGCAGAAGGGGATTCTGCCCAAAAGAACATGACCGCCCGCAAAACAAACTGCAGAGAAGTGGCCGTAAAGGAAACACGGTTAAGTCGTAAAGCACCTGCAAAACCTTCAAGCAGCTACACGGAATTTAACACTGTAGGGGAGAGCAGACAGGTTCAGAGAAAACCTGTCAGCAGGCCCGCGAACAAACCCGTGAGCAAGCCTGTAAGCAAGCCTGCGGCAAAGAAAAAGAAGAGTGCTGCAGGAGCTGTTTTCGCAGCATTCGGAGTTGTCGCAATTATTGCTGCTGCAGGAGCAGGCTCATGGTATTACATGTCTGCAGAAAAGGGCAAAGACAATATCAAGAAAGAGGTTGTGCTTGAAGCCGGTTCAAGCATCAAGATAGAGGACTTCTTTTCGAACTGCCCCGTCGATGCAAAATTCGTGACCGACGTATCTGAGATCGATACGGATATTCCTGCGGTTTATCTTCTCACGATATCTTACGAGAAGGCGTTTACGGATGACGTTACGCTTAAGATCGAAGACCACACCGGACCTGACGGAAAAGCGATCTCGCAGCGTGTTTATACGACATGGAAAATGCCTGAAGCAGAAGAGTGCGTCGAAGGTCTTTATGACCTTTCCGGAATTGCTGCCGTAAAGTACGAAGAGGGTACTCCCAAATTCGAAAAGGGCGGCGATTTTTCCGTGCCGGTCACAGTTACCGACATGTACGGAAACAACACCGTGATCAAGGTTCCTTTTACGGTCATTGACGATCGCGAAGCACCTGTGATCGAAGGTGTTCACGATATAAAGATCGAAGGCGATGCATCTGACATCGATCTGCTGGACGGCGTTTTCGCATACGACGATTACGATCCGGAACCGACGGTGAAGGTCAACGATTATTCCGTCAACTATAAAAAGTCCGGCGAGTACGAGCTGACTTATTCTGCAATAGATGAGGCAGGCAACGTTAGCAACGAGAAAGCAACTCTCACGATCGTGCTTCCCGAAATCAATAAAGACAAAACACAGGAGAACACTTCTTCTGAATCTGAAAGCAGCTCTGATAATTCAGGTTCGTCCGGATCTTCATCCGGTTCATCTTCCGGCTCTTCAAGTTCAGGAAGTTCGTCTGATTCAGCTTATGCAGCTGCAGAAAAAGTAATGTCTTCTTTGTGGCGCGACAGCGATGTCGAGACTGCACGTGCGATTTTCAAATGGGTGCACTCGAACATCTCATACCAGACTGTAAACGATTACATGACTTATGAGGAAGCGGCATTCAGAGGATTCTCAAGAAGGAGTGGCGACTGCTATGTCTATTTCGCCTGTGCGAAAATGCTTCTCGACTGTGCCGGGATTCCCAACATGATGGTCGAAAGATTCCCCGTGTATACCAACGGACATTACTGGAATCTCGTCCAGCTTGACGGAGAGTGGTACCACTGCGATGCGACGGTATTCAGAGACCATCCTTCAATGTATTTCATGTGCACGGACGATGAGATCGATGACAGCCATCACTCGTTTAACGGCGCACTCTATCCTGAGCGTGCAGGCGGCTCATCAGATTATCTGGCAACGCCCACACCCGAACCTACGGAAACTCCTGAGCCGACGGCAACACCGACGCCTACGGATACGCCTGTTCCGACACCTGAAGACGAACCTCAGGTAACTCCGGAACCTACATTAACACCGGACCCTTCCGACGATCCTGTAAGCATAGACGAACCGGATGAGCCTCATGCAGGCCCATCCGGCGAGGATCACCCTGAAGATACCGATCATCCTAACCAGCCTACGGTTCAGCCCGGTGAAGAGCTCGATCCGGATCATGTTTACTATGTGGAATAAATGATCTAAAAAACTTTTAATATATTGATATAATTACTCCTGTAAGTTTTTTAATTACAGGAGTTTTTTATGAGTAAGATTTTCAAGAAACTGATGGCAGTTGTTTTATGTCTCGTTGTCGTTGCAGGTTTTACCGCATGCAAGATGAAGAGCAAGGTCAATGTAAATGCTCCGCAGGCATCCATCACAGATGAGTGGACCTATGATCACGCAATAAGTAACGGCAATTATGTTGACAGATACCTGTTCGAACCGGATAAGCATCTTCCTCACTTTTCTTGTGACGGAACTAATTTCACATTGAATATCGTTGCCGAAAAAGTGTACACGGGTACGATCGAAAAGGTCGATGACAGCAATTACCTTCTCTGGACGTCGACAGGAAGTGTTCCGGTATCGGTAACGATCGTCGGAAACTCACTGACAGTGAATATTAATGAAAACACTTGTGTTGTATATGTAACGAAGTAAAGTTGCTTATAAGATGATAACGGGCCCCGCAATGCGGGGCTTTATTATTGGAGGGCGTACTCATTTTCGAGTCTTCGTAAACACATAAACAGTTTGCCTGTTAATAGTAATAAACCGCATCTGTTAATGCGCAGTAAGTCTCGCCGTTATCTTCGAAAACGTTGAACACGCCTGTTACATTGATCTCGGTCATTGCCGGCGGAAAATCATCAGGATAGACACAGTCTCCTGCCGGAATGAATTCCAGACCCTGCGAGCAGCATGCCATTGCATCCTTGATGAGACATGCATAGTAGTACTGATCCTTTTCCTCATCGTGATAGAAAACGAACTGGCCTTTCATCTTAACCGTTTTTCCGATGTAATCTTCAGGTGTGTATACCATGGCAAAAACTTCGGCATAGATCAGGTCCGGATTATCTATCGTAAGGTCGATATCGAATTCTTCATCTGAATTTTCTGAAGGAACACTTGAAGATTCCGAAAGGGATTCTGTAGCCACGGTAACTTCTTCGGTAACAACACTGCTTTCTTCTGCCGCAGATTCGAGAAGATCTTTAACTCCGGTGGTCTGGCTAACCACTCTGGCGCTTGGAGACGTGCTTTCGCAGCCTGCGAGTATCAGCAGGGAAATACAGGATAAAAGGCAGATAGTTCTTTTCATGGTTTTCTCCGTTCTTGTGAGAAACCCGGCATCCTGATTTGAGGACACCGGGCATGTTTATTTTCAGTTAAGAGCTTCTTTAAGTACTTCGAAATTGTTTTCCATAACGGAAATGTATGTTGTTCCGTTCTTAACGTCTGTAATGGTCGTTGTCTGCATGGAATCCATTGAAAGGATCTTCTGGTCTTTTGTAGCCGTGTTGCTGATTATCGTCTCTGCGATCTTGTGGTCTTTGCCTTCGATGGTAAGGACAACGGGAAGTGAATTCTCATCGACTTTTCCTGCAAGGAACATGATTGTCTCAAAGCTTGCTTCTGATTCTGCAGAGCAGCCGACAAATGCAGCATAGTAAACGAGTCCGTAATCGTCGGTTAAGTATCTGAACGGGAATCTGTCGCCGAAAAGGACAACATTACGGGATGCGCTGCTTACCATGTCGGAATATTCTTTATCGAGTGCATTGAGCTTGCCGATATAAGCTGAAGCATTAGCGCGGTATGTTTCCGCATTGGCAGCATCTGCTTTTTCGATTGCGTCAGCAATGCTTGCGACAAGAACGGCGGCATTCTTAAGTGAGAGCCAAACATGCTCATCGTATTCGACTTCGCCTTCTTCATGATGATGCTCGTGTTCATCGTGGTCTTCGTGCTCGTCATGATCGTCGTGATCTTCGTGCTCGTGTTCATGGTCTTCATCTTCGTCGTGCTCATGTTCGTGATCGTGGCCTTCCATGCCTTCGATGATCTCTTCTTCCTTAACGGCATTGCCGAGTTCATCCATGAGGTTGATTACGATCATGTCTTTGTTTGTAGCTTCCTTGAGAACGTCATCGACCCACTCGTCTGATTCTCCGCCGACATAAACAAATACATCACATGTTGAGATCTTCAGGATGTCTGCAGCGCTCGGCTGGTAGCTGTGAAGATCTGTTCCGTTATCAAGGAGCATGGTTACTTCAGCGCCTGCCGGGTTATCGCCGAGTATGTTCATTACCCAGTCGTATTCAGGAAAGATGGTGGTTACGATCTGTAAATTCTTATTCTCTTCAGCTGCAGAAACAGTATTTGTGCTGCACGCCGTAAAACATCCTGCCATTAATGTAAGGGCAGTAAAAACGGATAAAAGCTTTTTCAAAATAAATACCTCCAATATGAGAACATGGCTGAAAGAAATACTTTCAACCTGATTGTGTTTTTCGATAGTGGAGATATATCAAATATTCAGACGGATCTTGTCGGTAACAGGCGTTTCTCTGCCTATTACGAGTGAGGCAAAACCCAAAGTGATAACAAGGAAAACTGCATTTGCGGCAACAACCGTAACGGCGCCTGTTCCTGAACCGCAGCGGAACATCTGAAGAGCGTTTCCGCATGCTTCCATACACTCGCAGACATGGCAGTTCTCGCCGCAGCAGTCGTGATCTGATTCAAGTGTGATATAGCTTATCGAGAACAGCAGAACAAAGAGCAGCACCAGGCATGTCATGGCTGCCGCGATCTTTCTGAGATCCATATTGTGTGAAGCATTTGTCTTGTTTTTCGGGCGCAACTTCAAAGACTTCTTTCCAATATCAATTTGAGAATCGTTCTCAATTATAAGTCTGAACGGCGTAAAGTCAAGGCTTCGAAAAACATTTGAAAAGAAAATAAACATATCCGTTTCTTCGTTTTGCTTAAGCGTCAGAACGCCGGGACATTACTGATTGTTGCCTTTGTTTTCGCCTGTGATAATGAAGCCATAAACAAACCCATCCACAAGCTCGAACTTGACGATCTTGAAAAAGTAGCAGGCGGCACAGAAGCTCAGAAGCACGCATTTCTATGGTGTGCGTTTTGTGAAGGTCTTTTTGATTTTCAGGACGGCTTAAAGTCCGTTGTCTGTTCTCCTGTGGAACTGAAATGGGCAGTCTCGTGGTCGAAGTTTTCGACGTTGTAATGGCCTTCGTCAAGCCAGAAGACGTTGTAGTATATGGGTTCTATGATTATGTTGAGTTCTTCGTCCATGACGCCCTTTCCCCATTCAGGACCATATGTAGGGTCGCAGAAAAGGAGGTGGCCGTCCATGCAGTAGAAGTTGCTGGTATTTTCGCATTCAAGGAAACCGGGAACGCTCTTGATGACGTTCTCGTCGCCGTCGATCCATACGATCTCAAATTCAGTTTCATCTGAACCGTTTTTGTGTTCGATCATGGCGATGTACTTATTTGGATTGTAATAGTAGAAATTGTAATAACTTGTGCTCAGCACCTGATTGAAGTTCTCGTCCAGCAGACCCTGACCCACGCCGTTAATGCATACGCGGTAGTAGACGGGATCGTTCTCATTGTCTGAGATTGGAAAATCGAAAATGTCATCGTAGATCAGCGGCACGACAAAATTCAGATCCTTATCAAGGATACCCATCTTGTTGCACACGGTTACATAACCGCCGTCGTATTCCTGATAGTTCAGATCCGATACGACCACATCGCGGATATCTTCGTCGAGCTTGAGGATCAGGCGGCAAGTGGTGCTGTTGGGAAAGCATCCTTCGTTTTCCTTGGTCTCTGTTTTCAGGTCGACTTCAATGTGCATTATGCCGTCGAAAACTTTTTTCTCCACGCCGGTTATCTTGGTTCCGGTGAGGCCGTAAGAGCTGTAGGAATAACAAACGAGAAGATAGTTCTGGCCTTCGACGTTGACCTTGATATATTCATCGTATTTCAGCAGATTGAAATAAAAATACAGATCTTCATCTTTCTTGCATTCGCTGTAGCGAAGACCGTTGTCGTAAGGCTCTATCAGATAGGAAACGTCGTGGACCGTTTTTGCTTCTGTAAGAACTTTTTCATCGACGGTCTCTTGTGTAGAATTATCCCTGTCGCGAGACCTGTCATGGCCTTTTTTGCCCTGACAACCGGCAAAGCTTAATGCCATCGCTGATATCAAAAGCAGCGCAATCAATTTGTTTTTCATGACCTGAGCCTCCAAACATTATCCCCAAATAAAGCTTCGATCTACATAAAAGGTTAGCACGCATCATGAATGTGAAACAGGGGACAAACTCTGACGCTTATCCCGTAAAAGACGAGGAAATACAGGTTTCTAATGCTATATTAATGGTGTCCCGACACAACTGTCAGGTCGGAAAACACGGCATCTCTCACTCTCTGTCGTGTTGTTTCCGGGGCCGGGATGCTACCATTCGGTCGAAAGGAGGTCATATGGACCAGATCAAGATCGGAGCTTTCCTCAAGGAGCTCAGAAAAGAGCACAACCTTTCTCAGGAACAGCTCGCCGAAAAATTCAACGTGTCATCAAGATCGATCTCCCGCTGGGAGAACGGCAACACCATGCCGGACATCAGCTTGATGATCGAACTGGCTGACTTCTACGACATTGACATCCGCGACCTTCTGCGCGGAGGAAGGAAGAGTGAGAAAATGAACGAAGACCTTAAAGAAACATTGGAAATGGTGGCAGAGTACACCGAAGCCGACAAAGCCAAGATCCTGAAGAAAGTTTATATCTGCGGTGTCGGCATGCTGATAACTTCAGTCGCATCACTGCTTTTATATTTTGTCTCATCATTATTTGACGGCATGATCCTTACGCCGTTCCTGCTGATACTTGCCAGCGGAATCTTCGCTATCAACACTATGCTTGCGGGGCTACAGCTTAAGGGCAAGATGAGCAAGGAGAGAAACAAGAAACTCATCGGTATTTCCGTCACGGTATGGGTAGTGCTCGCAGTGATAATCCTTTTGTTCCTGACATTCCTTTTGCCGAACCTGCTCTTATACGGGCATTTCACGCCTACGGTATAAATCGAGGGCAGGATGGCCTGCGACGTCGCTGTTTTCGAGAACATCTAAAAAGGCATAAAGCCTTAAGTGGTATAATACTCTTTAAAAGAAGAGGTCCGGAACGGCCGGAAGAACAGGGGTATTAAGTGAAAAAGACGGGGATAGCTTTTGCTGCTTCAGTCATGGCAATGGGATTGGTCCTTGCCGGATGTTCGGCTGCCGTTGAAGAGACTGTTTTAGAAACTGTTACAGAGGCCGAGACTTCTGAAGTTACGACTGCCGCGACAACAAAAGAGACAACTCAGGCTGAGACGAAAGAGAGCGAAGCCGGTACCGGTGACGAAAAAATAGTCAAGACAAAGACCACTTATGAGATCGACTCAAGCATGGACGATTATGTGGTCACGGGAATACACGAATTTAATGAAAAGGGTCTGATAGTCAGTTCCTCCACGAGGTCAAGAACTCTTTCTGATGATTTCAGAGTTACCACTTATACATATGAATATGACGATAAGGGAAGACCGGTAAAGAGAGTCGAAACAGAGCCTGATCAGAGCGAAAAAAGCCTTGAATATGAATATGATAACGACGGTAATGAGATTAGCGTGACATCTTATGAGAACGGAACATTCAATTCGAAAACCGTAAAAGAATATGATGAATACGGTAATTGGATAAAGAGTACAAGTTATGATGAAGATAACAACGTAAAGAATACTGTACTAAGGGAATACAATGAGCGCGGAAATGTCTTAAAATCCACTACTTTCTTAAGTGATGGTTCGAAATTTGCCACCACTGTTTTTGAGTATGATGAAGAAAACAGAATGACGAAAGAAACAGGCTACAATTCGAACGATAAGGAGTTTACCAGGAGCGAATTTGAGTTTGACGATAACGGTTATACGGTAAAACAGAAAAACTATTCCGCCGATACCCTTACTTATGTGAATGAGTTTGAAAGAGATGCAGACGGCACTCTTCTCGCGACAGTCGTTACGATCGACCACGGTGATTCATATGAGATCGTGCGCACGGTGTACGAGTACTATTAACGGCAGGGCGGCGCAAGGCCTTAAACGAATTGACTTGGTAGGATATAGATGTTACTCTACCTTCAAAATAAGAGGATATAATAGTCTTATTAATTGAGCTTTAGAAAGCGGGCAGAGACATGGAACAGAATTCTAGAGAAAAAGAGATTGCTAAACTGGTAAGCGAAGTCATCAAGGATTACGACGGCGGCAAGAACATCGATGCCACCGATACATTTAACAAGCCTGACAGAAACGAAGTCATCGATATCGTAAACAATCTGTTTTTCGTAATGTATCCGGGCTACTTCAAGGACCGCACGTATAAGACATACAATCCCAAGAATGAGATTGCTGTCATGATCGAAGACATCTTCTACCACCTTGATAAGCAGGTCTATCTTGCGCTCGATTTCTGCAAGCTCAGAGGTTCCATGACTGAGGATGAGCGAAAAGCAGAAAGCTACCGCATCTGCACGACTTTTATCTCAAAGCTTCCCACGATAAGGGAATATGTTGAGTCCGACCTTTTGGCTACATACGACGGCGACCCTGCCGCAAGCAGCTTTGAAGAGATCATCCTCGCATATCCGGGCATTATTGCCATCACGACATACAGACTCGCGCATGAGCTTTATCTCCTGAACGTTCCGGTAATTCCCAGACTCATGACGGAGTTCGCTCACTCAAGAACCGGTATCGATATCCATCCGGGCGCTACGATCGGCAAGCATTTTTTTATCGATCACGGCACGGGCATCGTTGTCGGTGAGACATCAATAATCGGCGAGAACGTTAAGATCTATCAGGGCGTAACTATCGGTGCTCTTTCAACAAGAGGCGGCCAGAAGCTTGCAGGCAAGAAGCGTCACCCGACTATCGAAGACAATGTCGTCATCTATGCCGGTGCATCCATCCTCGGCGGCGAGACAACCATCGGAAAGAATTCCGTCATCGGCGGTAATACGTTTATCACAAGCTCGGTTCCTGCCGACACGAGAGTCAGCATCAAGAATCCTGAGATGGAATACTATTCAGCTGGCAACAAGCACGTCAAAGAAGAGATCAAGCAGGACGAAGCCTGGTTCTACGTAATCTGACTTTTTGCAACAATTCCCCTTCCTTATATGTATCTATGGCATAAGGGTACAGTTTTAAACTGCCCCGAAAATGTGCCGGAGGGAATCACATGAATAAGCAGAAAAGTAAAGCAGGCAAGGTCTGGAAGATAATCGGCATAGTCGCCGGAAGCCTTATCCTTATATATGGTCTTTTGATCGCAGTATCTTTTTTCGCATTCAAGGCAGAAAAACATACTGAAGAGTCTCACAAAAATTACGCATCCGATTACCACCTCAGGATAGATGACGGCAAGAACGTCATGAAAAGATGGTGGATCGAGAAAGGCAAGGACGGCCAAATTGAATATCTTGAGATAAGAAATCCCGGCAAGAAGACGGAAGAGATCGATTATCTGACGGTCTATGTCTACGATTCGGATAAAGATGCAAAAGCTGTCTATGACAACCTTTACGAAGAATACATTAAATACGATTACGGCTGGAGAGAATACGATAATTACTTCGTAAGCGGTATGCCGGGAGTCTGCGATGCAGAGATATTCACGATGTTCTATCTTGAGGAAAACGTGATCATCGCTGCAGATATCGAGATAATATCCTGCTGGGCTGAACCTTTTGATCCCGAGAATCCTGAGACCACTACAGTCGAGACAATCGACACGACCGATCCTGCCGGCGATGCATATGACAGGAGCCTTCTCGAAGACTATATTTGCAAACACGCCGGTGATGTCAGAGATTACATGCTGAACACAGTGCTTGAGGCAGAATAAATTACTGCTTTGCGCTTCCTTTGATTTGTGTACAGCTTTTTGTACAGGTAAATCCTCGAAAATACATAGGCAAATAACTGGATTTTGAAGAAATCCATGTTTTTGTACAGCTTTTTCGACTGAAAAACATAGGCAAAAATCTGTACTCTCTGTTATAATTAAGAACAAATGTTTGCAAAACGCATCAGAGGAGGCAGATCCATGAAGAAGTGGTATGACGAAGAATACGAATTTACCGTTGAAGTTACCGGTTTTTTGAGGGGCGATCACACCGAGAATTACTGCCGAAACGGTGAGGAGATAGGTGATAAGTACACATGCACTTACGGCTGTCCTGTCAATCAGGACGGATGCGGCATCTGCTCCAAGACCATGATGATGCTCTATCCGCTTATGGAGGCGGTTAGAAGCGGCGGCGATCTGGTAAACCTCGGCGGCGACGGCAAGTATACCAAAGAGATAGTCTGCCCTGACGGCTGCGTGATCTTCCGCCTTACTGCAACTCCTCTGGGTAATGAGAATTTCCATAAGGGTGCTTTCTGGAAAGATCCGGATGCAGAGTGATCTTATGCAGACGATCTCGAAAAAACAGGCAAGGCAGTTTATCTTCTCTAAACAGGGACTAATAGGCGCACACCGTTTTGAAGGTAAGGACGGTGCGTATGCCTATGTCCGTCAGGCCGGATGCATACAGTACGATCCGGTCGATGTGTGCGGCAAGAATGCCGAGCTTACTTTGCAGTCGCGCGTTAAGGGATTTAAAAAGAAGATGCTTCACGACCTTCTTTATAAGGACCGCAAACTCGTAGATTACGCAGACAAGGAATTATCGATTTGGCCTGCCGAGGACTGGCCTTATTTCTCATCTTACAGAGACAGGAGCCGCAAGCTCGGAAGGACTTTTAAAGGCCTGAAACCTTTGGAGAAAAAGGCGGTTGAATATATAAGGGAAAACGGTCCCGTATCAAGTGATTCGCTTCCTATAGAAGGCGAGATATTCTGGCATTCGTCGATGCACTGGAGCGGCAACTGGCAGAAGAAATCACAGGCTGCCCGTTCGGTATTGGAACAGTTATATACTGACGGTGATCTTGTCATTCACCATAAAAAGGGAAGCAGAAAATACTATGATCTTGCAGAGAGATATCTGCCTGAAGAAATCCTGAAAGCGGATAATCCGTGCAAAGACGAGGATGAATTTACAGCGTGGCGTGTACTCAGAAGAATTGGCGCTGCCGGACTTTTGTGGGATAAGAACAGCACTTCGTTTTTGGGAATAGACATCAATGCTGAGAAGCGCAAATCAGTGCTTGAAAAGCTGATGAAAGAAGGCAGGATAATTCCCGTAAATGTTGAAGGCATCAAGCAGGTTTTCTATTACCTGTCTGAAGACGACGATCTTATGCAGTCGGTTATAGAAGGAAGTGCAGATCTTAAGCCGCGTATGTCGTTCATCGCGCCGCTCGATCCTTTAATGTGGGATAAGGCTCTGATCCTTGCTCTGTGGGACTATCAGTATTCGTGGGAAATATATACTCCTGCCGTAAAACGCAAATACGGATACTATGTTTTGCCTGTAATTTTCGGCGACAGTTTTGTCGGAAGGATAGAAGCCATTCCGGACCGCAAAACGGGTGTGCTTGAAGTCAAGAATATCTGGTGGGAACCTGGAATCAGAGTCACCAAAAAACTGACCTCCGCATTGGATAAGACGGTGAAGGTTTTCGCAAAGTTCAACGACTGCAAAGAAGTGAAGTATCTTACTTCTTTGTAAGTGATTTTAATATGTCGATATATTCCGATGTCAGGTGCGACGGGTGGATCGACAGAGGGAGGATGTAACCGATCTCCATGTAGTCGTCGACTTTGAGTTTCTTTGCGATGATGTTGGGGCCGTTGAGTTCCTCATTAATGACGCCGCTGCAGATCGTATAACCGTTCAGACCGATAAGCATGTTAAAGAGAGTTGCACGGTCAAGGACGACCAGTTCCTTGTCGCAGTCGACGGTGCTTAAGATCTCTTCCGAGAAATAGAAAGAGTTGTGGCTGCCCTGTTCGTAGGAAAGTCGGGGATAAGGTTTAAGATCTTCTAAAGTCAGATATTTCTTCTTTGCAAGAGGCGAGTTCTTGCCGATGAATACGTGCGGCTGTGCCTTGAAAAGAGGCGTAAAGGATAAGTTGTTGTCGCGCAGTGTTTTTCTAATAACTTCTTCGTTGAACTTATTTAGGTAGAGGATGCCGATCTCGCTTCTTAAGTGTGCGACATCGTCGATTATGTTAAATGTTTGTGTTTCTCTCATGTGGAATTCGTATTTGTCGGCACCGCTTTTTTTGAGGAGTTCGACGAATGCTTCTACTGCGAAGGAATAGTGCTGCGCGGATACGAAAAACTTGAGCTTGCCGGATTCCTTTCCCATATAGCGCTCGTCTATGAGCTTTGCCTGCTCAAGGACCTGTCTTGCATAGCCCAGGAATTCTTCACCTTCGGAGGTCAGCTTGATACCCTTGTTGGATCTCATGAAGATCGTTATGTTGTATTCGGTCTCGAGTTCCCTTATGGCTGTCGTGAGGCTCGGCTGTGCTATGAAGAGCTTCTTTGCGGCTGCCGTGATGTTGCCTTCTTCTGCTACGGTGACGATGTACTGGAGCTGTTTGATGGTCATGAGAGCTGTTTCCTTTCGATAGGCGTTTTCTTGATTCTAACACTTTATATAGATTTTAACTATGGCAAAACGACATTTTATGTATTTTACCCATTGTATCGATGGGAATATACTCCCACTCAATAAATCATCTTCAAACTTCAGGAGGCACATAAAATGAATACATCAGTAATAGGTTATCCGAGAATAGGCAAGGACAGAGAACTCAAGTTCGCATCAGAGAAGTTCTTCAAGGGTGAACTTGATGAGGCAGGACTTCAGGCAGTTGCAAAGCAGATCAGAAAAGAGGATCTTCTTAAGCAGAAGGAAGCAGGCATCACTTATATTTCTTCCAATGATTTCTCCTTCTACGATAACGTTCTTGATACGGCATTCCTGTTCAACGTTATCCCTCAGAGATATAAGGATCTCGGCCTTTCTGAGCTTGAGACTTACTTTGCTCTTGCAAGAGGTTACCAGGGTGACAAGGGCAACGTTAAGGCTCTCGCAATGAAGAAGTGGTTCAACACAAACTACCACTATCTCGTACCCGAGATCGACGACGATACAGAGATCAAGCTCACAGGCAGCAAGCCCGTTGATGAATACAAGGAAGCAAGAGAATTAGGTGTTGATACAAAGGTTGCCATTGTAGGACCTTTCACTTTCTTAAAGCTCGCTAAATTCACAGGCGCAAAGAAGATCTCTGACGTATCCGGCAAGCTTACGGAAGAATACGTTAAGCTCGTATCAGTTCTCACTTCAAAGGGCGCTGATCTCATCGAATTCGACGAGCCTTATCTCGTAAGAGATCTTTCAGCTGAAGACATCACTCTCTTCAAGGAAATCTATAACAAGATCCTTTCAAACAAGAACGGTGCGAAGATCTTACTCCAGACATATTTCGGCGATATCAGAGATATCTATGCTGAAGTTATCAAGCTTGATTTCGACTTTATCGGCATCGACTTTGTTGAAGGAAGAAAGTCATTAGAGCTCGTTAAGACAAACGGTTTCCCTTCAGACAAGGTTCTCGTTGCAGGTCTTGTAAACGGTAAGAACATCTGGAGAAACGACTATAAGAAGACACTTTCAGTTCTTAACGACCTCGGTGTTGAGAATGTTGTTCTCGGAACATCCTGCTCACTTCTCCACGTTCCTTACAGCCTCGAAAACGAGACGAAGTTAACTGACGATTATAAGAAGCATTTTGCATTCGCAGAAGAGAAACTCACAGAGCTTAATGAGATCGCAGCTCTTGCAGGCAAGGACTTTGCAAATGAGGAATCCTTCAAGAAGAACCAGGCTCTCTTCGAAGGCAGAGTCAACAGTGAGGACAAGGATGTTCAGGCTAAGGTCGCTGCAATCACTGATGCTGATTATGTAAGACTTCCTGTTTTCGAGGAGCGCGAAAAGATCCAGAAAGAGATCTTAAATCTCCCTCTGTTCCCGACAACAACAATCGGTTCTTTCCCTCAGACATCTGACGTAAGAAAGAACAGACAGGACTTTAAGAAGGGCAACATCACAAAGGAACAGTACGTTGAGTTCAACAAGAAAAAGATCGCCGAGTGCATCAAGCTTCAGGAAGAGATCGGACTTGATGTCATCGTTCACGGTGAGTTTGAGAGAAACGACATGGTCGAGTATTTCGGCGAGAACCTGAACGGCTATGTCTTCACTGAGAAGGCTTGGGTACAGTCCTACGGTACACGTAACGTTAAGCCGCCGATCATCTGGGGCGACGTTTCAAGAAGAGCACCCATTACAGTCGAGTGGTCAAAGTTTGCAAAGTCA
>JAEEGL014452612.1_pt1 | contig 20785 bp, 21 predicted proteins | sample 9134231 | NCBI WGS metagenome assembly JAEEGL01 (sample SAMN16246548, study PRJNA631951) | gut metagenome | biome: gut microbiome; feature: rumen; material: fiber-attached | host: Bos | place: Iran: Karaj | collected 2018-10
TATGAATTAATGGCATTACAATTTGATGATAAAGAAACACCTAAGTTTAGTGATAGTGCTAGAAAGATGGAAATTGATAGCCAAGATTTTACTATTTATTATTCTAATGAATGTCCTTATGTAGAATATGAAGTTAAAGAATTATCTGATTATGCTAAAGATAAAGGTATTAAATTAAATTTTATTAAAATAGATTCGTTAGAGAAAGCTAAAAATGCACCTTGCGTGTTTAATAATTGGGCTAACTTTTATAAAGGAAAATTTGTATCAAATACAATATTAAATGCAAATGCATTTGAGAAGTTAATTAAATAATATGGAATTTGTAAAAAGCATATAAGAAAGAAATTAAAGAAAATAAACAAATAACAGTGTTTTAAATGATAGGTAGAAATGCCTGCTTTCTAGAAAAAAATGGTAATATTATAATATGAATATATTTTGAATTAAATGTTGATATATTGATTTGTTAATAAAATAAAAGAGATGTTATTCATCTCTTTTTTAATCTCCAAACATAAATTCATACCATTCTTTGTTATCTGATAAATGATTTGTCGCATCTCCATGTGTTGTATTAGGAAGTATAGTATATCTAACTTCTTTTGCATATGGCTTAACTGCATTAACATCACTTTGCATGCATCCACCATAGATATTATCATTATTACTACCTTTACCGGCATTACTTCCTCTAAACGCCCAAACTTTTACTCCTTTATAATTTTCGGGTTTCATTCCATAGAATGAACAACAGCTAATAGGAGAAGCAGCATGGAAGAAATTAGGATATTGACTTACCATCATCCATGTACCAATAGCACCTCTTGAGTGACCTCCAATATTTATATTATCTTTATCACATTCATATTTTTCAATTACATAATCTGTTAATTCTTTTACAGTAGGAAGAAGACCTCCTTCATACCAACCTTTTGTTTCTGTACCCATACCAGGACCTACGAAAGGTAATAAAACTATTGTTGGATATCCTGCTTCATAAGAATATGATGATATTCTAGTATTTTTTGCCCATAATTCAATAAAGTTATCTCCATGTAGCCACAATAATAATGGCATATTTGTGGTTGCATCTTTTGGAAAATGAATATAGTATTTTAAATTTCCCCAATAGAATTCTTGATATCCTTCAGGAACATCTAAAGGTACACCAAGACCAAGTTCTTTTAAAAGATTAGTAAATTTTTCTTTATATGGATCATCATCTGATAAATTATCTATTAATTGACTTAATTTTTTTCTATCATTTTTATTAGGTTTAATCTTTAAAGTATTAATTAATTCTTGTATTTCAACATATTTTTTATAATTATTAAGTTCTTCTTCTAATTCTCTTTTTTCAGTTCCATCTTTAATTTTATTAACATAGTTAATAGCATTATTATAATCATTTCTTGTTAGTGTATTTTTAAATTGATCAATTAGATTATTTGCTTGACTTATTCTAGCATTTTTAATTCCGTCTTCTGTAGCATAATCCATACATGCAGTATAATTAGTCGAATTATAAGATGCAATATTCATTATTAATTTTACAAATGTAGGTAATAAGAATACTAAGATTGTTGCTATTACTTTTATTACTGCACCCTTATTTGCTTTATGTAAAGCATCACTATCATTATTATGAACAGCATTTAAGTAATTAATAGATAGTGAAACTATTAATATAATAGGTACAATTATTCTAATAATAGTAACTACAATTTTTACTAATCTTAGAACAGAAAGAACATCTGGATTATCACAAACAGTAATTATCATATTAAACTCCTATTTTATATATTATATTATAGCATATTTTATACGATTTATTAAAGATACTTAGTGTCATTATGATATAATATTTATGGAGGATAGGTTTTAAATGGAAAGAGAAAGATTTTTGTCATCAATTTATATTATCTTGAAAAATGAAAAAGGAGAAGTATTACTACAAAGAAGACAAGGAACTAAACTATGGCCAGGTTTTCTTGCTTTACCTGCTGGTCATATAGACGAGGGTGAAAATGCATATGAGGCAGTGGTAAGAGAAGCAAGAGAAGAACTTGGAATTGAAATAGATGTTAATGATATTATTGATACTTTTGTAGTTAATAGAAAGAATAAATCTTTACCACCATATTATGATGTTTATTTTGAAGTATCAAAATATAAAGGTGAAGTTAGAATTAATGAACCAGAAAAGTGTTCTGAAATAATGTGGTGTGATCCATTTAATTTACCTGATGATATGATAGATTTTGAAAAAGAAGCTATGAACAATAATTTTAAAGGAATTAAATTTAGTGTGACATATGCTGATAATGAAGTTAAATTAGTTATGAAAAACAATAAGGAGTAATTCATGAGATTATTAGATGAATTAAGAAATAAAAATATTTATATTTATCCAATTAAACAATTAGTTATTACAAATGAAAAAAACTTTAATATTGATAGAATTAAATCATTAAAAGATTTAAAAACATCTTCTGTATATAATGCAGTTGTAAAGTGTTTAGAAATACTAGATACTAAAGAAACTAAATATAAAGATTTAATAGCAGAAGTATTATTATGGATGGATGTTGGTAAAGCTGGTACTAAAGAAGATATTAAAGAATGGAAAAAAATGGGATTCAATCTATTCACTCATAATCTAGGATCAGCTGAAATATATAAAAAGTATTCTCCTAATTATAATGAATTAATTTATGCTTTAATTAAAACTCATGGATTAATTGGTCAATATATAAAAGGTGAAGTAAATCTTAATACTAATAAAGAATTATATGATTTAGTTAAAAATGGAATAATAGATAAAAAAGATTTAAGGGAAATATTATTAATTTTAAATGAATGTATCATTACAGAAGTATCTCCTAAAATATATGAGGATGATAAAGAAATAATAGAAGAATTAGTTGATAAAATATTGGATGGTAATTTTGAAGAAGAATTAGATATTGTTAAAAGAATAGATATGCTAAATGAAGGTATTAGTGATGATGATAAAATAATTCTTAATAATATTATTAAAGATGAAGAAATTAAAAGAAGAATTGAATCTATTTTTAATAATACACAATTATGGTTTTACAAATCAGCTTTAAAAAGTTTAGGTGTATCAGAACAATTAAAAATATTATTAATAATATCTAATTATATAGATGATATTAATGAAATAACATTTAGTTCATTAATGAAAGATATTTATTTGGATTATAAAAATATAAAAAGAATAAATATATATAAAGAAAGAATAATAGAAAAGTATTTAGAAGAAATAACATTTGAACAAATTATCAACAATCAAATTAAAAACAATATAAATATTACATATTATGTTAAAAAAGAAGGTACTACTTTAGAATTCAATTTTGTTTTCTCTAAAGTAGCTAAAAAATTAATTGAATTTTGTGAAATAGCATATGGAAGTAATAATTTATATAATAAATCTGTATTATTGTTATATGATTTATTTGGATTTAGAAAAGATAATTATGATAGATTCTATAATGAAATAGATTATTTAGAAACTATGAATAGTTCTATAATGCATAAATCAAAATTACTGGACTTCATAGTAGGAGAAAATGTACTTGATGTTGGTCCGGGTGGAGGAGCACTTATGGATTTGATACTTGATACATATAAAGATAAAAATGTTTATGGAATAGATATATCAAGTAATGTTATTGAAGAATTAAATAACAAGAAGATCAAAGAAAATAGAAATTATAATCTTGTAAAAGGAAATGCATTATCTTTAGAAGATTATTTTAAAAAAGGAAGTTTAGATACTATTATTTATTCATCTATAATACATGAATTATTTTCATATATAGAATTTGAAGGTAAAAAGTTTAATCATAATGTAATTAAGAAAGCACTATTAAGTGCATATAATACTTTAAGTAATCATGGAAGAATTATTATTAGAGATGGAATAATGAGTGAGAATACTCCTAGAATTATTGAATTTAAAAATAAAAATGATATTAATATATTCTATAGATATGTTAAAGAATTTAAAGGAAGACAAATTAAATATGACCAAGTGTCAGAAAATAAAATTAAATTAGATATAAATGATGCTATGGAATTTCTATATACATTTACTTGGGGAGAAGAATCATTTGCTTTAGAAGTTCAAGAACAATTTGGATACTATACTCCTAGTGAATATGAAAAAATGGTATTAGAAACTTTAAAAGGATCAAAGATAGTATATTCAAAAGCATTTTTACAAGATGGTTATCAAGAACATTTAGATCCAAAGATTAGTTTATATGATGAAAACTATAATACTGTAGAATTACCTAATAGTACATATATTTTAGTAATTGAAAAATGTGAATAAAAAGAGTAGAAATACTCTTTTTAAAATGTAATATATAATCAAAAACATTGTTTTTTTGACATTTATACGATATACTTTTTATGGTGATAATAAATGAGTAAGAGGATATTACTAACTTTATTATTTATGCTATTAGTTATACCAAATAGTGTTAATGCTATCACTAGAGAAGAGTATAACAATGTAATGGTTAAAGTTGGACTTAGTTCAGCAACAACATACCAAGATGATTTTGTTTATACATATAGATGGGCCGGTACACCAGAAAATCCAATTGATAAAATGTCATTATTAAATAATTATCTTGCTAAAGCAAAACAGGGTATTAAAATACAAAGTGGATATATATATGGATCATTAAAAAAAGAAGCAGGAATACAAGGAAGTTTTAAAAATAAATTTCCTGTTTATTGTGGTTCATATGTTCATTTATTAATTTATCATGTATCTGGTGGTAGAGTAACGATGAACGATTATGAAACTATACCAGTTAGTCAAATGAAAAAAGGAGATTTAATTCATTTTAAAAATCATATTGCAGTATATTTAGATGATGGTGGAGATAATAGTGGATATACATGGAATGTAATTGAAGCTTCTGGTAAAGTTAAAACAGGAATTTGCAGACAACCAACAGATGGAATAGAAGGATTTAGAATAAAAGAATCAGCTCTTTCTAAATTAGATTACAATACATTATTTGCATCTTATGATTATCATGATCGTTTGGATGATTATAGTCCAATTATTACAAGCGTACAAGAAGTAGCTAATACAAATAAAATAACTATAGTAGCAACAGATTATAAACATTATGATTTATCTGAGCATAGTGATATTTTAGAACCAGAAAATCATGGTATAGTTGCTTATCAAGTAAAAACAACATCAAGCATACCAACTACTGATTGGAAAAGTGTAACAAAAACTGACCGTTTGTCAGTTACTCATGAAGTATCTGGTAATGGAAAATACTATGTATTTGTAAAAGATGTTGGTGGTAATGTTACTACTAAAGAAGTAACATTAACTAAAATAGTTGTTGATAAAGCAAAACCTACTTTAGGAACTTTCTCTTATGAAGGAAGATATAAAAGTTTAGTTGTTAATGTTAATAATGCTAAAGATAATTATGGAATTAAAGAATATCGTTTTTATATTAATGGCAAACTAGTAGCAACAACAACTAATAAAACTTATGAAATAACAAGTGTTGAACATAATAAAATATATAGTTTATATTATGAAGTAGTAGATATATATGGAAATATTAATACATCAGCTATATATGAAGTAAGTACACAAGTAGACGCAGCTAGTATAGAAGTAGATGTTAATAATTTGGAATTATTAAAAGGTGAAACATTTAGATTATCACCTAAAATATCTGCATCATCAAATAATTATGTTTTGTCATATAAAAGTAGTAATGAAAAAGTATGTACTGTTGATAATAATGGCTTAATAAAAGCAATTGACTCTGGTAATTGTAATGTATCAATATCAGTTGGTAATACAACTGTTAAAGTTAATGTCAAAGTAACAACTATTAAAGTTGAGTTTATATTAAAAGAATTACCTGTTTCATATGTTGATGAAGAATATAGTGTTTTAATTGAAACAAATCCTCAAGGCGTAATTAGTTTAGTTGATTCTAAATTACCTGATGGATTAGTATTAGAAGAAAATTATATAAAAGGAAAACCAACAGAGAAAGCAACTGGAACTCATAATATAAAAGTTTTATCAACATATAACGATTCTAAAGAAGAAATAACATATACTTTAAAAGTAAATTATAAAGTTGAAATAGAAGATTTAGCTTTATTAGAATATAACAAAGATGATGAATATAATGAATCTATTCTAATGAATTATCCTGGAAAAGTAACTTTAAAGAGTGGAAGATTACCAAAGGGATTAACAATAGAAGATAATACTTTATCAGGTATACCAACTGAAGAAGGAGAATTTACTTTTATATTAAAAGGCGAATATAAAGATTCTACAGTTGAGAAAAAAATAACAATAACAGTTAAAGAAAATGATATAGTTCCTAATGAAGAAGATGATTATGTTGATCCTGCAGATTTAGATGTAATTGATGAAAATAAAGAAAATGAGAAAACTGAAATTGAAAGGCCAGTAGTAGTACCAACAGAAAAGAAAAGTGAACCAAACTATTTTATAATTATATTTTCCGTTGTTATGGGTCTTGTAGTTTTAACTATCGTTGTAGAAATACTATTATCTAATGCTAATAAAGCAAAGAGGCGTTATAGATGACAAAGAGTAATAAAGAATTAATAAGTGGTATATTGTTATTTTTGCCTCTATATATAATTGTATTTTCTTTACTAACAATATTTAAAATGGGTGGAAGTTATTTTTATTACTTATTTCCAGTATTGTTATATTTGCCAATTATAATTGGATTAATAATGCTTTACAAATATAAAAAGAAAATTAATAAAATTTTTATGATTTTAATAATAGTATTTTGTTTATCTGCTTTATATTTCTATTATTTAACATATTTTGGTAGTCAACCAAGTTGGAAAAATATTAGTGAATATTATTTATGGGGAATAAATACAGGATTAGCTAGAATAGTATCATTTATATTATATGGTAAAAGTATAGATTGGAAAAAATCAGGTATTTTATTTGGAACATATATGGTCGTAATGATTGTATCTGCTATACTTGGATTTTGGAATTAAACTAAGATTATTAAGATCATGCGAACTAAAAAGTTCGCTTTTTTTGACTTTTTAAATATAAAGTGCTATAATATAGCGCCATAAAAAAGAGGGGTTAAATTTTTATGAGAAAGGCTTATTATAGACGCGAAATAGAACGCCGAAGAAGAATTAGAAATCGTATTATAGCTATTGCACTTGCGGGTGGATTAGTTCTTTCTGGTTATATATTGTTTAAAAATAAAGATAATAATAAAGTTAGTAATAATAAGCCAGAAAAAGGAATAGAATATAGTACTGATGGTGTTCCAACTGCTGAAATTGATCAAATAGTAGAGATGACACCAGAACCAACATTAGAGCCAACAGTAGCACCAACGCCTGTGCCAACAGTATCACCAATACCAGAACCAACACTAGAGCCAAAAAATGGTGGCGATACAATTATTGCAACTACTAATGTTAATATGCGTTTAGATTCCAGAGTAGATTCATATAAATTAGATGTATTAAATGCAGGAAGTATTGCTAATAGATTATTTACTGATGGAGAATGGGATTTAATTTCATATAATGGAATGTTAGCATATGTTCATACTGATTATACAAGAGAATATGAAGTGGATTATAATAATGAATATTATGATATAGAAAAATATGATGATATTGCTCGTACTACTACACAATTGTATTGTCGTTTAGGACCATCTAAAAATGAACCATCTATATTTTTACTTGATAAAGATGAAGAAATGGAAGTAATGGGTAGAGTAATATTAAGAAATAATCCAAGTGATGAATGGCTATTAGTTAAAGTTAGAGGTAATATAGGATTTGTTTGTAGAAGATATACATATTCATTTAGGGATGCAATTTTATCTATAGATCCATATGTAACAAGTATAGCTACTATAAAAGTTGCTCGTGTTTTAAGAGATACTGCAATTTTAGATAAAAATAAAAATATAATTAGTTATGTAGATAAGTATCAATTAGCTCATGTTTTATATGATTATGGAAATTATTCTTTAGTAAACTTAGATGGAACAATTGGATTAATATCAAATAAAGATTTAAGTGTTTGTAGAGGAAAATTATTTGTCTGTGATATTAGTACTCAAAGAGTATATTATTATGTTAATGGAGAAATAGTGTTTAGAGGACGTTGTACTACTGGACGTGATAAATCACCAACTGAACTTGGTTTCTTTACTCCATATGGTAAAGCATCATCTCATGATTTTGGACATGATAATTTAGTGGCAAAAATATTATGGTTGCCATTTAATGGTGGACAAGGATGTCATGATGCTCCATGGCAACCTGATGATAAATTTGGTGATCCAGAATATAGAAAGAAAAGTGGTAGCGCAGGATGTATAAGATTACCAAATGCAGAAGCACATTACATATATGACAATATTTCTCAGAGCACACCAATATTAGTTAAACATTAAAAAGTAGATTTATCTACTTTTTATTATGTAAAAAACATGTAATTAATTGACTATAATTCATTATTATTTTATTATTAAATTAGGAGGATAATATGAAAAAATTATTAGTTATATTTGCAGCTGTATTATTATTAACTGGATGTGGATCTAAAAGTTTAGATGTTACTAAAACTAAAGCAGATAAGTTTAACGAACTAAACTATTCAGTTCCAGAAGCATTTGAGAAAAAGGATGCTGAAAAAATAGAAACTAGTGGAGACATGGTATTTTCAGATTTTACATATAGTTTTGATACTATAGCATCAAATGGAAAATACGATGATGCTTGTTATTTAAGTTTCTTCTATGATACTGGATTTAATGATTACACATTAGAGAAATATGCAGAGATTTTCCATGAAAATGAGACAGGAACTAAAAAAACTATTAATGGTGTTGAATGGATATACTATGTAGATAAACTATCTGAATCAATGGTAGATTATAATTATTATGCTAGATATAATAATACATGGTATGAAGTTTCATATTCTGATTGGGGAAGTGGAGACTCATGTGGTCAAGCTTATGAACCAATTATTAATAGCTTAAGATTTGGTAATTAAAATGCAGTTAAAAAACTGCATTTTATTATGATATAATTAATTAGGAGATGATAATATGGGTGAGCTTAGAGATTTGTATGACATAAATAGTAATAAGACAGATAAAACATATCGAAAAGGTGAAATTATTCCTGAAGGTTATTATCCAATGGTTGTAATGGTTGTTATTAGAAATTCTAAAGGGGAATTTTTAATGCAAAAAAGGGTTCCTAGAAAAGGAGGAGATTGGGGAGTAACAGGAGGGCACCCTAAATCTGGAGAAACTCCAATTGAAGGAATCATAACAGAAGTAAAAGAAGAATTAGGATTAGATTTTTCTAATGAAAAGTTTATTGAATATGATTCTGGATGTGATGGAAAAGATTGTTATAAAATGTATTTTGTTAATAAAGATGTAGATTTAAACGATATTTTAATTCAAGAAGAAGAATTAAGTGAAGTAAGATGGTTTTCTATGGATGAATTAAAAAATATGGTAGATACAGGTGAATTAAATGAAGATCAAATTGCTTGTTTTGTAAAAGTATGTAATTATTTAGATAAAAGAGGTGAATAGTTATTATGAAAATGGAAACTGAAATAACTGTTTTAGTAAAAACTGACTACAAGTCATTAAAAAAAGATTTAGAATCTAAAGGATTTGAACTAAAAGAAGAGTATGAATTAAATGATAATTATATGATTTCAAATGATTTAGATTTATCAAAATTATCTAAGTTAGAAATACTTGGTAAATGTGTTTTAGTAAGAGATATTGTTAATATTAAAAAGGTATTATTATATAAATATAAAAAGTTTGCTGATAATGGAGATATATTAGAGCAAGGAAAAGTTGAATGTCCAATTGATGATATAGATAAAGCCATTAATTTTATGAAGGCAATTAATTATAAAGAATTATTTCATATATATGATAAATGCATTGTATTTGCTAATAAAGAAACTGAGATTACTGTTCAATTAGTTAATGATAAATATATATTTATTGAAATGGAAGCTAGTCCAGAATATGTTGATAGGAAGTATGAATCTGTAGAAGAATTAAAAAATGATTTAAATAGATATAAACTTCCAATAGATAATACAAATTATTTTGTTAAGAAAGCAGAATTAATGTTAGATGAAGTATTAAAGTAAACTCAACTATGAGTTCGTGTTAAATAATAGTGTTTTATAGTATACTTTAATCATGAAAGGAGAAACTATATGGATCAAATAAAAATAGGAAAATTCATTCAAGAAAAAAGAAAAGAGAAAAAGTTAACTCAAAGTGAATTAGCTGAAAAATTAAATATAACAGATAGAGCTATTTCCAAATGGGAAAATGGTGTTTGTTTACCTGATGCTGGAACTATGCCTGAATTATGCGAAATATTGTCTATTTCTATTAATGATCTATTTAGTGGTGAAAAAGTAGATATGAAAGATAATGAAAAGAAATTAGAAGAAAACTTATTAGAGATGGCAAAAATGAAGGAAGAAAAAGATAGATTGTTATTAAGATTAGAAATTGTATTAGGATTAATATTAGTTCTTTTCTGGTTAGCAATATGTTTTATTGTTTCAATAATTGATATGGAAGAAAGTACTAAGTTATGGATTATTTTCCCAACACTATTTGTGTTCATGATTGGAATGTTTTACTTACTTAGAATAGAACAAAAAGCTGGATATTATGAATGCAGAAAGTGTCATCATAAATATGTACCATCATATAATAAGGTATTATGGGCTATGCATTATGGAAGAACTAGATATATAAAATGTCCAGAATGTAATAAGTGGTCTTGGCAAAAGAAAGTAATAAAATAAAACAGTCTTATGACTGTTTTTATATGATATAATAACAAGGGAGAGCAATATGGGAATATGTAGTGGATCAACTTATATGAGATTAATAATAAAACTAATAGGAATAATTCCTATTGTAATATTATTTATCTTTTGTGTGAAAGAATATATTGAAGCTCGTAAAAAGAAAGATGAAAATGCATTAAAAAATGCACATAAATCTATTAATATAAAAGTAGCTATAATGATATTTATTATATTTATTCCAACAATACTCTTAATAATATCAAAAATGACCAATAGACCAATTATTTATGATTGTCTTTTTGGTAAACAAGAAGAAACTAATATAGAAATTGTAGATTAAGGAGATAGAAAATGTTAAAGAAAATTTTAATAGTTATTTGTAGTATTATTCTTGTATATTTTGCATTTATTTTTGAAGAAAGTATAAGATTAAAAAATGACACCGAGTCAAAACCATTAATTATTTTAGATAAAGTGTTTTGTGATAAAGAAGATGCTATTTGTTATGGCAATGATTTAGAATATAAAGAAGAATATATTAGTTTGGGTTTTAATTATATTCAAAGATATGCATTGGATGAACAAGCATCAGAAGATAATTTAAGCTATCACATAGTAGCAGAAGAGTTTTGGCTATTTAATAAATTCCTAATATGGGGATGGATTAGTTAATAACTAAGTGTAAATAATAGATAAATCTATAAAAGGTTTATCTTTTTTATTGTATAATAAGTATAGAGGAGACTAGAATGATATGTTAAAAGAAAAGAATAATAAAATTATATTAAGCAAAACAGTAACTTTAATAATAACTGTTGCTGCTTTGGTAGGAATTGTTACTTTAATAGCAGAACTTGTACATTATCTTTCTGGTCAAAAGACATGTACTAAAGAATTGAATTGTGATAATACTTGCGAATGTGCTGAATGTGCTGATTGTAGTGGTAATGCTCTTCCATATTATGATATTTTTGAAGATAAAGTATTATATAACATATATAGTGTTAATAATGAAGATGGATCTTATATGATAATTGGATATCAAAATAGATTATATTATATAGATAGTGTTAGCATGAATGATATATATTCATGTGCATATGAACTAACAGTTAATGGAATAGGTAAAAGAATTAATAAAAAAACTGGTTATTATAAATGCGAACCAGAAAATGAAGAAGCTTATGGTGCGAATATAGTTAGACTTGATATTAATCCTAATGAAATAACAAAAGTAATAGTAAAAGATTATCCTTTATCAACTGATGTACAATATGCAATATATTTTATTCATGATAATGGAGTAGTTGATTATTATCATGCTGATGGACTAGGTGGAGTGCTTAAAAAGAACGTATTTAAAGGGTATAAAATTATGACTCTTAGTCAAGAATGCATTAAATCTGGTGAATATGTGTGTAATGAAACACAATTAACATTAAAATTAAAAGATGGAAGTACTAAAGTAGTTACTGATTTCAAATTTGAATAAAATAAAAGAGACAATTAAGTCTCTTTTTTAATCATTTTTTACATGTTCTTTGAAGAAGTTGCCTCTTTCTTCAAAGTTTTTAAATGTGTTATATGAAGCAGCTGCTGGAGATAATAAACAAATTTCTCCTTCTTTAGTTACTTCTTTTGCTCTTTTAATAGCATTTAATAAATCGTCTTCTAAATATACATTAATATTTTTATTTGTGATTTGTTTTGCTATTTTATGACCTGTATCTGGAATACAAATAAGATTATTTAGATTATAATTGTTTAAATAATTAATTAGTTCACTATAATCTATTCCTCTATCTAGACCACCTATTATTAGAGTATTAACTTTTATAGAGTTTAATGCATTAATACAAGATGCTGGTATTGTTGATATTGAATCATTATAATAAGTAATTCCATTAAATACACCAACATATTCCATTCTATGAGGTAATGCTTCAAAATTATTAACTGTTTCAATTACTTTATTTATATCTAGATTTAATATTTCAGCAAGTGTTAGAACAAACATTATATTATTAACATTATGCATACCTAATAGTTTTCTTTCGCATGATGCATCATATATTTCATTGTTGTTATAGTATATTTTATTATTCTTGAAGTATGTAGTAGCATTTTCATTACCACTAAATGATATTGAATAGTTATGTGAAATTGGTTTATATTTATTAACTTTTTCCATTACTTTTTCATTATCATAATTATAAATGAAATAATCATTTTCACTTTGATGAGTAAATATATTACATTTTGCTTCTATATAGCCATCATAGTTTCTATAATGATCTAAATGCTCTTCAAATATATTTAGAAGAACTGCATATTGTGGTGAATGAGTAACAAATTCTAATTGATGACATCCAAGTTCAAGAACTAAATAATCAAGTGATTCTAAATCTTCAATAAATTCAAAAACAGCAGTTCCAATATTTCCAGCAAGTAAACAATTATATCCATTATCTTTTATCATTTGATATATTAATGAACTCGTTGTACTTTTACCTTTAGTACCTGTTATAGCTATTATTTTGCCTTTATAGAATTGTAATAATAATTCTAATTCTGAAGATATCTTATCTTTTATATTTGTTATATCAATTGTATTAAAAGCAATACCAGGTGATTTTAATATTAAATCAAATTTATCTAGATTATCTAAATAATAATCACCTAATTCAAATATAACATTGTTATCATCTTTAAGTAATTCATTATCTTTTATACTTTGATTTTTATCTCTAATGTATATTTCTTTATCTTTTAAATATTTTCTTATTAGTTTATATGTTGCTTGTCCTTCACGACCAAATCCCAATATAACTAATTTTTTATCTTTTAAATAATCAATTATTTCTTTTATCATTCAAACCAGTCCTTTAATATATTTGTTTGTTCTTCATTTAAATTATTATCATCATGCCAATCTTTTAAAATATCTATTGATGTATCTTCAAGTTCGAAGTGTTCTTTATAATATCTAAGTAGATATGGAAGATAGCCTTCACCAATCTTTTCTATTGTTTTACTAACAGCATATCTATTTTCATAGAATGTACCAACACAATCAAATGGTTTTAGATTACCATGACCAGTTAAATCAATAAATAAATCTAATAGTTCTTTCTTTTCAAATAAATCTTCACCAAATATATTTATTAATTTTTCTTTATATAAGAATGGTGAAAGAATTATATAAACGAATAAGCATTTAGCACAATTGTTACACCATACCCATGGTTCTTTTTTTAGACCAACATTACAACTCTTAAATGTCTTATGATATTTTTCGAAATGCGAGAACAGATAAGCTATTTGATATTCACTTATTGGTCTTAAGAAACTAAAGTATTCAGTATTAACAAATAAGTATTTACTAACATAGTCTCTAAAATCATTTTCATATTCTAAACTCTTTGAATATTGATGATTAATATTTTCTCCATCTATATTTGATTCATTAGCAGAATATTCGTTTGAAAGAGCAACATATTTTTTATGAGTTAAATAACCAACCATTGTACTTAAGAATGAAATCATTGCTGAGAATGGTGTATGTCCATTTATAAATCCGTCATTATTTAAATTTATTAAATCTTGATCTATTGTTCTTTTAACTTCAATAATATGTTCATTATCAAATCCACTTAGTCTAGCACATTCAAGTGTTACTGTTTTTGGATTAACTATGAAACATAAATTATCTTCACTATTATTTAATAATTCAATAGTAACATTACTATCTTTACCACCACCAATTGGGAATATATAATCAGAATATTCTTCGTTAGAAGTAGATAGTTCTAATTCTTCTCCAGTAGTAGTAATATTCATAAAATCTTTATATGATATTTGAATATTATTTCTATATCTTAATTCACCTAGACCATTGTAGTATAACTTTTTAAAGAAACTAATCTGTTCTTCATTTAGATAACCACATTCAATAATAACATTTTTAGAAAAAGTACTTTTCCAATATGATATTAGTTCAACAAGTCCAAGGTTGAAAACTAAGTTATCAAATACTTTATTATTCTTTATATCTTCTTTAATATAGTTTTTCTTTTTTATAGTGATTGTAGGAGTAAACTTACATAGATTTGTTATTTCAAAATTATATTCTAAATAAATATTATCATCATCTTCATTGATAATATAACTTTTATATTTAAACTCTGGATATTTATTTCTTAATTCATTTACTTTAGTATTATTATCCATATAATCACTTCCTTTTTTAATTATACCAAAAAATATTATTTTTATTAATATAATAGTAATTTTTGGTAGTGTTTTATGGTATAATTGAAGTAGTACAAGTAGAGGGAGTTTTATGATTGATAGAAGAGATGTTCAAGTTGTTAGTGTTATTAATGCATTAAGTAGAGTAGTATTTGTAGATCCTATTTTAATTAGTAAAAGGACTAAAAATTATCCTATTATGTCTGATGCAGAAGTAATGAAAGATTTATATGAAATAGTGTATGAATATTGCAAAGATGATACTGATTTATGTGAGTATTTTTTTAGTTTGATTAATAATATCAATCTTGAAATAGCTCCTTCTGTTGAAGAAATAAAAGAAGAATATGAAGGAAAAAATGTTAAAGAAGATAATCATGTTTCCCTAGAAGAAAATCATAAATTAATAATAGATACTTTTACTCAAATAACTAATATGTTTAATATTGAAGGAATTGATTATTGTGTAATTGGATCACTTCCTGCTTATATTCAAAATGGAGTTCCATTATTTAGATATCATAGTGATATAGATATTATGATTAACGAAGAAGATATTGAAAAAGTTAAAATGGTAATGGAGAATTGTGGCTTTACTTTTACTGATTTAAGATTTCCAAGTTTAGATGAATTCCATACTATTATTGATACTAAAAATACACATTTAGTAACTTCTACAAATGTGTATAATGGAATGAGTGTTGATTTTGTAACATTTAGAAGAGAAAAAGATAATAGTATTACTACAACTGATTATTTGCAAAGAGAATATAATGGTGAAGTAATTGTTGATAGACTAGAAAGAAATTATAATCCAATTGGTACTCATTTAAGATTTGATAATAGATGTGAATGTAATGGAGTATTAGCAAATGTATGTAGTACAGAGCATGTATATAATTTAAAAAGTGTATCAAGAAGAGAAAAAGACTTAACTGATATGGAAGTATTAGCTGAATATATAGATAAAGATAAACTAAAAGAGATAAGAAGAAACAATAATACAAAACAGATTGTTAGAAATGTTAGAAAAGAAGATGAAATGACAATGTAAAAAGACAAGAATTAATCTTGTCTTTTATAATTCTATTTTATAATCCATAGTTGATGTTTCAATTATTTTGAATCTATTATTATTTGAATCTAATATTGTGTAAGTATTATCTTCTTTTTCATATGAAATAATATTTGAACTTAAACTTTGTAATTCATTAATAGATTTAGTACTATTAGAAGATATTAATAATTTTGCTTTTGATTGATCAAACATTAAAAGATTAATAAAGTTTGATATATAACTAGATAATTTATTCTTTTCTGAGTAATCAATTATAGGTAATACTTTACCATCTTTTAATTCTTCATATTTATTATAATTATTAGCATACGTTTCTATATTATCTGTCTCAATTTGTTTCATGGTATATGTATTACCTTTTAATACTAAAGCATAACCAATTTTATCATCATAAGTAGGACTAGAAAAATCAATGTATTCAATTAAATATCCACCTACAAAACAATAGTCTGTTTCTTCATGCGATTTACATAATATTTTTGTAGTAATATAGTTTTTATTATCATCATTAATATCACTATTAATTGTTGATTGTATTGAGAAATATTTATAATCTTCATTTAGTGGTTTCAATTCTGAATAATCTTTTTTACTTCCAAATAGTTTTAATAATATTAATAATATAGTTAATGCAATAAAAACAATTAATAATACTTTTAATTTTTTCTTTATTTCTTTTTTCATAACCAATCCTTTCTATGGTCTTGGATTAGTAACAGAAACATAATCCAGTGGGTCAACTCTTGTACCATTAACATAAACTTCAAAGTGTAGATGTGGACCAGTTGAACATCCTGATGAACCAACTTGTCCGATTACTTGTCCTTGGTCTACATGATCTCCAGCTCTCACTGTAATAGTATTTGCCAAGAAGTGAGCATAACCTGACATTGTTCCGTCTCCATGATCTATTTTTACATAATTTGCTTTTAAACCAGCACAATTATATTTACCATTTTCATCAGGTTTAATATATGAATCTGGATAGTCTATTCTATCACTTGCAGTTGGACTTACTACTGTACCAGAACGAGTAGCTATTACGTATGTCCCTCTACCAAGACCAATATCAATCGCACCATGTCCTCCTCCTAATCCTTGATGTACTGAATCATTTCCACCAAAGTAAGCAGTTAATCTTGTACCAGCTGGTGCATCTGTAGCAAATAGTTTTCCACCAATAGTAGTAGTTGTTGTACTACCTGCTGGAAACATCCAACCACGTTCTATTTTTTGATGACTTTCCCATTCTTCTTGTTGTTTCTTTTTCTTTTCTTCTAAAGCTTTTTTAATCTCTTCTAATTCTTTTTGTAATCTTGATTTATCTTCACTTTCTTTTAATTTACTAACTTCTTGAGTAGCTTGCAAATATGTTGGTTCAGTTACTTCTTCTTTAGCAATATCTACTATTTTTTGAGCAAATGAAACATAAGCAGCCTCTATTTTTTCTGGAGTTGCATTAGCAATGCATGCATTAATTCCCTTTGTATCATATGAAGAAATATCCGCTATTACATTAACAAATGTTGGAATAAAAAATATTAACATAGCAGCTAATACTTTACCAATAGCAGTTTTGTTTGTTCTAACTAATGCTTCACTATCATTTTTATAAACAGCTCTTGTGTAATCAATCATAAGTGTAACCATTAATATTATTGGAATTATAATTTTAATGATAGTAATAAGAATATTAACAATTCTAATTACACTTAATATATCTCCATTTTCACATATACTACCTATGTTCATAATATACCTCTTATATCATTTAAATAATATCATAAAAGCTTTTTTTATTCTATAAAAAACAATGAATTAATCATTGCTTTTTATTATTCTTGTTTTGGTTCTTCAGGTTTAGCTTCTTCTTGTTTTGGTTCTTCAGCTTTTGGTTCTTCTTTTGGTGTTTCATTTGTATTAGTATTAACTACATCTGGTGCTGAATTAATTTTGTTAGCAAATATTGATTTAGCTAAGTTACCAATTACTGGTAATTCAGCTTCTTCATTATTACATACTTTTACAATTCCCATTACTACTATAGCAACATATAAACCAAATATTACTAAACTAAATAGTGGAATAGTAATTGGAATAAATCTATAAATCATATTAATTAAAATATACGCTACATTAGCAATGATTGCTTGGCAAGCATGGATTGTTGTCTTCTTATCATTATCTTTAAATGCACATAGAACAATTAATCCTCCTAACCATCCAAATATGTAACTAATAATTCCTCTTCCTTTATTATCCATTATATATTCCTCCTTCTAGGTACATTATAACATATAATGATTATATCTCTACAATTATTTTTTAAATGTTTTTATGTTATAATATGTTTATGGAAACAAAAGATATTAATAAAAAATTAGATGAATTTTCTGAATCTTTAAACACATTAAATATTGCATTAGATATAGAAGGAAAAAATACTAGAATAAAAGAATTAGATGATATTATGTCTGATCCTAATTTTTGGAATGGAGAAGATACTAATAGTATTATTAGTGAAAGTAAAAATCTAAGAAAAATAGTTGATAACTATAATAGTATTTTAGATAGTGTTAATACATTAAAAGAGATGTGTGAACTAGATTTAAGTGAAGAAGATATTAATGGTATTAGCGATGAGATAGAAAAGATAGAACATGATTTGGATGAATTAAATTTATCTACTTTTTTGAGTGGTGAATTTGATAGTGCCAATGCATATATAGAAATACACTCTGGAGCAGGTGGTACGGAGAGTAATGATTGGGCTAATATGATACTTAGAATGTATACTAGATTTTTTGAAAAGAATAATTATAAATATGAAATAATTAGTAAAAGTGAAGGTGAAGAAGTTGGTATTAAAGGATGTGTTTTACTAGTTAAAGGTTATTATCCTTTTGGATATTTAAAAGGTGAAACTGGTGTTCATAGATTAGTTAGAATTAGTCCTTTTGATAGTAATGCTAGACGTCATACTTCATTTGCATCAGTATTGGTAACTCCTGAAATAGGTAAAAATATTGATGTAGAAGTTAAAGAAAGTGATTTAAAAATAGATGTATTCCATTCAAGTGGAGCAGGTGGTCAAAGTGTTAATACTAGTGATTCAGCTGTTAGAATAACTCACTTACCAACTGGAATAGTTGTATCTTGCCAAGTAGAAAGAAGTCAACTTCAAAATAAAGAAAGAGCTATGGAAATGTTAAAGACTAAACTATATATTATGCAAGAACAAGAATTTAAAGATAAAGTTAAAGAATTAAAAGGTGATGTTATGGATGTTAACTTTGGAAGTGCTATCCGAAGTTATGTAATGTGTCCATATACATTAGTTAAAGATACAAGAACTAATTATGAAACATCTAGTGTTGAAAAAGTATTAGATGGTGATATAGAAGGGTTCTTAGAAGCTTATTTAAAATTAAAAGATAACTAATAATATTAGTTATTTTTATTTACATTTTTAATAATTAATGGTCTATCTTGTAGAAATATGTCTTCATGTTTGATATAATATAAACTGGAGAAGATTAAAATGAGGTTATTCAGAAAGAAAGATACAAAGAAGATAACTGGTGTGGTATTACAAAAGGATGCTATGAAAAAAGCATTTCTATTTGTAGTGGGATGTTTAATATCATCATTATCTTATAATTTGTTTTCTGTACCAAATAACTTCGTTGATGGTGGACTTGGAGGAGTTGCTATCGTTATTAATCATTTCTTTCCTAATGTAGATCCTAGATTTACTATATTTATAGGAAATACTATATTAGTAATTATAATGCTATTTGTTTTAGGAAAAGGAAAATCTCTAATGAGCGTAGTTGGTGCTGTAACATATACATTATTTGTATATTTGACTAAGGATTTACCAGCACTTATTAATTTCTCATTTGATAATGTATTATTATATGTACTAGCTGCTGGTGTAGTAGGTGGATTTGGAGAAGCACTTGTATATAAAACTGGATTTAATACTGGTGGAAATAGTATAGTTGCTTTAATAATTCAAAAATATAATAAGAAACCTCTTGGAGTTATTTTAAGATATATAGCAATTGCTGTTGTAATTGGTGGAGGACTAGCATATGGTTATACATCAATTATGTATTCAATCATTATCATTTGTATTTCAACATATTTAGTTGATAAGATGATGATTGGTATTAGTGAATCTAAGATGTTTTATATTCATACAAATTGTGAAGCTGAAGTTAAAGAATTTATTATAAAAGTTATAGAGAGTGGAGTTACTGAATTTGAAAGTCATGGAGCATTTTCTCATAAGAAACAAAAAATGTTAATGTGTGTTGTTCCAACTGATAAGTACTCACTTTTAAGAAGTGCAATCAAAGAAATAGATCCAGATGCTTTTATAGTTGTTGGGGATTGTTATGAAGTACTTGGAGGTACTAAGAAGAAAAGATTAGGCTTAGATGAATAGATGGAGGTATTATGCAGTTAATAGAATTTAAAAATGTGTATAAAAGATATCAAAA
>JAEEGL015901051.1_pt1 | contig 20785 bp, 12 predicted proteins | sample 9134231 | NCBI WGS metagenome assembly JAEEGL01 (sample SAMN16246548, study PRJNA631951) | gut metagenome | biome: gut microbiome; feature: rumen; material: fiber-attached | host: Bos | place: Iran: Karaj | collected 2018-10
AGCCGTTCCTGCGCGGCTACAACGTGCGCATGGTACAAAACCAGACGTTCCAGCTGCTCAGCCAAGCCACGGCAGCCCTCGTCACCAGCGGCACCGCCACACTCGAAACGGCCCTTTTCCGCGTGCCTCAGGTGGTTTGCTACAAGATGCCTCTGCCCCGCTTGTCGCGCTTTGCTTTCAACCACATCATTAAGTGCCGCTATATCTCGCTAGTCAACCTCATTGCCGACCGCGAGGTGGTGCCCGAGTTGCTGGCCGACCGCTTCAGCGTGAAAAACATTCACGACCACTTGGCCGCCATTCTCCCTGGCGGCGCAGGCCGCGCCCCCATGCTCAGCGGCTACGACGACGTGAGCCGCGCCCTGGGCGACCTAAGTGCCCCCGACAACGCCGCCTCCATCATGGTGCGTCTGCTGCGCGAAAAGAGGCAACATGCTTAGCCTATTTTTATCATAAGTTTCTTATTCTACGCTCCGCGCCTTTCAAAAACAAAGAAAAACAAAAGCAAACAAGGAAAAACAGGTTTTTATTTTTTAAACTTCTGTTTTTATTAGTTTTTCTTGGTTTTTATTTGTTTTTGAAAGGCGCGGAGCGTAAATCTTATTTCTTTGTGAATAATTCAAGTTAGAAACTGGTACTGAATATTTTTGTCAAATATTTGTAAGAGTTTTCTCTATTCTAGGTTTGAAAAAGCTTTTTTCGGCTCTGGTGACAGCAATTTTCATCTGCACAAAATCGAGATTTTGTGCAATCATTGTCAAATTACCCACTATTTTATGCACAAAACGCGGTTTTTGTGCATGAATTTTTTGCTCCAAAAGCTCGATTTTTTCTCCCCGCGAAAAGACAAAAAACAAATAACGTCGTGAGATAATTTTTTATTCCTCGACGTTACGAAATCCACGCTTGACGATAATTCCGCAAAGCACTGAAACAGTGCATTTTGCGCCAAATGCCATTTTTCGCGTATTTGCCCGTAAAAAAATATTTCTCACCAGCATCCCCTTTCTTACCCCACATAAATTCGAAAAGTATTTGACAAAACACACTTTTTATCAAGAAACACTTATGCCTAAAGTTTATAATATTTTAACAGACATCGGCATTTTGACCGCTTTAATTTTGGAAGTATGAATTATTTTTCATACATTTGTGGCCGTAAACCTAATCTGAGTAATTAAGAAGTTTGATATTACGAAAAACATGAAAAGACATTTTGTCGCCTTTCTTGCATTTTTGTTGACTGCATGCTGCTTTGCACAGAATAAAACGTACAACGTGCTCGATTTTGGTGCCAAAGGCGATGGTACTACCGACGATGCTGCTGCCATTCAGAAGGCCGTGGATGCCTGCTCGGAAGCTGGCGGCGGACAGGTGGTGTTTGCTGCCGGGCACACGTTTCTGAGCGGTCCCGTAGAGTTGAAGTCCAACGTGGAGGTGCATCTCGAGGCCACGGCCATGTGGATGGCCAACCCCGACGAAAGCATCTACCGCCTGAGTGCCTTCGGCGAAAACCGCGGCGAGGGCATGATGTGGATATGGTGCCGCGACGTGGAGAACCTGAGCTTCTCGGGGATGGGCACCATCGACGGCAACGGCATTCGGTTCATGGGCGCTGAGCTGACTGACAGCTACGAGCTGAAACCGCTGGCCGACCCTGCGTTCGACCCGCGCCCGCACGTGCTGACGCTCATTGGAGTAAAGAAGCTGCGCATGCGCGACCTGACCATCCGCAACGGGGCTTACTGGACGGTACACCTGGTGGGGTGCGACGATGCTGCCATTGACGGCATCTCGCTGCTGAACAACCTGAAAATACGCAACGGCGACGGCATTGACATCGACCACTCGCGCCACGTGCGCATCAGTAACTGCCACATTACCAGCGGCGACGACTGCATCTGCCTGAAAAATCGCCGCGAGTGGGAGCAATACGGATCCACGCACGACATTACCGTCAGCAACTGCACCATGGCCTCGCGCTCGTGCGCCATTAAAATAGGAAGCGAGAACATGGATAGCATCAGCCGCGTGATGATAGACAACTGCACCATCTACGGCTCGAACCGCGGCATTGGCATTCAGAACCGCGACGAGGGAACGGTCAGCGACGTCACCTTCTCGAACATCACACTGGAGTGCCGCCTGTGGAGCGACGTGTGGTGGGGCAAGGCCGAGCCCATCTACGTGACCAGCTATCCACGCGCCAACGGTAACCACAAGGATGCCAACTGGCGGTTCCCCAAGGGGCAGACTGTAGGGCGGTGTGGTGAAGTGAGCCGCATCAGTTTCAACAACATCACGGCCGTCAGCGAGAACGGCTGCTTTGTGGGCGGCGATGTGCCTGGCAAGGTGAACGGCGTCAGCTTCAACAATGTCAGCATTCAGCTGGCCAAGCCTGCCAATGCCGACACCACGGTGTTCGACAAACGGCCCTGCCGGGGCGAAGGCTTCATGCAGGCCGACTGGAACGGGCTGAGCCGTATGGCCGTGCCGCTCTGCACCGAGAATGCCACAGTCGAGGTGAAATAACCAACGGCCATCAGAAATGGAAATAGAAACAAAACCAAACTTAAAATCATTTTAAAACCTTATATTTTAACCAAAAAATCAAAACATGCAAAACGTACAAAACCTAAAACACGGAATGATGAAGACAGTGCTCTTCGTATTCTGCCTTTTGTGCAGTACCATGGCTTTCGCTCAGAGCAAGGTCTCGGGTGTCGTCACCGACAGCCAGGGAGAACCGCTCATCGGCGTCACAGTCATGGAAGTAGGAACGCAAAACGGAGCCGTCACCGACATGGACGGACGCTACTCCATCAATGTTGCACAGGGCAAGAGCCTGCAGTTCAGCTATGTGGGCTACACCGCCAAGACGCTCCGCGTGAGCGGCAGTCAGCTGAACGTCACACTCGAAGAAGACAACAAAACACTCAACGAGGTGGTTGTAGTGGGTTATGGCACCATGCGCCGTAAGGACGTGACCAGTAGTATCACCACCGTACAGGCCAAAGACCTGAACAAGGGCGTATTTGCCGACCCGGCATCCATGCTTCAAGGCAAGGTGGCCGGACTGGTAGTCACATCTTCGGGCGACCCCAACGGCACTCCCTCCATCACCCTGCGCGGAGCATCGTCGCTGCGCGAAGGCGCTGCCATGCAGCCCTACTACGTCATCGACGGCATCCCCGGTGTTGACATCTCGATGGTGGCTCCCGACGACATTGAAAGCATCGACGTGCTGCGCGACGCCACCGCTACCGCCATCTACGGTTCGAAAGCTGCCAACGGCGTCATCATCATCACCACCAAGAGCGGCGGCAAAACCGAGCGAACCAACGTAAGCTACAACGGCTACGTGGCATTCGACAAGATTGCCAAGACGCTCGACATGGCCTCGGCCAGCGACATTCGCAGCTACGTGTCGAAAAACTCCCTCGACTATGCCTACGACAAGGGAGGCGACACCAATTGGCAGGACGAAGTGCTCCGCACCGGCATCAGCCACAACCACAACCTGTCTATCAACGGCGGTTCGGCAAAGACCAAATACATGGCCAGCATTAACTTCATGAACCGCCAGGGCGTCATCGACCAGTCGCACATGAACCGTCTGAACGTGCGCTCGCTGATGACCACCAAGGTGCTGAAAGACCACCTGGAGTTCTCCATCGGACTGAATGCGATGTATGGCAAACACGTGGGCGTGCCCATGGGCGACACCGGCGCTTCGGTGCTCGACGCCATGAACTACTTCAACCCCACCAACTCGGTGAAAAATGCCGACGGCACATGGGTCATGGGCGAAGGCTCGGCCAACTACAACCCCGTGTCGCTCATCAATGAGGACACATCTGAGACCATCTGGAAACGCAATCAGGTGGTGGCCAAGGCCACTGTTCACATCATCGATGGACTGAACTGGAACACCAACTACTCGTTCAACCACCGTCAGAGCACCTACAGCTCCTACCACTCACACTACACGCAGCTGGTGCCCTACAACGCTTACAACGGCACGGCCAACCGCAACACCTACTTCGGCGACGACCACACCTTCGAAACCTACGTCAACTTCGACCAGACCTTTGCCAAGGTGCACAAGCTGGCCCTCATGGCCGGTTACTCGTGGGAGGAACGCCACTCTAACGACGGTTTCGGACTGGAAGTTCACAACTTCTTCGACGACTACCTGAAGTGGAACCAGCTGACCTACGCCGGCACCATCGACGGCATGCCCGCCGTTGGCAGCGGTACCAAGGAAACGGTGCGCAACATCTCGTTCTACGGACGTGCCAGCTACTCTTACAACAGCCGCTACATGCTGCAGGCAACCCTGCGCCGCGACGGTTCGTCGGTGTTCGGCAAAGACCACCGCTGGGGCACATTCCCCTCGGTTTCGGCTGCATGGAACATCACTGAGGAGCCCTTCATGGCCAACCAGAAAGTGTTCGACAACCTGAAGCTGCGCCTCGGATACGGTGTCAGCGGTAATGCCCTCGGCTTTGGTGCCTACTCGGCTGTGGCCACCTACGGCGCAACAGGCTCCACCTTTGTCTATAACGGCAACAGCTGGGCCATTTTGGGTGCCACCAAGCTGGCCAACCCCGACCTGAAGTGGGAGTCAACAGGCATGTTCAACGTGGGTATCGACTACGCCTTCTGGAACAACCGCATCAACGGTAGCATTGAGTTCTACAACAAGAAGACCAAGGACCTCATCTGGAACTATCCCGTATCAACCGTCATCTACCCCTTCGACAACATTGCCGCCAACGTGGGTGAGATTACCAACAACGGTGTGGAGTTCACCATCAACATCGACGCCGTGCGCACAGAGAACTTCAACTGGATGACCACCATCAACCTGTCGCACAACTCGAACAAGGTGAACAAACTTTCCAACGACAAGTATGAGACCTCTACCTTCGCACAGGGCGACCCGATGGTGGCTGGCGTGTCGGCCAACGGCTACACACAGCGCGTTATGGAAGGCGAGCCTCTAGGAACATTCTTCGTCTATGAGTTTGCTGGCTACGGCTCCGACGGAAAGGCCACCTATTACGTGCGCGACGACAATGGCAACAAGACCGGCGAGACCACAAGCGCACCCGAGTATAAGGACCGCTACATTGCCGGCAACGCACAGCCCAAGCTCAACTTCGGATGGAACAACACCATCTCTTACAAGAACTTTAACATGACGCTCTTCTTCACCGGCGTGATTGGCAACAAGATTTACAACGGCTCGCGTGCTCACTACACGGCGCCCGACTTCTTCGCCGGAGGCAAGAACGTGCTCAAGGAGTTCCTCACCGACCGTCCCGCAGCCGACAATCTGAGCAACATTCCCTCTGACCGCTTCATCGAGAAGGGCGACTATCTGCGCCTTCAGACACTCTCGCTTGGCTACACCTTCAACAATCTCGGCGGATGGCTGCAGAGCCTGCAGGTGTATGCCACATGCAACAACGTGTTCACCATCACTGGCTACAAAGGCCTCGACCCCGAAGTCAATATGGGCGGCATCTCGCCAGGCGTTGACTACCGCTGGAGCAACTATCCTCACACCCGCACTTTCATGGCAGGCATAAGAGTTAATTTCTAAATGGAGCAAGGTAGTTAAAAAAGTAAAACAACAAACTCAAATAACAATATGAAAACAAATATAAAGGTATTATTTGCAGCTGCTGTCGCCGTGCTGGCAGTGGGTTGTACCGATTTGGATGTTCCCGTCAAGTCTCAATACACCTCCTATCCTAACAGCGAGGCGGCTCTTGAGGCTCAGCTTTCGGGCATTTATTTCCAGATGCGCGATTGTTTCGGCCGCCGCTACATGGAGGGACTCGCCCTCTCGAGCGACGAATATACTGCTGTTTCTTACGGAGGTAACTGGTACGACAACGGTGCCTACGCCCACCCCAGCCTGCACAACTTCAACTACGAAGATGCTTCCATCGACTGGATGACGGTGCTCGCATCGGGCGTGGTGAAGGCCAACGAGGTTATCAACAGCGACGCCGACGACAAGTATAAGGCTCCCGCCCGCGCCATGCGCGCCTACTTCACCTACATCATGATGGACTGCTGGGGCGATGTGGCCATCAACGACGCCACCCTGGCCGACAAAATCGACCTGGAGGAGCGCCAGCCTCGCGCCGACGTTGCCCGCTGGATTGAGAGCGAACTGAAAGCCATCATTCCGCAGCTCACCACCGAGACCACCGGCGAGAACTACGGCAAGCCCAACAAATACATGGCACAAGCCCTGCTCGCCAAGCTCTACATCAACTGGCCAGTTTACACCGCAGCGTCGGTAGAAAGCTACGACGCCAAGTCGTACTCCACCGAGAAACTGGCCGACTGCATCGCCGTGTGTGACGAAATCATCAAGTCGGGCAAGTTCGAGCTGGGCCCCGACCCTTACCGCTTCAAGTTTGCCTCCGACAACACCGAGCGCGTAGAGGCTGGCACCATCAAGGACTTTATCTATGCCATGCCTTACCACACCACGGGTGCCACCGGCATGCAGTACGGACGCTCGCACTCCTACAAGGACGTGAAGAACCTGGATCCCAGCTACTACGGCGAGAAACTCACCAACTCGGGCGGCGGCTACATCACCATGACCCCGGAGTTTGTGAAGCTGTTCAACCTGAAGGGCGACGAGCGCAACAAGCTCATCATTGGCCTCTCTGAGAATCTGGACGACTATCGCTACGCCACCGGCGGCGACGAGAACACCGTCTATGTGTATGACCCCACCACACTGCAGCCCACCGCGCAGGCTTGCCTCGACAAAGAGGGCAACCCGCTCAAGATTAGCCGCAACATCAACCTTGTGGAGAAAGACTTCACCATCAACGTGGGCGATAATCTCACAGGCTGGCGCCAAGGCTGCCGCAACCTGAAGTGGCACGTCACCCGCAACGACTATGCCAACGGCCGCAACCAGTCTAACGACATTCCGCTGCTGCGCTTTGCCGACGTGCTGCTCATGAAGGCCGAGGCGCTCACCCGCCAGGGAGGCTCCGCCGAAGCCCGCACGCTGGTCAACCAAATTCGTGCATACGCTGGCGCCGAGCTGCTCGACCACAACCCCTCGCTCGAAGAAATCTACGAGGAGCGTGGACGTGAGTTCTTCGATGAGAACATGCGCCGTGCCGACATGATTCGCTTCGGCCATTTCGAGGACGAGTACTTCCCTCACTACAAGGACTTCCCAACGGCCAACTTCGACAAGACTCGACGCATATTCCCCATCAACAAGAGCATGCTCGACCTGAATCCGAAGTGGAAGCAGAACAATGGCTATTGATTTGAGAATTCTTCTATGCACAATGTTTTTCTGGGCAGCCACAGATGTGGCTGCCCAGAACATTGAAGTCGTGGTGCATCGTGGAGCCAACGCGCTGGCACCCGAGAACACGGTGGCATCGGCCTACGCCGCACTCGAGCATGGAGCCACATGGGTGGAGGTGGACGTACGCCCGTCGAAAGACGGTGTGCTCTACAATCTGCACGACGCTACGCTCGACCGTACCACCAACGGCAAAGGGCTCTTGGCCGACATGCCCTCGCACGAGGTTGACCGTCTGGACGCGGGCGGCTGGTTTGCGCCACAATTTGCCGGAACGCGCCTGCCGCGCATCAGCGAGATGCTCGACTCGTTGCAGGGCAAGGCAAACGTGTTCTTCGATGTCAAGCGCGGCACTCCCATTCCTGCGTTGGTGGCACTGGTGCACCAGAAAAACTATGCAGAGAACAGCTTCTTCTGGTTTGCCGACGAGCAGATGCTCCGCGAGTTTGTCCGCCTGGCGCCAGAAATGAAAATCAAGGTGAACGCCCGCGACATCGACCGATTGAAATACTGGCAGAGCATCTGCTCGCCTTCTTATGTAGAGATAGCCCCGCAGTTCATCACCCGCCGTTTCCGCAACTATTGCCATCGCCATGGCATGAAGGTGATGGCAGCCTGTCAGGAAGACGACACTTCGCAATTTCGGCTTGTCATCGAGAAGAAAGCCGACATGGTGAACCTCGACCGTCCAGAACTATTCCAACCTTTGCTCAAATAAACTAAACTCAACTCCCGCTAACTCCTAGAAAGCGGAGCTTTCGAAACTTGAAACTACATCTTTATACGTTATACCACCATGAACAAGCGCCCATCAGCCGTCATCTCTTTTCTTTTCTGTTTGCCTTTAGTGCTCATGGCCCAGCACTGGCAGTATGTTGACCCGCGCATTGGCAGTGTGGGCGTGGGGCGCACATTTCCTGGCCCGTCTATGCCATTCGGAATGTGTAAACCTGGGCCCGACTGCACAGTGCTGCCCAACGCCGGCTGGGCGCCCATGCCTCAAGTAGTGACGGGTTTCTCGCAGACGCACGTCAGCGGCACTGGCGGCGGGCAGAAATACGGCAATGTGCTGCTGATGCCATTTACCGGCAGCCCGGCAGAACAAAAACGAGTAACAGAGGATTTCTCGTTGGGCTACTACGCTACGACGTTCGAAAACGCCATCCGCACGGAGATAACAACCGCCGAGCGCTGCGCTTTCTACAGGTTTTCTTATCCTGCCCGCACGAAGGGGAACGACAAGGCCTGCGCCCAGCTGCTGATAGATGCCACCCATTTTCTGGGCAAAGACTCTGTACCCGACCTGCGCGAGAAGCAACAGTTCGTGGGAGCCGAGGTAGAGGTGGTGAACGACTACGAGGTGCGTGGTTTCACCCGTGTCAGAGGCGGTTGGAACAATGGCGATGCCTACACGGTGTTTTTCTCTCTGCTAAGCGACAAACCTTTCAGCCATCACCCAACACCCAACACCTATCACCCAACTCCTAACTCAAAACTCCTAACTCCTAACTCTAAACTCAGCCTGCGGTTTACAGATTCGCTAGTCAACGTGAAGGTGGGCATCTCGTATGTGAGCTGTCAGCAGGCACGGCGCAACATTCCCGAATGCAGCTTCGACGAGCAGCTGAGCCTTCTGCGCCAAGCTTGGGAGAAGTTGCTCTCGCGCATCGACATAGAAGGCTCGGAGCAACAGAAACGCATGTTCTACACCGCCCTCTACCACACCATGCTCATGCCTGTGGACAAAACGGGCGAGAATCCCAAATGGACAGAAAGTCCCTACTACGACGACTACTACGCCATTTGGGACACCTACCGCACCAGCACGCCGCTCATCACGCTCATAGACGAACAGCGCGAGGCCGACATCGTAAACGCGCTGCTCAACATCTACAAGCGCGAAGGCTATATGGCCGATGCGCGTAGTGGCGACTGCAACGGCCGCACCCAGGGCGGCTCAGATGCCGACATCGTGATAGCCGACGCCTTTGCCAAAAATCTTGCTGGCATCGACTACCAGCTGGCCTTGGAGGCCATGCTTAAAGACGGCGAAATTGACCCGGGAGCTGACCATGAGAAACACGGTCGTGGCGGGCTCAACGAGTACATCCGTATGGGCTATGTTCCCTACGGCATCGACCGTGCCGGCACGCGAACCATAGAATATGCCTACAACGACTTTTGCATCGCGCAGGTGGCCCGCGGATTGGGGCGCATGGATGTTTACGAAAAATATCTCAAGCGGTCGGAAAACTGGAAGAATCTTTGGCGCTCAGACTATGAGTGGGACGACGTAGCGGGCTATATCATGCCTAAGGATGCCGACGGCCAGTGGCTCGACTCCGTGCCCTGGGGACGCTCGAAGGTGTTCCACCCGCAGATTCCCTATACGCCAGTAACAAAAGTGGCTCCCTGGTATTTGCCTTGGTGGAGCACGTTCTTCTACGAGGCACTCTCAGCCGAGTATTCGCTGAGCATTCCTCACGATGTACCCTCGCTGATTGAGGCTTGTGGCGGTGCAGAGACATTCCGCAAGCGTCTTGACATGTTCTTCGACCGCAAGCGCTACAACGTGGGCAACGAACCGTCGTTCCTCACGCCCTGTCTGTATCATTGGATAGGGCGTCCCGACCTGAGCGTGCTGCGGGTGCGCAGCATCGTGGAGCAGAACTACAGCGACGCCCCCGACGGCCTGCCTGGCAACGACGACTCAGGAGCCATGTCGTCGTGGCTCGCCTTCCACATGATGGGTTTCTACCCCAACGCCGGACAGTCGTACTATCTGTTGCTGGCTCCCATGATTCCTTCCTACACTTTGCATTTGTGTAATGGCCGCCAGTTGCAGGTTTCGCGCAAGGGCAAGGGCACCGCTGTGAGGCGCATCACACTCAACGGCCAAGAAATAAAGGACGCCCGATTGGAGCACCAACAGCTGATGGAAGGCGGAAGCCTCGTGTTTGAGATGACGAAAGAAAAGAAACCTACCCTAACCCTCCCCAAGGGAGGGAACTCTAACAGCTCACGCGTTGAAAAGGTATTTAAGCTCCCCTCCCTTGGGGAGGGGCAGGGGGTAGGTTTTTGGCTCGCTTTCACCCTCAACCGCCAGTTCCGCTCATGGCCAGTCAGCATGGCCTGGGACGGCGACACACTGCTGCTCAGCTGCAACAAAGCCCTCTATCACATTGCCCGGAGCACCGCCCTGAATGCTGACCGCTTCTGCTGGCTCATCCCCGCCGACGGAGCCGACTACCACCAAGTGGATGGCACTTTCGGCTTCGTATCGCAGAAGGCCGCTCGCCAGCTTCAGCAGACAGGCCAGATGGTTTACGACACCATCACGTGGCGGCTCATCGACGAGAACGACGAGTCGTGGCACGTGCAGGCCGACACCGACCGCACCGAAATGTGGATTCTCAAAAACGACGCTTTGCCCCTGGTGCTCGAAATGCGAAACAATCCGCTGGGCATCGACTGGCGGGCAGAGCGGCTGCAGAAATAACTCTTTCACAATCGGCAACATACAAATGGAGGCTGCTAACACGAAGATTAGCAGCCTCCATTTATTTGCAGTCCCGTAGCATAGGCAAGTGCCATACAGCTATTTCTTCCTGGTAGTGACGAGCACAACGGCATGCTTCGGGTCGGTTTTATCGATGTTCATCGACTCAATTTTCTCTGGTTCGGTGGTGGTTTCAAACTCCTCCATCGACATTTCCTTGCCATCTACCACCACGCGCGTCACAATCTTTCTTGTATCCTTGCCATCCACCACCACGCGCGTCTCATTCTTGCTTTTAGCCATGGCGGTCGGCGTTGCGTCAGAGCCGTCTTTCTTCAGCACGATAGTTGTGGTTCGTGTCTCGGCGATGTCCTTCGAGGCGGTGAAAGTGGCGGTGCCCATACCCACATAAGCCACTTCAACTTCAGCCCCATCGGGCACTTCGATGGTGTATTGGCCTTCCATGTCGGTCACCGTTCCTTGTTTGGTGCCTTTCACCCTCACGATGGCTCCCACCACGGGTTCCTTCTTTTCGTCAATCACCAGTCCTTTCAGCTTGAACGGTTCGTGACCTTTCTCGTTGGGGTGGTCTTCAATCTCCACCAGGATGACACCGTCCTTGGCCTTTGCGCCATATTTCTTCCGGGCGTCCTCGTCTTTGAGCACCGTCATGCTTTTGATAATGTTGGGGCTGATTTTCACAAAGTGGTCGTATGCCATTTCTGTTCCGTTGACCAACACCAGCGGATGCGCCCCGTTGCTGGATAAGGCAACGGTCACTTTGTCTTGCTCAACACCGCCAGGATGGACAATCGTAGCGCGGTCGTTCTCTTTTACTTCGAAAAAGCCACTGTCCTTGCTTTCGGTTTGAGTGGTAGCATCTGTGGCTGCCGGTGCTTGTTCGTCGGCAATACGATAGTCTGTCACGGTGCGGGCGCTGACGGCCAGCGATGCTGCAACAACGGGAACAATATACAGGGCGCGAAGCCACTGTCGGGAATTGGTTTTCTTTTTTAACATCATGTTGATTCTTCGTTTAAGGGTACTGTGACTCAGACTGTTGGCAACAGAGTACCCGTGAGCTGCCACAGCTTTTCTGACAAGCAGATATTGATATTGACGTGCATCGATGCCTTGAGAGAGTACAGCGTCGTCGGCTTCAAACTCGTGAATGGCGCGCAGGTCGCTGCGCAAAAGCCACAACGCGGGATTGAACCATTGCAAAACGCTGAGCACATCTACCAGCATCACATCCCACGAGTGGCGGGCACGAATGTGAGCGCGCTCGTGTGCCATGATGGCGGCATCGGGGTGGTCGTAGTCGCTACGACTCATAACAATGTAGTGCATCCAACTGAAAGGCGACAACTCCCTCTCTGTGACGGCTATCACGGTGCCATCGGCTTGCTGATGGTGCTCGCTCTGGCGAATCAGCCGCCCAACGCGCACCAACGAAGCCAGCGTGTGGCCCAAGGTCAGCGCCGCGCCTATAACAAACAGCACCACGGCTGCCGTCATCCACCAGGGCTGCACCGCTGTCAGCGTCTCAACCGTCGCCGTGGGCAACGCGGAGGCTTCGTTTTCGGTCACGGTGAGCACCTCGCTGCGATGGATGGTGATGACGCAAACCGGCAACACGAACGACAGCACAGCCGTCAGCAAGAGCACCACACGGTTGAGCCTGTGGAGCGTCTCGCGGGCCAGCAGCAGGCGCCAGAACAGGTAGAACACGGCAATGAGCACCGCCACGCGGAGGTCGTAAATCAGAAAATCGGTCATGCCTCGCCTTTCTCTATCTGGCTGATGAGTTGCTTCAACTCGTCAACGCTGATTTTCTCTTCCTTCACGAAAGAAGAAACCGCACTCATATAAGAGTTGTTGAAATAGTTCCTGATGACACCGGCCAGCGAACTTTTACCATACTCTTTCTCCGTAACGGTGGCGTAGTACTGGTAAGTGTTGCCATACTGGCGGTGGCCCAGAAAACCGTTCTTTTCCAACAGGCGCACCATGGTGGAGAGCGTGTTGAAATGAGGGCGCGGCTCGGCATAGTGCTCTTGCAACTCGCGCACAAACATAGGTCCGTGCTGCCAGTAGAGCTCCATGATTTCTTTTTCTTTGTTGGTCAGCTTTTTCATTGTTGGTTATAAAATAGTTGTTGGGTTGTTTAAATTCATCAAATGCATGTCGGTATCAATATCTGCCGCAAAGATAACTAAAAAAACTTTTCGTACAACTAAAAACTTTAGTTATTTAAGAAAATTAATTAGTTTAACCGTGCGATTTAATGATTTTAACACAACTAACCCCGATTTTCCCCTCATCCATACAAATAACGACTGTTTTCTTACCACAAAATGCTCCACCTGCTCACGACAACAAAAAACTCATTCCTGATAATCTGAGTTTATTACCGTGAGTTAGCTCCGAATTTTCTAGAAAATGTTACAATAACGTCGTGAGATAATTCTGAATTCTCTAGAAAATGTGATAGCAACGTCGTGAGATAATTTTGAATTCTCTAGAAAATGTTATAGCAACGCCGTGAGTTATTTTTGCAATGTCGAGGATTACAAAAATAACTCACGGCGTTGTGATGCCCATTCTTTATTTCATAAGCAGATTGAACACCTGAATGAAACTGGCGGCCGAGGCTTTATCAACTTTCCCGTCGTCGGTGTCCTCGGCGTTGGTCTTGGTCTCAATGCAACGGCCGTTCTCGTCGTAGTAATAGCGCCACTCCAACTTCTGGCCCTCTTCCAGGCCTTTGGAGTACGAAAACATCAGGCTGCCCGTTGCGGGGTCGAACAGATACTCGCTGTAGCTGTCGAACATCATCGAGCTGCGGTGCTCGGAAATAAAGTAGCACTGGTTGCCGCCCGCCTTGTTGTCCGCCTGTCCCTGGGCTTCTGTTCCTCCTTGTGAGGCGGGAGCCTTGTCGAAGTAGATGCGGATATCGGAGGTTCGGGGCGGCCAGTTTTCGCCCTCGTCATGAATGGTGATGCATATGTCACGACACGCGTCAGTCTTGTCGTTCTTATCGATTTGCTCTTTGGCCTTGGCGTAGGCAGCGCGAATTTGCTTCATCCGCTCAGCCTTGGGGGTGGTGTGAGTTAGGAGTTTTGAGTTAGGAGTTAGGAGTTGGGGAGCGTTGCCTTTGAGCAACTGGAATACTTCAAGGTATTTTTGGGCGCTGCGCTTCTCTATCTCGCCGTCGCCCTCAGAGAAAGAAGAGGTGTGCTTCTGCTCAATGAGTTTTCCCTGCGAATCGTAGTAGTAGCGCGACTCGCTGACGATTCCGGCATGGGTGTCGGACTTACTGTAGCAGAACATCAGTGCCCCGTTGGTGGGGTTGAGCAGCATTTCGCTGAGCCCAATGTGTCCGTAAGCACTCCAGTCGCCACTGATGAAATAGGGCGCGCTGGTGGTGACGGACGTTCCTTCGGAGTTCTCGTGAGTGCTTTCGTCGAAATAAATCACCACTTTATCAACTTGGGTGATTTCGGGATCCTCGCTTAGCACTGAGTTCACAACAATGGTCATGTCTTTGGGCGATTTTCCGTTTTTGCCGTTCTGCTCAATTTTCTTCTTGGCCTGAGCATAGGCGGTGCGTATTTGCTTGATGCGCTCTGCCTTGGAGTCTTGCGCCTGGGCGGCAGCAGCGAAAGCCAGCATGCAGACGATGGTAATGATGGTTGTTTTCATAATGAAGAATCTTTAAATGCATAATGAATAATGCATAATGCATAATGAAATCGTAAAATTGTGAAATCGTGAAATTGTGAAATCGTAAAATGAAGTAATCTGTGTGACAAAGATATTTAAAAAAGCTAGAAAAGACAAGTAAAAGCTGAAAAAAACAAATTCTTTTTCTTGTTTTTCTGCATTTTTGCCGTTTTTCTGAAGAATAACCGCTATCTTTGCAATGAGAAATAGGAAATGAGAAATGGGAAATGAAGAATTTGGGATATTTAGGAAAGAAATTAGAATAATTAGAATAATTTCGCCATAAATTAAAAAAATAATTCTTGGATAATTATAATAATTATTCTAATTTCTTTCCTAACTCCCTAACTTCTATCTCCTAACTCTTAGCCTTAACTCCGCATGATTGACAGAGCCACAGTTGACCGCATACTCGACGCCGCCAACATTGTTGACGTGGTGTCGGAGTTTGTTAACCTGCGCAAGGCGGGGGTTAACTACAAAGGCTTGTGCCCGTTTCACGACGACAAGACCCCCTCGTTCATGGTGAGCCCGGCCAAAAACATCTGCCACTGCTTTGCCTGCGGAAAGGGCGGAACGCCCGTGAGATTCATCATGGAACACGAGCAAATGACCTATCCGGAGGCGCTGCGCTGGCTGGCCCGAAAATACAACATAGAGATTCGCGAGCGGGAGCTCACCAACGAGGAGCGACAGCAGGAGAGCGACCGCGAGTCGATGTTCATCGTGAACGAGTGGGCGGCAAAATATTTCCAGAACATTCTGAAAAACGACGTCGATGGGCGTGCCATCGGCATGCAGTACTTCCGCAGCCGCGGCATTCGCGACGACATCATCGAGAAGTTTCAGCTGGGCTATGCCCTACCCTCGCGCACAGCCCTCTCTACGGCAGCCACGAAGGCGGGCTACAAAGAGGAATATCTGGTGCGCACCGGCCTCTGCTACAAGCGCGAGGGGAGCGGCGGGCTCGTTGACCGCTACGCCGGGCGCGTTATATTTCCCTGGCTGAGCACCAGCGGCAAGGTGGTGGCCTTCGGAGGCCGGCTGCTCGACTCGCGCACCAAGGGCGTGCAACAGAAGTACGTCAATTCGCCCGACTCGGAAATCTACCACAAAGAGCAGCAACTCTATGGCATTTTCCAGGCCAAACGACAGATAGCCAAAGAAGACCGTGTGTATATGGTGGAAGGCTACACCGACGTGATAGCCATGCATCAGTGCGGAATAGAGAATGTGGTGGCCAACAGCGGAACGGCGCTCTCCGTCTATCAAATTAAGCAGCTGCACCGCTTTACCGACAACATCACGCTACTCTACGACGGCGACGAAGCCGGCATTCATGCCGCCCTGCGCGGCACCGACATGCTGCTGGCCGAGGGCATGAACATCAAGGTGCTCATTCTGCCCGACGGCGACGACCCCGACTCGTTCGCACGGAAACATACAGCTGCAGAATTTCGCAAATACATCGACGAACACCAAACCGACTTCATACAGTTTAAGAGCGACGTGATGCTTCGTGGCGTCAGCGACCCCATTAAGCGCTCGGAGGCCATCAACTCTATTGTGCGCAGCATATCGGTCATCACCGACCCCATTGTGCGCGATACCTATATCACCGACTGCTCGCACCGCCTGGGCATCAACGAGGCTACGCTCATCGCACAAATGAACAAGTTCATACGTCAGGACATTGAGCAGAGATACAAAGATGCCCGCCGCGAGGAAGAGCGTGCTGCAAGGCTGAATAATAACGCTAACGTTAACGGTGACACTAACCCTAACGTTAACGATAACCCTAACGTTAACACTAACGATAACGCTAACACCCAACACCCAACACCTAACTCCCAACACCCAACTCCTAACACCCAACTCCTAACTCCCAACATTTCTACCATGATTGTGGAATTGCTGGTGCGACATGGCGGCGATGTTATTTTTAATAATGTAGAAACCGACGACGGACAAACCATCGAACGGCTCACCGTGGCGCAATACATCTATTATTCGCTCAACGCCGACGGCCTTTCGCTCGGCCATGCGCTTTACGACCAGATGCTTGCCGAGGCAGCAGCGCAAAGTGAGGCCGACACTAGTTTCAACGCTGAACAATACTTTGCTCATCATGACAACTTCGAAATTGTTCAGATGGCCGCCAGCATGGCCTTCGACCATTTCCAGCTGCGCAAAAGCCAGCAGAAAGCCCCCACACCCGAACAAATACGCGAGCAAGCCACACGTCTGCTCATGGACTTCCGACTCGACTATGCCGACGCGCAGCTCAAGCAGCTGAAAGTTCAAATCAGCCAGGCCGTCAGCAACCCACAGCTGATGATGCAACTGATGGAACAATACAAGGACGTACAGAACATCCGCAACTCTCTGGCCCGCAAACTTGGAACCAGCATTGTAGTATAACCTTAACGATAACCCAAACCTTAACGCTAACACCCAGCATCCAACACCCCAACACCCGACTATGATTTACATTCACTGGCTATTGTTGCTTGTCTATGGACTGATGGTGGCTGCTGCCATGATTGCCGTGCTGATGGACAACCGTCAGCCAGCCAAGACCATGGCTTGGCTGCTGGTGCTGACGTTTCTGCCCCTGCTGGGCATTATTCTTTATTTCTTCTTCGGTCAGAACACACGCAAGGAACGCTTCATCAGCCAGCAGAGTCTCGACCAGCTCACCAAGCGGTCGATGCTGGAGTTTGTGGAACAGAAAAATCTGGTGCTGCCCGAAAACCACAAAACACTTATTCAGCTCTTTGCCAACCAAAGCTGGGCACTGCCGTTCAAAGACAACGAAACCGACATCTTCACCGACGGCTACCACTTTTTCCACGCGCTGTTGCAGGAAATAGGCCGTGCCGAGCACCATATCCATCTCGACACCTACATCATGGAGGACGACCCGCTGGGCTACTTGGTGGCCGACGCGCTCATCGACAAGGCGCAGCAGGGCGTAGAGGTGCGCGTGATTTACGACGACGTGGGATGCTGGAGCGTGAAGAAAGCGTTTTGGGAACGCATGCGCGACGCGGGCATCGAGGTACACGGTTTCATGCCCGTCAAGTTTCCGGTGTTCACCAGCAAGGTGAACTACCGCAACCACCGCAAGCTGTGCGTGGTGGATGGGCGCGTGGGCTTTGTGGGAGGCATGAATATCGCCATGCGCTACATCAAGGGGCGCAACAACCGCGGGTGGCGCGACACGCATCTGCGCATTCGGGGTGGCGCCGTCTTTGGCATTCAGCGCGCTTTCTTGGTTGACTGGTATTTTGTTGACCGCACGCTCATCTCCAGCCGACAGTATTATCCCGTGGCCCCACCCGAGGTCAGCAACAACTGCCTGGTACAGATTGTTACCAGCAGTCCTGTCACGCCCTGGCCCGACATCATGCAGGGCTACGTGCGCATTCTGCTCGCCGCGCAAAAGTACGTGTATATGGAAACACCCTATTTTCTGCCCACGGAGCCTGTGCTCTTTGCCATGCGCACGGCGTCGCTGGCGGGTGTCGATGTGCGGCTGATGATACCACGCCACACCGACGCCAAGTTTGTGGAGTGGGCCAGCCGTTCCTACGTCATGGAAACAGTTGAGGCAGGGGTAAAGGTGTATCTTTACAAACGCTGTTTCAACCACAGCAAACTGCTTGTCTGCGACGACACCCTTTGCACGTGCGGCTCAACCAACATCGACTTCCGCAGCTTTGAGAACAACTTCGAAGCCAACGCCTTTTTCTACGACAAGTCTATGGCCTGCCGGATGAAAGACGTTTTCCTAAAAGACCAGGAAGAGAGCGTGCTGCTCGACGACGTGACCAATCTCAGCCACCGTTCATTTGTGCAAAGGCTGTGGGAGTCGCTCGTCAGGCTGCTTTCGCCGCTGCTCTGACGAAAAAAACGGGTTTTTGTTTTGTGTTACGCCCGATTTGCATTATTTTTGCACTCCGATAATGAGCATTGCTTGCCAAAAACAGCTTTTCGGCACTCTGACTGCACTTATCAACCATAGAACTGAAACAACTAACAACATATCGTCATGCTGGAGACCGACCCATCTTTTCCAACCTCCCGACAACAGCGGCTCACACTGCGCATCAGCCGTAAGACGCTGTCGTTTGCAGTGGCCGACACAGCGGCAGAGAAGCAAATATTTTACGAGCCTTACACCGTGAAGAGCGGCATATCGATGGCGGCCAACCTGCGCGAGGCTTTCCGCTCGGCAGAGCTGCTCGCCCGTGGCTACCAGCGCGCGCTAGTGCTCATCGACGTGCCCGTTTTGCTTGTCCCCATCGAGGAGTATGCCGACGACACCAAAGAAGTGATTTACCATCACGCCATCAGCCAACGCCAGGGCGACGTGGTGCTGAGCTATGTCATGCCCACACAGAATGTAGTGGCGGTGTTTGGCATCAACAAAGACCTAAAACTGGTCATCGACGACCATTTTCAGGACGCAAAGTTTTGTCCGGTGTGCGTGCCCGTGTGGAACTATCTCTACCAGCGCAGTTTCACGGGCAGCCGGCGCAAACTGTACGGCTACTTCCACGACAAGCAACTCAACATTTTCAGCTTCGACAAAAACAGATTCAAGTTTTGCAACAGCTTCGACACCGACCGCCACATGGACGCCGTTTATTTTCTGCTCTACGTGTGGAAACAGCTCGGAATGGACGAGCGGCGCGTCGAGCTGCACCTGCTGGGCGACATTCCCGAGCAGACGGAACTGCTGGCCGAAGCGAAGAAGTTTTTGCGCTATGCCCACGTCATCAATCCCTCGGCCGACTTCAACCGAGCCCCCATTACCCAAATCAAGGGGCTGCCGTGCGACGTGATGGCCTACTACGTGAAAGGACGATAAAAACCAGCTGAAAGAAACTTAACCACCATGCGAATCATCACAGGCATCTACAAAGGCCGCCACTTCGACATTCCGCGCACGTTCAAGGCACGGCCCACCACCGACTTTGCCAAGGAGAACATTTTCAATGTGCTCAACGGCTATCTCGACTTCGAGGACGCCACGGCGCTCGACCTGTTTTCCGGAACGGGCAGCATTTCGATCGAACTACTTTCGCGAGGCTGCCAGCAGGTGGTGAGCGTCGAGGCCGACCGCGACCACCATGCCTTCATACGCCAGTGCCTGAAAAAACTCAATACCGACCGTTGCATTGCCATTCGTGGCGATGTGTTCCGTTTCATGAAAAGCTGTCATCAGCAATTCGACTTTGTCTTTGCCGATCCGCCCTACGCGCTGCAGGAACTGCCCACCATACCAACCCTCATTTTCGGGCACAACCTGCTGAAGCCCGGGGGCATTTTTGTTTTTGAGCACGGCAAAGACCACGACTTCAGCGCCGACCCGCATTTTGTGGAGCACCGAAGCTATGGCAGCGTGAATTTCTCTATTTTCAGATGATTACCGACGAACTGGTATTTCAAATTGGTCAAGAATTTGGTTACGAGCCGACAGCCGAACAGCGCGTAGCCATGCAGGTGTTTGCCTCGTTTCTGACCGACCGCCAGTCCATGGCCGTGATGCTGATGCGCGGCTCTGCCGGCACGGGTAAGACGTCGTTGGCAGGTGCCATGGTGCGCATGCTGCAGCGCGTAGGCCAGCGGGTGATGCTCCTGGCTCCCACGGGACGGGCCGCCAAGGTGTTCGAGCTGAACGCCGGACTGCCGGCCTTCACCATCCACCGCAAAATCTACCGCCAGAAATCGGCCCTGGCCGACGCTTTCAACCTGAACGACAATCTTCATCACGACACGCTGTTCGTGGTCGATGAGGCATCGATGGTTGCCAACCAAGGCTTCGACTCGATGTTTGGCAGTGGCCGACTGCTCGACGACCTCGTGGAGTATGTTTATAGCGGACGCAACTGCCGACTGATGCTCATTGGCGACAAGGCACAGCTGCCGCCCGTCGGCGAGACTGAGTCGCCGGCACTTTCTGCCCACTTCCTGCGCGGCTACGGGCTGGTCGTACACGAGTGCGACCTCAACGAGGTGCTGCGCCAAAGTCAGCAGTCGGGCATTCTCTGCAACGCCACCGCCGTGCGCCAGATGCTGCTCTACGAAGGGCTCACCCGTCTGCCGCGCATCCGTTTCGCTGGTTTTGCCGACATTCTGCGCGTTCCCGGCGACGAACTCATCGAGCAGCTCAACACCAGCTACAGCCA